>ERZ808240.3286-NODE-3286-length-16035-cov-46.148999_pt1 | contig 16035 bp, 16 predicted proteins | sample MGYA00521084_ERZ808240 | MGnify/ENA primary metagenome ERZ808240 (study PRJEB31516, sample SAMN03275571) | gut metagenome | biome: mammalia-associated habitat; material: feces | host: Papio cynocephalus | place: Kenya | collected 2012-08-06 ... | reverse complement strand
AAGGATGCGCAGGGCTATGTACTCGAGCTTGTACGGAACGGGGAAAGCGTAAGTGGCGAGTCACTGCGGGAAGAACTGCAGTTACCTTCCTCTAATTTTACATGGAAAGAAAAAAACGGAAGCTATATTTTTACGACAAAAGGAACCGGTCATGGATTTGGATATGATCAGTATTACGGAAATCTTCTGGCACAGCAGGGACAGGATTATCAGGAAATACTGGATTATTTTTATCGGGATATTACATTTGACCGCATGGAATAAGAAACTTTTTTACGTATAAACACTGCATAGTCTGCGGTAAAAGCGGAAATACTGCAACTGAGGTGATGAATATGCGCAAAAATGACAAAAAACAAAGGAGAAGTCTTCTGTTTTCCACGGCTGTTGTGGTCACAGGCTGTCTGCTGACCGCCTTTTATGTGAACCGGGAAATGCCAAAAAGCGAGTATGAAGTGGATCTTTCACAGCTTTCGGGGGAGCAGAAGCAGGAAGATCTGACCGGGGACATACGTACGGAAGGGGCAGGAATTGCAAGGGTAACGGGAAATGATGTAAAAAATCCTGTGCGCCTGCCTGAAACGGATACGGAAGAAAAATCAGTGAAAGATGGTAAGCAGAAGATAACTGAATCTCAGGACGGTACGAAACAGCAGACGTCATCAAACACAGATCAGTCAGGGCAGCAGATGCCTCAGGACGGAGAGCAGATGCAGCAGGACAACACGGAAGAAGATAAAATACAGTCACAAAATGATGCGGATGAGCAGCAGAAAGATACAAGCGGGCAGCAGAGCAGCGCAGCAGAAGAAACGACAGAAACTGCAGCAGCGGTTCTGACATTTTCACCGGAGGACGGCATGACATGGCCGGTCAGCGGTGATGTGATCCTAAACTACAGCATGGATGCGGCTGTTTATTTCCAGACGCTCGAGCAGTACAAATACAATCCGGCGATTTATATCAGTGCAACGGAAGGAACACCGGTCAGTGCCTGCGCAAAAGGTGTGGTAAAGGAGATCGGAACGGATGCACAGCTCGGACAGTACGTTGTAACATCACTCGGAAGCGGCTATGAGGTTATCTATGGACAACTGACAGATCTGCAGGTAGAGGAGGGCACAACGGTTGCCAGAGGCCAGGTGATCGGAAATGTGGCAAAAACAACAAAATATTTCTCTGTAGAAGGCGACCACGTCTATCTGGAGATCTTAAAAGACGGAACACCGGTCGATCCGCTGCAGCTTCTGCAATAGGCACTTCGTAAATCAGAAATGCTCTTTACCTGTCAGGATGCATGCGTTATAATAAATGACGTGAATCACCCGAGGAGGTAATTTTTTGACGAAGGATAAAAGGGAAATCAAAAAACGCATAGCTGCGTTTTTTTCTGTCTCCCTCTGCCTGCTGCTGATGGGGTGTCAGACAGGGGCAGCTGTATTCAGAGAACAGAGCAAAGTTGTGGAAGCGGAAGAAGAACAGGAAGCGTCTGATATGGTGACAGACCGTCAGACAGCACAGACATTGTCCGGTATTGACCGTCCGACGGTCAGTTCCAATATTGCGATAGATTTACAGGGATATGCGCCGGAAGATCTGAAATATGCTTATTTTTCAGGGCAGGATCTGGAGGATGAATTTTTTGTATACAGGCAGAAGGATAAACAGATTGTATATCGGGGAACCATCCAGCCGGCTGGTGAAACAGGAAGCGCCCGGGGCGATTTTTCACAGCTGACCGAACCGGGCAGCTATTACATACAGACAGCCGTGATCGGAAGATCTTATACGTTTCAGATAGAGGAAGGCAGATATCGTAAGCAATATGAAACGGATCTGTACAGCTGGCAGCAGACGGAGCCGGAATCCTATTACAAAGCGGATGATATGACGAATTACAGGGCTCTTTTCATACTTGCCCTGCTGCAGGAGTTTTATGGTAGCCAGGAAGAAGAAAATATGGAAAAGCTGCAAAAAGATGTGGCGTATCTGATGCAGACGTATGCAGAAAATGCCGGGAGTGTATCGTCATCGGATCCGGAAGCAGATTGTGATACGATTTATACTTATGCGGCGGCAATGGCGCAAAGCTATCAGGTTCTGAAAACAGAGCCGGGAGCACAGACATATCTGAGACAGGCGCAGACTGCCTATCAGACAGCGGCCAGAAGCAGAAGGACGGACATGGCGGTACCGCCGGAACAGTATATGGCGGCAGCGGCGCTTTTTAAGGCGACGGGCTCCTATAGTTATCATCAGGTAATCAAGCAGCATGAGACAGCAGAAGATATGACAGAAGATACAACAGCAGGCTTCTGGGGTGATCTGTTGTATCTGACAAGCCTGCAGCGTGTGGATACAACGCTTTGCGAGCAACAGATGAACAGCCTGCTGAAGGAATGCGGGGAGCTGTCTGACAGCGTATTGTCGCAGCATACGATAGAAAACAGGGATGACAGCCTGGCTGCCATGCTGAAGCTGGCGGTTGCGGATGATACACTGGTCAGTCTGGAGTACAGAAATGCATGTAAGACATTGCTCCATATGCTGGACAGTAACAGCAGAGATGAAATGGACTGCGGAGAGCAGTCGGCATTGCTTTTTATAGAAGGAGAGCTTGCAGAAAGTGAGGTAAAAAAATGAAAATAGCAGTACTGGCAGGCGGAACAAGCACAGAAAGGGATGTTTCGCTGATCACAGGAAAGATGGTATATAAGGCACTCAGGGAGAACGGACATCAGGTTGTGCTTCTGGATGTATTTATGGGATATCCGGGAGAAGATTATGAGACGGTGTTTACGTCAGATATTGATTTCGGTGAACAGATCCGTGGAATCACGGAAAAAGATCCGGATATTGAAGCGATCAAGAAGAAAAGGGGCGGTAAGGGCTTTTTTGGACCACATGTACTGGATATCTGTCATCAGGCGGATCTTGTGTTCATGGGATTGCATGGTGCTAACGGTGAAGACGGTAAGGTACAGGCTGCGCTGGATCTGGAAGGGATCCGCTATACGGGAACAGGCCCGCTCGGTGCTGCAGTCAGCATGGATAAAGCACTTTCCAAGCAGCTGTTCCGCGAGGGCGGTGTTCCGACGCCTTATGGCATCAGCTTAAAGAAAGGACAGCTTCTTCCGCAGGATATCAGTTACCCGGCGGTTGTAAAGGCATGTAACGGTGGCTCAAGCGTCGGTGTTTATATGGTAAATGACAGGGCAGAATGTGAAAAAGCACTGGAACAGGCATATGCATACGATGATGCAGTTATCATTGAGCAATATATTAAAGGCAGGGAGTTTTCTGTGGGCGTGATCGAGGGAAAAGCACTGCCGATCATCGAGATCGCACCGATCGAAGGCTTTTATGATTATAAAAACAAATACCAGGCGGGCAGTACCGTAGAGACCTGTCCTGCAGTTTTAGATGAGGCACTGACAAAAGAAATGCAGCATTATGCGGAACTGGCGTATGAGGTATTACATATCACGTCATATGCACGCATGGATTTTATGATGAATGAGAAAAATGAGATGTTCTGTCTGGAAGCCAATACATTACCGGGCATGACACCAACCTCTCTGCTTCCGCAGGAAGCAGCAGTACTCGGCTATAATTTCAATCAGCTTTGTGAATGGCTGATCGAAGTATCGCTGCGCAAGTAAAAGGGAAATATTTTCTATTGGGAAGAAGGCAGAATGATGAAAAATATGACACTGGAAAATATCGCAGCAGTCTGCGGTGTTTACCATGGAGATCCTGCAAAAAGTAAGCAGGAGGTAACTAATATAGTGATCGATTCCCGCAAGATAGAACCGGGCGGTCTGTTTATTGCGACAAAGGGAGAACGTGTAGACGGTCATTCCTTTATCGGGCAGGTAATGGAAAAAGGGGCGCTTGCGGTTGTATCGGAGCAGGAACTGCCGGATGCGGATTTTCCGTATATTCTGGTAAAGGACAGCTTTACGGCGCTGAAACAGATTGCCGCTTTTTATCGTCGGCAGCTTTCCGTACGTGTGGTAGGTATTACCGGAAGTGTTGGAAAAACGAGCACAAAAGAGATGATCGCAGGTGTACTTTCTGCCAAATATCGTGTGATGAAGACAGAGGGTAATTTTAATAATGAGATCGGGCTTCCGCTTACGATCCTGCGGATCCGGGAAGAAGACGAGGTAGCGGTTCTGGAAATGGGAATCAGTGATTTCGGTGAAATGAGCCGTCTGACACAGATGGCAAAACCGGATATCAGTGTCATTACCAATATCGGACAGTGCCATCTGGAAAATCTGAAGAGCAGGGATGGTATCCTGAAAGCGAAAACAGAGATTTTTGAGGGTATGAATGAGGATGGTAAGGCTGTTTTAAACGGCGGAGATGATAAGCTCCGGACAGTGAAACTGGTAAAGGGTCACAGACCGTATTATTTCAATGATCCGAGCTGCTATGCAGATCATATTGTCAGCCATGGCATATTCGGTACGAGCTGTGAGATCCATATGGATGGCGAACTCATCCGGGCAGAGATCAAGGTACCGGGTCAGCATCAGGTAACCAATACACTGGCAGCGGTCAGAGTGGCAAAGCTGCTTGGTCTTAACATGGAGCAGATGACAAGGGGGATTGCAAGCGTTGTACCGATCGCAGGCAGAAACCACATCATACAGGAAGGCGGTTTCACACTGATCGATGACTGTTATAATGCCAATCCGGTCTCCATGAAGGCGGCACTTGATCTGCTTTCCCTCGCTGATACGAGAAAGGTTGCCATTTTGGGTGATATGTTTGAACTTGGAGAAAATTCGGATAGGCTGCACAGCGGTGTTGGCAGCTATGCAAAAGGGAAAACCGATCTGCTGATCTGTATCGGTGAAAATGCAAAGCACATCTATGACGGTGCAAAAGAAGCCGGTGTAGAACAGGTATATCATTTTACAGATAAAGAAAGCTTTTTACGGGAAAAAGAAAAGCTCCTGCAGGCAGGAGATACGATTTTATTAAAAGCATCCCATGCAATGGCTTTTGAGACATTAATAAAGGAATTGGCCGGTTAGACCAATTCCTTATTTTTTTCGTAATGCGTCACGATAATATCCGCAACCCGTTTGCCGATAAATCTCTTTTCTTCTTTTGTAAGATCTTCCATGTAGATCGGATCACAGTATTCGATCACAACATGGGATTTGACGATCTTCGGCAGATGATCCTCAAAGATCGCACCGGAGTTGTTGATCGCCATCGGAACGATCGGACAACCTGACTTTTCAGCCATTTTCAGACTGCCATCGTGAAATTCCAGTAAAGATGCAGAGGTTCTGTTTCTGGTGCCTTCCGGGAAAACACAGACGGAAATACCGCTTTTTAACAGGGCAATATTGTCAAGGATTGTTTTCATGCCCTTTTTCAGATCTCCGCGGTCCAGGAAGGTGCAGCGGATATTGCGCATCCAGTTGCGGAGCAGTGGATAGCGGAGCATTTCTATTTTGGCAACATAGCCTGTCGGGCGTGGCGTGCGTACGCTGGTGATCAGAATGTCGAAATAGCTTCTGTGGTTTCCGACATAGAGCACAGGTCTGTCGGTCGGTACCTTTTCCTGCCCGATCACGGTAACAGAGGTGCCCGCCAGAAAAAGACAGACACGGAATGCCCAGTTGACGATCTTCTGGGAGCTTCTGTCCTTCAGATCCATATTAAACTTTCCGATGATCCATTCGATCAGCAGAAGCGGAATACTCAGGATCAAAAATAAAATGACAAATGTTGCAACAAGTATCAAACGTATCATAATGTACCTCTCTTCATGTCATGTTTGAAAATCACGACATCATTATATATGAAATAAGATAAAATAACAAGAAGCGGCAAAAATACATTGTAAGAGCGGGCGGGATTGCGCTATAATGGAGCGCGAAAGCATAGGACAAGATCAGAAATGACAGAATAGAGGGAGTACTTATGAAAAGTAAACAGATCAGAAATTCGTTTCTGCTGGTGCTGACAGCACTTGTCTGGGGCATCGCATTTGTGGCACAGAGCACGGGAGGAGATGCGGTCGGACCTTACAGCTTTAACAGTATCCGGTCGATCATCGGCAGTCTGGTGCTGATACCGGTCATCTTTTTACTGGACAGGATCAATCCGTCTGGGAAGAAACCAAAGACAAAAGAAGAAAAAAGGACACTGCTTCTGGGCGGCTTCTGCTGCGGAACAGTTTTGTTTCTGGCATCAACAACCCAGCAGCTTGGTATCTATTACGGAACACCGGCAGGCAAAGCGGGTTTTCTTACAGCGTGTTATATTCTTCTTGTTCCGGTTTTCAGCCTGTTTTTAAAGAAAAAATGTGGTATCAACATCTGGATCGGTATTGTGATCGCGATCGCAGGGCTTTATCTGCTTTGTATGACGGATTCCATTTCCTTCCAGACGAGCGATCTGATGGTGCTGCTTTGTGCGGTTTTATTTGCGCTGCACATTCTGGTGGTCGATCATTTTTCACCGCTTGTAGACGGCGTCAGAATGTCCTGCATCCAGTTTTTTGTATGCGGGATCTGGGGCTGCTTCCCAATGGTATTTTCCGATATGAGACAGCAGACATTTTCCGGATGGCTGTCAGCACTGGGCAGTCTGAATGCATGGATTCCGATTTTATATGCCGGTATTTTCTCCTGCGGTGTCGGTTATACGCTGCAGATCATCGGACAGAACGGACTCAACCCGACTGTGGCATCCATGCTCATGAGTCTGGAATCTGTATTTTCCGTACTGGCAGGCTGGGTGATATTGCATGAAGTACTTAGTAAAAGACAGCTGGTAGGCTGCGCACTGATCTTTGCGGCGATCATACTGGCGCAGCTTCCGGTAAAGAGAAAATCCGTGTGATGCGGTTAGTGAAAAAATCACTTCGCGCATTGTGAGAACAGACTATAGAAAGAAAGCTGGTAGATAAATGAATATCAAAGTAAGAGGCTATGAAGAAAAAGATCTTTCTGCCATGATCCGCATCTGGAATGAGGTTGTGGAGGATGGCGTGGCTTTTCCGCAGGAAGAAGTACTGACCACAGAAACAGGCAGGGAGTTTTTTGCGGCGCAGACCTACTGTGCAGTGGCAGAAGACGTCGAAACAGGAGAGGTTTACGGGCTTTATATCCTGCATCCGAATAATGTCGGACGATGCGGCCATATCTGTAATGCAAGCTATGCGGTTTCAAGAAACAGCAGAGGGCTGCATATCGGAGAGAAATTAGTATCGGATTGTCTTCTGGAAGGGAAAAAGCATGGTTTTGGTGTGCTGCAGTTTAACGCGGTCGTAGCCTCCAATGTACATGCCAGACATTTATATGAGAGACTCGGATTTGTACAGCTTGGCACAATCCCGGGCGGTTTCCGTATGAAGGATGGCAGCTACGAGGATATCTGTCCGTATTATCATGTGCTGTAATTCAGAATAGTTATTCCGGTATACACATATACTCCATATATAACGTATAAATGGAGTGTACTATGAAAAAGATCAGGAACGGAATCATTATGATACTTCTTCTGTGTCTGCTTTGCGGATGCAGTTTTGCCACAGAGAAAGAGGAAGACCGCAGGGATCTGGCATATACGGTTGTCAGCGAAGATGAACTGCCTGGGGAGCTGAAGGATCTGATCGAAACCAAAAAGACAGAGCCTTTTAAAATGACATATGAGGATCAGGGCTATCTGTATATCGTGCAGGGCTATGGGCAGAAGCCGACAGCCGGTTTCAGTATCCAGTTAAATGAACTGTATGAAACAGGAAATGCCATTTATTTTTCAGCAGTTCTGATCGGGCCGGAGGAGCAGAATGCACCTGCGGATTCGTTCCCATATATCGTTGTAAAGACCGAGTATCAGGAGAAGACGGTTGTCTTCAATTCCTGAAAATGATAAAATATTGCCAGATACGGAGCAGACCGTAGGCAGCATATAACAGACAAGAATTCAAGTGAGGTACCAGCATGCTTTTGATCACAAACGGAACCATTGTGGATCCTGTGCAGGGAATCTACAAAGGGGATATTCTGGTCCGCGACGGAAAGATCGCACGGATCACACATAAAATAGAACAGACTGAATTAAAAGAAGAAGCAGAACCGTTGCGTATCATAGACGCAGCAGGCAAAAAGATAGGGCCGGGTCTTGTGGATGTACATGTGCATTTCAGGGATCCGGGCTTTACGCATAAAGAGGATATTGAAACGGGCGCGCGTGCAGCAGCGGCCGGTGGTTTTACCACGGTCGTGCTGATGGCAAATACAAAGCCTGCAGTTGATACGAAGGAAACGCTGGCTTATGTGCTGGAAAAGGGTAAAAAGACAGGAATCCATGTGGAAAGCTGTGCCTGCATTACAAAAGGACTGGCGGGTAAAGAACTGACCGATATGAAATCGCTCCGGGAGGCGGGTGCAGCAGGCTTTACGGATGATGGTATCCCGATCATGGACGAAGCACTTGTAAAAGCCGCCATGGAGCAGGCAAAGGAGCTGGATGTACCGCTCAGTTTCCATGAAGAGGATCCGGCTTATATCGAAAATAACGGAATCAATCACGGAAAAGCATCCGCGTATTACCAGATCGGTGGCAGCGACCGTATGGCAGAGATCTCTCTGGTCAGACGGGATCTGGAGCTTGCGCTTTCGACAGGCGCAGCATTTGATGTGCAGCATATCAGTGCAAAAGAAAGTGTGGCACTTGTCAGGGAAGCCAAGAAGAAGGCAAGGGAGTTAGGCATGGACAATATCCATGCAGAAGCAACGCCGCATCATTTCAGCCTGACAGAGGAAGCGGCAATTCAGTATGGAACGCTTGCCAAGATGAATCCGCCGCTGCGGGAGGAAGCAGACCGCATGGCGATCATAGAAGGGCTTGCAGACGGAACGATCGATCTGATCGCGACCGACCACGCACCGCACAGCGCAGAAGAAAAAGCAAAGCCGCTGACAGAAGCACCATCCGGTATTATCGGACTGGAAACCGCATTTTCACTTGCCATTACCAATCTGGTCAGACCTGGCTATCTCGATCTGCCAAAACTATTTGAAAGAATGAGTCTGGCACCTGCAAAGCTGTATCATCTGCCTGCAGGACAGATCAGGGAAGGCATGCCTGCGGATCTGATCGTATTCGATGATGCTGCGGAAGTTGTTTATGAGAAATTTGCTTCCAAGAGCAGTAACTCACCGTTTACGGGACAAACGCTTTATGGCAGGATAGAAATGACAATCTGTGAGGGAAAGGAAATACAAAAATGATCAAAACAAAAGTAATCGGAAGAGTATTCCGTCAGGACGAGATCGCAGATCAGATCTATGATATGTGGATCGAGACAGAGCTGGCACAGGGCGCAAGACCGGGACAGTTCGTCTGCGTTTACACCAGAAATGCAGCAGCACTTCTGCCGCGTCCTATCAGTATCTGTGAGGTAAATGAAGAAAAGACAATGCTCCGTCTTGTATACAGAACAGTCGGAAAAGGTACCAATGAATTTGCAACTTATCATGCGGGAGCAGAGATCTCCCTGCTTGGACCGCTCGGAAACGGATTTCCGGTGGAAAAAGCAGCGGGAAAGCGTGTTTTCCTGATCGGTGGCGGGATCGGTATTCCGCCGATGCTCCAGCTTTCCAAGGAAATCAAAAAGGCTGGACAGGCTTACTGTGAACTCAGTGTGCTGGGCTATCGGAATGAACTGTTTTTAAATACGGATCTGGAGAAATACAGCCAGGTCTATGTGGCAACAGAGGACGGAAGCACCGGTACAAAAGGAACGGTACTGGATGCCATAAAGGAAAAGGGATTATCCGGGGATGTGATCTTTGCCTGTGGACCGATGCCAATGCTGCGTGCCATCAAGGAGTATGCTGCGGCTAATAATATGGAAGCCTATATTTCCCTGGAAGAGCATATGGCATGTGGTGTAGGTGCCTGCCTTGGCTGTGTCTGCAAGACAAAAAATGTGGATGCACATTCCCATGTACACAACTCACGGATCTGTACAGACGGGCCGGTTTACAATGCAGAGGAGGTAGAGATCTGATGAATACAAAAGTAACAATCGCAGGTGTGGAACTTAAAAATCCTGTTATGACAGCCTCCGGTACATTTGGATCCGGTATGGAATACAGCGATTTTGTGGATCTGAACAAATTAGGCGCAGTGGTGACAAAGGGTGTTGCCAATGTACCGTGGCCGGGAAATCCGACGCCGCGTGTGGCAGAAACCTATGGCGGAATGCTCAATGCGATCGGACTGCAGAATCCGGGCATTGATGTCTTTATAGAAAGAGATCTTGCCTTTTTGAAAAATTATGATACCAAGGTAATCGTCAATGTCTGTGGAAAAAGCGTTGAGGATTATATAGAAGTGGTGGAAAAACTCGGTGATCAGGATACTGTGGCAATGCTCGAGATCAATGTATCCTGTCCGAACGTTAAGGAAGGTGCGATCGCCTTTGGTCAGAAGGCAGATGCTCTCATGCATATCACAAGTGAGATCAAGAAAAAAGCAAAACAGCCCGTTATCATGAAGCTGAGCCCGAATGTCACGGATATCACCGAAATGGCAAAGGCAGCAGAGGCAGCAGGTGCGGATGCGATCTCACTGATCAATACGATCACAGGCATGAAGATCGATATCAACAGAAGAAAGTTTGCATTGGCTAACAAAACCGGCGGACTCAGCGGTCCGGCGATCAAACCGGTTGCAGTGCGTATGGTATATCAGGCAGCTAACGCGGTAAAGATCCCGATCATCGGAATGGGCGGTATCGCAAATGCGGAGGATGCACTTGAATTTATCATGGCAGGTGCAACAGCCGTATCGATCGGTGCCATGAATTTTGTGAACCCATACACAACTGTAGAGACGATCGAAGGAATCGAATCCTTCATGAAGAAGAATCAGGTCGAAGATATCAACAGCCTGATCGGATGTGTAAAATAACAGAATAGTTCTAACCTCCCGGTGGCAGACATACAATAAACAAAGTGATGTATGCGCTGGGAGGTTTTTTATGAATATCATACATAATAACATTCATATGGATATGGTAAAATGCCGGGCTGTCAGTCAGATGACACTGGAAGATGATATGAATCTGCCGCAGGATAACCCTGATCTGGATAAAATCATATTTCGGGAAGGAACGCTGAATCTGACCGATACGGTTGTGACAAACGACCATGTGTTGGTGAAAGGGCAGCTTCTGGTGACAGTGCTGTATCTGTCCGAGGATGAGGAGGAAAAGCTTGCCAAGACGACGGGAAAGCTGACCTTTGAAGAAAATGTATATCTGGAAGGCATACAGCCAAACGATACGGTAGATGTGACTTGGAAGATCGAGGATCTTTCCGTCAGCATGATCAATTCCCGCAAGATCAGTGCCAGAAGCATGATCACCCTGACTCTGCAGTCAGATCAGCTTTATGATGAAGAAGCGGCAGTCGATCTGACAGAAGCCGAAGGGATCGAATTTCACAAAAAGCAGATGGATATTACCTCACTGGCAGTCTGCAAGCGGGATATTTACAGGATCAGACAGGATCTGGAGCTGCCTGCAAGCATGCCTAATTTCTATCATGTGATCTGGCAGAGTATCCGGATCGCATCGATCGATATGCGCCCTCTGGAGGAAAAGATTGCGATCAGCGGCGAACTGTCGGTGTTCCTTTTGTATGAAAGCATGCAGGACGGAGATCATCAGTATTATGAGACAACACTGCCGTTTTCCGGAACGATGGATTGTCAGGGCAGCAGGGAGATGATGATCCCGGATATCCACTATACGATCGCAAGCCGTGAGGCAGAGATCAGACCGGATCTGGATGGGGAAGAACGTTGCTTTTCCATGGAGCTTGTACTGGATCTGAGCATTAAGCTGTACGAACAGCAGCAGATCTCCGTTATTGAGGATGTGTATGGCACACGTAATGAGGTGCGGGCAGATGTAAAGGATGGAAATTTCCGTCATATGCTGCTGCGCAACAGCGGCAAATGCCGTGTAACGGAAAAGAGAAAGATAGAGCACACGGGCGCGATCCTGCAGCTCATCCACAGCGAAGGCGAGGTATATACGGAAAGTATTTCTGTACAGGAAAACGGGATCGAAGTGGAAGGTATCGTGCATATCAAATCGCTGTATGTGACAAGTGATGACAGAATGCCTTACGCGGCATTTGAGGATGATATTCCGTTCAGCTATCTGCTGGAAGCCAAAGCAGAGGCAAAAGACTGTGAAGTGAACTTACAGGTTGCTCTGGAACAACTGAGTGTCACAATGCTGGATGGACAGGAGATCGAGATCCGCATGACGATCGACGTGGCAGCAGTCCTTCTGGAGCCGTATACCATGCAGCTTGTCAGAGATGTGGAGGTTCTGCCGCTGGACAAAGAAAAATTCAGGGCACTTCCCGGTATTGCGGTTTATGTGGCAAAGCCGGATGACAGCCTGTGGCAGATCGGCAAAAAATATTATATGCCCGTTGCCAGGATCAAAGAACTCAACGGACTGACGGCAGATACATTAAAAGGCGGCGAAAAGCTGCTTCTCGTAAAAGAAAGATAATAAGCTCCATCAATAGACAGATGATGCAAAAAGCAGGCGGAGTATATCCGGTTGCTTTTTTGCTGTTTTCGGTATATAGTAAATTGTACAAATATTGATACAATCTGATGAAACTATTCAGAGCCATGCAAATCCGTCATAAGCTGCGATTTTGCGAATGGGGTGCTGAATAGTTTCAATAAGGCGAGGAACGCAAACTATGGAGCAAATCACAAAAAAGGCATATGCCAAGATCAATCTGGTGCTGGATGTCACGGGCAGACTGCCAAACGGATATCATGAGGTCAGTATGGTCATGCAGAACGTTGGCATACATGACACGCTGACATTTACAAAAAGAGAGGATGATCAGATCGTCCTGACGACAAATGACGGACAGCTTCCGTCAGGGGAAGACAACCTTATATATAAGGCAGTTCTGCTGCTGAGAGAGCTGACAGGAAATAAAGACGGCGTGACGATTCATTTGGAAAAGAGGATCCCTGTGGCAGCAGGCATGGCAGGCGGCAGTACAGATGCTGCAGCCACACTCCTGGGCGTCAATGAGCTTCTGGGACTGGGGCTTCAAAAGGAGCAACTGCAAAAGGAAAGTGTCAGGATCGGTGCAGATGTTCCGTATTGTGTACTTGGAAAAACCGCCCATGCACAGGGCATCGGAGAAAAACTGACGGAGATCGCATCTCCGCCGCAGGCATATCTGGTTGTGGCAAAGCCGGACATCAATGTGTCAACCCCTGTTGTATATCGGGCACTTGACAATCTTCCTTCTTATCCGCATCCGGATGTGGAGGGCATGATACAGGCACTGGAGCAGAAGGATTTAAATGCCCTCTGTGAAAGGCTCGGCAATGTGCTGGAGCTTGTGACGGCAAAGGAATATCCGGTGATCGGGCAGATCGAGGATATCCTGCTGGAAGAGGGAGCACGGGCAGCACTGATGAGTGGAAGCGGGCCAAGCGTATTTGGTATTTTTGATACAAAGGAGCAGGCACAGACTGCCTGCAAAGCACTGGAAAAAGCAGCACTTGCGAAACAGCTTTTTGTGACGACATTTGAAAATGGAGAAGGTTAATGAAGGATTTCATGCAGGAAAACATGGACGAATTTTTACCACTGAGAGAAGTGGTGTTTAAAACGCTCAGACAGAGCATTCTGACGGGAGAGTTGAAGCCGGGTGAACGGCTGATGGAGATCCATCTGGCTGAAAAGCTCGGTGTCAGTCGTACACCGATCCGGGAAGCAATCCGTAAGCTGGAGCTGGAGGGACTTGTGACAATGATCCCGCGCCGCGGGGCAGAAGTCGCAAAGATTTCGGAAAAAAACCTGAAGGATGTGCTGGAAGTGCGCACCTGCCTGGATTCGCTTGCTGTAAGGCTTGCCTGCCAGCGGATCACGGATGAGCAGATCGCTGATCTGAAAAAGGCATGTGATGATTTTGTACTGGCAACAAAGACCGGAGAAGCAACGGCGATCACCAGGGCGGATGTCAAATTGCATGATGTGATCGTGCGGGCGACGGGAAATGAACGTCTGCAACAGATGATCAATACGCTGTCAGAGCAGATGTACCGTTACCGGTTTGAATATATCAAAGACAGTGCATACCATGCATTGCTGATCGAGGAACACAGGCGGATCTATGAGAGCATTGCAGCGCGGGATGAGGAGCGTGCAGTGGCTGAGATCACGCAGCATATTGAAAATCAGCTGTATACAATCCGAAAACATTTGCATTTTACGGAATAAAGTGGTAAAAATCTGTTGATACTCCCAGAAGAAGGGAGTGGATAACATGAAAAAAACATGGATGGAAGCGATGCTGTATGGAATGCTTTCGATGCTGTTCGGGCTGGCGTTCTTTTTCAGTCTTTTATACGAGGACGACAGTCTGGTGACAGGCAGATGCTACAGGATCGATCCTGCATATGTGCGGGAAACAACTTATACAGTGGAAATGTTGGAACAGATGGATCTTGACACGCTTCATACGGTCTTCCCGGAAGAGAAGATCAGATATGGATTTTATTTTGGTGGAAAGAAGAGAAGATAGATGACGAAAGATGTTTTGATCTCTGTTTCGGGACTCCAGATGGGGGAAGAAAAACCGGAGCAGGTCGAAGTGATCAGTAAGGGAAATTTTTATCAGAAGAACGGCTATTCTTACGTGTTTTATGATGAAGTGATCGAAGGATTTGACCAAAAAGTCAGAAATATGATCAAATTTAAAGACGGAGCACTTCATGTACAGAAAAAAGGTGTTGTCAATGTCAAAATGGCATTTGAGGAAGAAAAGAAAAACAATACCTGCTATACGACGCCTTACGGCGATATTATGATCGGGATCGATACGGACAGTGTGGAGATCTCGGAAGAGGAAGATCACATCAGTCTGGATGTTGCATACCGGCTGGAGGCAAATTATGAGCATCTTGCCGACTGCCGGATCAAAATGGATATCCGGTCAAAAGAGAGCGGAATGCCTTTAATGTCATGAATCGGCAGATTCATGATGCAGCCTCGCCCCATCACCGAAGGTGATTTTTATGGGCGATGGTTCTAATGATGGAGGAATAAAATGATCTATACGGTGACGATGAATCCCTCGTTAGATTATCTGCTTTCTCTGCCAACGCTGCAGATAGGAGAGACAAACCGTTCTGTAACAGAACGGCTTGTGGCAGGCGGAAAAGGGATCAATGTATCGAAGATGTTACATAATCTGGGAACGGAAAGTATTATTCTGGGCTTTGCAGGCGGTTTTACGGGAGAAGAACTGTGCAGACAACTGGATGCTGCGGGACTTGGGCGGGAACTGATCTTTTTACAAAATGGTAATACAAGGATTAATGTCAAGCTTTCTGCCGGGCAGGAAACAGAGGTCAATGCAAAAGGCCCGCAGGCGGAGACAGAGGCCGTGCAGGCTTTTTACCGGAGACTGGAAGCTCTTTCGGCAGAAGATTATGTGGTTTTGTCGGGCAGTTTATTGCCGGGCATGCCACAGGACAGTTACAGACAGTTCATGCAGCACCTGCAGGGCAGAAGTGTGCATTTTGTAGTGGATGCAACGGGAGAGACGCTCAAAGAGGCACTCCCTTTGCATCCGTTTCTGATAAAACCCAATCAGAGAGAACTGGAAGAGATTTTCAAAACGGAAATAACGCAGCGAAGCCAGGTGGCAGAGCTTGCGAAGAAGCTGCAGGAAATGGGTGCGGAAAATGTGCTCGTATCACTTGCGGGAGAAGGTGCTGTCTGCGCAGCGGCGGATGGCAGGATTTTTGACAGCAGACCGCCCTGGGGAAAGGTAGTGAATTCCGTAGGCGCGGGAGATTCCATGGTGGCAGGATTTTTACATGGCTATCTGCAGACGGGAGATTATAAAAAGGCGTTTCTGGAAGGATTGTGTGCTGGCAGCGCCAGTGCATTTTCGGAAGGTTTTGGAACAAAGGAGCAGGTAGAGG
>ERZ808240.3284-NODE-3284-length-16042-cov-16.014136_pt1 | contig 16042 bp, 17 predicted proteins | sample MGYA00521084_ERZ808240 | MGnify/ENA primary metagenome ERZ808240 (study PRJEB31516, sample SAMN03275571) | gut metagenome | biome: mammalia-associated habitat; material: feces | host: Papio cynocephalus | place: Kenya | collected 2012-08-06 ... | reverse complement strand
ATATTGCCGAAGTGCATCCTAAATTCGCCGTCAGGCAAATTAGTGAAAACTGAGCGCAATGTGAAATTTATTTCAACACACAAACACAAAAAAGCGCAGGCGGAATCCGCCTGCGCTTTCACTATTATATTCACTGGAATTACTTCTTTGTGTCGAAGAAATCCTTAGTCTTGTCAGCCTCAACGAGGAGTTCAGTGAAGACGTAAGCTCCGGTCTTCGGTGACTTGTCCATACGGATGCACTTCACCATGCTCTTTGCGCCAGCCTTGGCGGCGAATGTAGCGACTGCTTTCTTTGCCATAGTTTATATCTCCAAATTTACTTGATTTCACGATGAACAGTCACCTTGTGGAGGTAAGGATTGTACTTCTTACGCTCGATACGCTCAGGAGTGTTCTTCTTGTTCTTGGTTGTGATGTACCTTGAGATTCCAGGCACACCGCTTGCTTTCTGCTCAGTGCATTCGAGGATGACCTGCACCCTGTTACCTTTTGCTTTCTTTGCCATAACTCAATAGATTTTAAACAAGGCCGACATATCCTTTTGCCTGAGCCTCTCTGAGAGCGGCGTCAAGGCCTTTCTTTTCGATGGTTCTCATTCCCTTGCAGGAAACCTTCAGTGTAATGAACCTCTGCTCAGCCTCTGACCAGAACTTCTTGGTCTTGAGGTTGAGGGCGAACTCGCGCTTGGTGCGAAGCTTTGAGTGAGCGACATTGTTGCCGATCATTCTCTTTCGTCCTGTGATTTGACAAACTTTTGCCATAATATTTTACTTTTTTATTGATTCAAAATAAATTGCGGGGCTGCAAATTTCGCTCTAAATTTTCAGAATCGCAAATAAATCAGACAATTTTGAAGAATCTGCGCCACCGTATGTTATTAGGGAACTTCCGACCGGCGTCAGTTGAGAGCCATACCATTGCAGGCCGTCCAACTATATGATCCTCAGGAACGAATCCCCAGTACCTTGAGTCAAGGGAATTGTGCCTGTTGTCCCCCATCATGAAATAGTAGTCCATCCCGAAAGTGTAGCTTGATGCCTCCTTCCCGTCAATGAATATCTTCCCGTCAGCGGTCGTCCTCAACTCATGCCCCTCGTAGGCGGAGATTATCCTCTCATAAAGCGGAAGGTTCTCCAACGTGAGGCTGACAGTCGCCCCTTTCTTGGGAATCCAGAGCGGACCGTAATAGTCACGGGTCCAACCGGAATTCTCTGTGAACGGGAACAGACTGAGGTACGAATCCGGATAATCCGGCGGATAGACGTCCAGATTAGGCTCCACACTCACGACGGAAGAGATGTTTCTGACCTCATCAAGCATTGCCTGTGTGAGAGGCATGGCCGGATAGCCCGGCAGACTGCCATCAAAATAAAGTTCCTCAAGATTGAGGCCCAGTTTATCAAGAGTCCTTGAATTGATCCTCACTCCTGAAGTCACAACCGTGTAAGACAGCTGGATTCCAGGATAGACTTCCTGCTTCTCTCCGTTGGTATAGACCAGACCGTCGATAACCGAGAGCGTGTCCCCCGGAAGAGCCACACATCTCTTGACATAGTGGTCTCTCTTATCGACAGGACGGACCTTTATCGGACCGCCGCTGGCTATAGTATAGGCCTTGCCTGCGTTTCTGACCCAAGTGTGGTAGTCTTCAGACGGGAAACGGGACAGAACCGTGTCACCATCCGGGAAGTTGAACACCACGTAGTCCCCTCTTCTGACGTTCCGGAAGCCTTTCAGACGACGGTAGTCATTCTGGATGAGAGTCGAATAAGACTCCTTGCCGAATATGACATTGTGCGTGAAAGGAATCGAGAGCGGAGTCTGAGGAACTTTCGGGCCGAAAGTCACTTTGCTGACAAAGAGGTGATCCCCGGTGAAAAGGGAACTCTCCATCGACGATGAAGGAATCTTGAAGGCCTGGAAGAAGAATATGTTGATGAACGTCACGACAATGACGGCGAATATGATGGCGTCAAGCCAGTCGAGCCATGCGTTACGCTTCTCTCCCTCCTTGTACTCCTTCTTCCAGAACATCCATTTCACCTTGTGGGTGATGTGATGGTCAAAGATGACGGCAAGGCCGAAGAGCCACCAATAATTCCCGAGCCAGATCACCCACAGCACATAGAGAACGGACCAAAAGCCCATCCTTACCCATTTGTTGTGGTATGTTTCCCTCAAGCTCACTTTTCAGACACTATTTTACAGAATTGACGATTGCTTCGAACGCCTGTGGGTTGTTCATGGCGAGGTCGGCGAGAACCTTGCGGTTGAGACCGATGTTCTGCTTGGCGAGCTTGCCCATGAACTGAGAGTAAGAGATGCCGTACTGACGGGCAGCGGCGTTGATTCTCTGAATCCAGAGGGCGCGGAACGTACGCTTCTTGGCCTTGCGGTCACGGTAAGCGTAAGTGAGACCTTTCTCGTAAGTGTTCTTCGCTACAGTCCAGACATTCTTTCTGGAGAGGAAATTACCGCGGGTTCTCTTGAGAATCTTCTTGCGGCGAGCCCTTGAGGCTACTGAATTTACTGATCTTGGCATAAATTGATCTTTTTCCGGAGGCAGTGACCGTCCTTAGGCGATGCTTTTCTACTGCGTTCCAAGTTAAACATAAAAACTTACAGGACCAGAAGCTCTTTTACTCTCTTCACGTCATCCTTGTGAAGGATAGCGAAGTGATCAAGATTTCTCTTGCGCTTCTTGGTCTTCTTGGTGAGGATGTGGCTGTGGTAAGCGTGCTTCCTCTTGATTTTTCCCGATCCGGTAAGCGTGAAGCGCTTTTTGGCACCGGAGTTGGTCTTAAGCTTTGCCATTGTTTTAAAAATTAAACGTTAATATTGTTCTCCGCACCTAGCGGATTACTTTTTCTTAATAGGAGCGATCATCATCGTCATTCGCTTTCCTTCCAAAGTCGGCATGTTCTCAGCCCTGCCATATTCCTCAAGTTCGACGGCAAATCTAAGGAGTTGCTTTTCACCCTGCTCAGCGAACATGATTGAACGACCACGGAAGAATATTGAAGCTTTAACTTTCGAGCCTCCCTCAAGGAACTCTTGCGCGTGCTTGAGTTTGAACTGGAAGTCGTGCTCATCGGTATTTGGCCCGAAGCGGATTTCCTTGATGACAACCTTGGAGGCATTCTGCTTCATTTCCTTGGCCTTTTTCCTCTGTTGGTAGAGGTACTTCTGGTAATCAAGGATCTTGCAGACAGGAGGATCTGCCTTGGCACTGATCTCAACAAGATCGAGCTCAAGCTCATCCGCCATCTTCAAGGCTTTGGAAATAGGATAAATCCCCGGTTCCGCAATGTTATCACCTACCAAACGCACCTGAGATGCGGTGATTTCCTCGTTGATGTTCAATTCATCATCCGCCTTCTGACGGACGAAAGGACGCGGTCCGCGTGCTCCAGCTGGTCTCGGACCTGCGCTTGGTCGGAATCCGGTGGCTGGTTTAGGGCCTCCGTAGTGTGGTTTCGGCTTGTAAGGCATTCTGCTCTGTTTAAAACTCTCCTTTAATTGTTTAAAAATTTGCCGCTGACACATCACTATTCCAGTTCCTTGGCCATTTCGGCCTTGAACCAAGTGATGAAGTCCTCGACTTTCATTGTGCCGGCATCGGTGCCTTCTCTTCTCACGGAGACTGTGCCGTCCGCCACTTCCTTTTCTCCCACGATGGCCAGAACCGGAACTCTGAGCAGCGAAATCTCACGGATTCTCTTGCCAAGAGTCTCATTCCTGTCATCGACAGAAGTGCGAATATCGGAATAATTCAGCAAACCGCAAACTTTTTTTGCATAATCAGCATATTTCTCGCTGACGGGGAGCACCTTGATCTGATCAGGACTGAGCCAGAGAGGGAGGTGTCCGCCGGTGTGCTCAAGCAGCACGGCTGTGAATCTTTCGATGGATCCGAACGGAGCACGGTGGATCATCACCGGACGTTTCTTGCTTCCGTCCGCGTCGGTATATTCAAGTTGGAACCTTTCAGGGAGGTTGTAGTCCACCTGGATTGTGCCGAGCTGCCATTTCCTTCCGATGGCATCCTTGACCATGAAGTCAAGTTTAGGGCCGTAGAAAGCGGCCTCGCCATATTCAACAACTGTCTTGAGCCCTTTTTCCTTCGCAGCCTCGATGATGGCGTTCTCAGCCTTCTCCCAGTTCTCGTCGCTTCCGATGTACTTGGCCTTGTTGTCAGGGTCCCTGAGGGAAACCTGTGCCGTGTACTTGTCGAACTTGAAGATTCTGAACACGTAGAGAATCAAGTCGATGACCTTCTCGAACTCGCCCTTGAGCTGGTCAGGGGTCACGAACATGTGGGCGTCGTCCTGAGTGAAGGAACGAACCCTGGTAAGTCCGTGGAGCTCACCGCTCTGCTCGTAACGATAGACGGTCCCGAACTCGGCGAGTCTCAAAGGAAGATCCTTGTAAGACCTTGGAGAAGAACGGAATATCTCGCAGTGGTGAGGGCAGTTCATCGGTTTGAGCATATATTCCTCACCCTCCTGAGGGGTATGGATCGGTTGGAAGGAGTCCTTGCCGTACTTGGCATAGTGGCCCGAGGTCACGTACAGGTCCTTGCTTCCGATGTGAGGGGTTACAACCGGCAGGTAGCCATATTCATTCTGCTTCTTGCGGAGGAACTTCTCAAGTTCGAATCTCATCACCGCGCCTCTCGGCAGCCAGAGCGGCAGACCGAGTCCCACACGTGAGGAGAATGTGAAGAGTTCCATCTCCTTGCCGAGCTTGCGGTGGTCACGCTTCTTGGCCTCTTCGAGGAGGACAAGATATTCATCCAGCATAGACTTCTTAGGAAAGGTGATTCCATAGATTCTGGTGAGCTGCTCACGCTTCTCGTCACCACGCCAGTAGGCTCCGGCGATGGCGGTCAGCTTGACAGCCTTGATGACCTCGGTGTTGCGCAGGTGAGGACCGCGGCAAAGATCCGTGAAGTGGCCGTTGGTGTAGTAAGTGATGGTGCCATCGGCCAGCTCGTTGATGAGCTCGCACTTGTACTTGTCACCAGTCTCCTCGAAATGTTTGAGTGCGTCGGCCTTGGAAACGTCCTGACGGACGAAGTCCTGCTTCTCGCGAGCCAACTCAAGCATCCTTTTCTCAATCTTGGCGAAATCAGCGTCGGTGATCTGACGGCCGCCCAGATCCACGTCATAGTAGAATCCGTTCTCGATGGCCGGTCCGATCCCGAACTTCACGCCTGGGAATATGTCTTCGAGGGCCTCCGCCATCAAATGTGATGAGGAGTGCCAGAAAACTCTCTTTCCTTCGTCATCGTCCCACTTCAAAAGGACGATCGAACTGTCTTCTTCGATAGGACGGTTCAGGTCGTAGGTGACCCCTTTGCCGACAGTCGTGTCTGTAGCGGGCTTCACTGCCACCGCCAAAACTTCCTCCGCAAGCCTCGGGCTGATGCTCTTGGCTATCTCATAACCTGTAACGCCTTTCTCGAAGGCCCTGACACTACCGTCAGGAAATGTGATGTTAATCATACAAAAAACTAAAATAAATTGGTCTGACCAGTATTTACAGACCAAGTACTTGAACTTGGCCAGCCATATTATTAGCCAAGGGGCAAAGATACGAAATATTTTGCTATTTTTGCATAAATATTAAAGAGACAAAACAATGAAGAAAGAGTTTTCGTCAAGCCTTTCCTGGAACAGCGCGGCTGTGGCCGGACTTGTAATGGCCATCGCCACAATCATTCTTGACTACCTGCCGACTTTGGTGCTGGCAATAGGAATCAAAGGATTCATCGGCAGTTTTTTGGTGTTCCTTGTCAAGATCGCGAAGATCGCCGCATGTATCTATGTGTTCAAGGTCCTTATTGACAGGTTCAACGGTACTGTCAAGACTGACTACGCCAGGCTTCAGCGTTACGGACTCAAGATAGCGTTGTTCTCCTTCATACTTGTGGCTGGTTTTTCCCTCGTGCAGATTCTTGTAATCAACCCCGAGATGATGACACAGATGATTCAGGAAGTCCAGAACACCTATCAGAACTTGATGGACTCCAACACTTTGGCCGAGATGGAGAAGATGATCTCCAAACTTCCGGTGATAACATTCTTCTCTTCTCTGATCTACTGCTACCTCTGGGGCTGGATCCTTTCGACGACCTTTGCCAGAAGGCTTTTCCCGGTCAACACTTTCGGAGAGCGCCCAGGGAACGACGAGAATCCGGACAATGACATCCAATAAACAACCTTTCAAAGATTTATGGAATATTCAAAAGACCTTTCGATAATAGTGCCTCTTCTGAACGAGGAGGAATCCCTTCCAGAACTTCTGGCGTGGATCAGAAGCGTGATGAACGCCAACGGGTATGAATATGAAGTCCTCTTCATCGATGACGGCAGCACCGATGGATCGTGGGCGAAGATCCAGGAACTTTCCAAAGGTGATGAAAGGATCAAAGGAATATCTTTCCGCCGCAACTACGGCAAGTCCGCTGCCCTTTACGAAGGCTTCGCAAAGGCCGAGGGGCGGGTTGTCGTCACCATGGACGCCGACCTGCAGGACTCCCCGGAGGAGATTCCTGAGATGTACCGGATGGTCACCGAGGAGGGTTACGATGTGGTCTCAGGATGGAAGCAGCACCGTCAGGACAACAAGCTGACCAAGAACCTGCCTTCTAAATTGTACAACGCCACCGCCAGATGGATCACCGGCATAAAGCTCCACGACATGAACTGCGGTCTCAAGGCCTACAAGAACGAGGTTGTCAAGAACATCGAGGTTTATGGAGAGATGCACCGGTATATTCCTTATCTCGCGAAGAACGCAGGTTTCACGAAGATCACAGAGAAGCCTGTCCACCACCAGAAAAGGAAGTACGGGAAGAGCAAGTTCGGCCTCGAGCGTTTCGTGAACGGTTTTCTCGACCTGCTATCGCTTTGGTTCCTGAGTACTTTCGGCAAGAAGCCGATGCATTTCTTCGGATTCTCCGGTCTGCTGATGTTCCTTGTAGGCTTTGTTATGACGATTTGGATAATCGTAGCCAAACTCATCCATCAAGCACAGGGAGCACATTTCAGGGCAGTCACAGACCAGCCACTGTTCTACCTCGCCATCCTTGCGGTCATCCTCGGAGTGATGCTGTTCCTTGCCGGATTCATCTGCGAGCTCGTCTCACGCAACGCTCCTGAAAGGAACAGGTACAACATCAAGGACAGAATCGAGTAAACCTGTTCTTAATATTCCAGACGAAGATCGTCAATCCACAGTATGGAGTCCGGACTGCCGGTGAAGTAGTCGCCCAGCATACTTGCCGCACAGGAAATTATAATGTGGGTAGGGCGGCGGGAAGTTGAGACATATTCAAGAGGAATCTCTACCTTGGTCCATTCCATGTCGTGATCGGTCACAAATCTGCCGTAAGCGATGACATCCTTGCCCGCAGGATCGAAGAATGTGGATTTGTCGGTGGTGTTCACCTCGACAGGAGAACTCTCCGTACCTCCATATTTATGGAAATCCCACGTGCCCAACGCGACCCAGACAATGCCACGGTCATTGTCACCTACTTTCACGACATCGTCTGCCGGATAGCTTCCGAGTGTCTTCTGCTGGATCTTGCCACACTTGTACTTCAGCCAGACAGTCAGTTTGCGAGGGCAAAGGGTAAACGGCCGTCCCATATGGATCACACCGCCGGACGTACCGATGGTCTTTGCATACTCGCCGGAGAACACATTGCCGGCGGCGAACTTTATGACCACGTACTGCGACTCCATCTTCAATGAATATTTCCCCTCAACTTTCTCTGCGTCATCAGGTTTGGTTATGGCGAATTTTGCGCCGACAGTCGTCGAACCCTTGTTGCCACTCCCCCACCATTTCGTCTGGAGAGACGGTACAGGTGAAGCCGGGTCATAGAACGAGCAATACTTGTCAGACTCAGCATTGGAGAACACCTCGAATCCGGCGTTAGGAATCTGAACCTCAGCCTCGGTGGTGAATCTCAACGTCTCTGACAAATCCTCACCGCTGTAGGCCAGGCATTCATATTCAGTCAAAGGCTCCAGCCCCTCCGCCGCGGCTCTGAACGCCCCCCCGTCGGATGTGACACCGCCGACTTCCTTCCAGTCGGACTCTCCGGCCTTTTTGACGCGGAAACCATTGTCACGCCCCTCGATTCCGTTGGCCCTGAGCCAAGCGACCCTGGTCCAGACATCAGGTTTGGAAATGGAAACCACTTTCTCCACTACCTCCACGTACAATGTCCAGGATTCTTTCACATCCCTGTATGAGACCTCAAGTTCCACAGGATTCTCAAAATTACTCAACGACGCCACATCAGGAGAATATGTGGTCTGTCCTTCCGGCCCCAGTTTAATGGACGACACCACAAGATTCGTGATATCGGAGCCCGACGGGATTTGAGCCACAACACGTCTGTTGGGCGCGTCAATGACCGCCTCTCCAGCCTGGCCGGAAATCGAGAAATACCTTGCAATCGGCTGTTCGGCCTTTATTGTCCAGTCATAATCATCTTCGTAGGCCGACAGAGTCACAGACAAAGGCTGGGAAAGATTCTTCCGGCCGACAATCGGCTCAGACGAAGACACGGCTTCATCATTGAAAGAGACCTCCCGGATATTGACATTTCCGAGATCCGCCGTTTCCTCCATGGTGAGAAGCACCTCGCGCGCGTCTGCGTCGATGCTGACAGATTCCGTTCCGTCAGCCTCCAGCTTTGTGATGGCGGCGTCCACTTCCGGGTATGGAATGTCGTTCCTGATGCAGGACACAGCATAAAGACAGATGACCGTCAATATGATTGAATGTAACCTGTTCATAACCTAAATGTGAAAACTAAGTCCAAAAGATATGTCCAGGACATCCAGCATGAATCGTACTTTGGAGAAATCCCTTGTACCTACAACTTCTCCGTTCTTGTAGTAATCGATATGATTGTAGGTAGCGCCACCAATGCCTATCGCGACATGTGTGCTGATGCTGTTTGTCACGAAAATCATAAGTCCCGGATGAACGGCGATCTTGACCCTGTTGGCTGCGGCGTAACTGTCAAGGCTTTCCTCATTATAGGAGAATGAGGTCCGTGTGTATGAATATCCCAGCGAAACATCTGTAAAAACTCCGATTCTGGCCCGCTTGTCCAACGGCGCGTAAGCTCGGTGGAACACCTCGGCCTGAACCGTGCGGGAATCAGCCTGAATATCATTCAGTGAGACCGCCAGGTCATCGCTCAACATCGAAAAATCAGCGTTGGAGATTCCACCCTTCGCCGATGAGTATTTCGCTCTCAGACCCACCGACCTGTTGTTCTTGTAAGTGTAATCCATATAAGGCGACAACGTCATCATTGTCCCGTTCGCGTCCAAATGCTGAAGCAGCATAAGATATTCGCTGTCAGTACTGGACAGATCGGCGTAGAAGAACTGCACTCCCGCGGAAAAATCACCCTTTGGCATGAACAGCCTGTCAGGCCCTCGCTTCTCCACGATGGAAAGGCTGTCCCTTTCCGCGGCGCGGATTCCGGTCACAGAAAGAAGAACGAAGAATATTATCGCAAACTTTTTCACCGCCTACAGGTAATAATAGAGGCTGAACCCTACCGCAAGGAGGTTCACCTTGAAATTAATGAAAGTAAAACTCCTGTCCCCATCCGCCACACGGTTGTGGTTCTGGCCGGTCCAGTCAAAGTGAAGCCCCATCATGTTCACGCTAACGTCTATGGCAAGTTTGTCGGACACGAATGCCATGAATCCAGGACACACATTGATTCCCAATGAATTGGAAGTCTCGTACGAAGCATTCACCTTGCCGCCATGTCCGTCCAGGACCTTTCCCTGGCCGTAGGAATATGACAACTGCAGCTCGTTGAACAAGCCAAGTCTTTTGAGCGAACCTACAGGAATATAATAGCGTCCGATTCCCTGGATCTCAAAGGCATGACTGATCTTGTGGAAATCAGACGCTTCCAGATTGATGTCCTCGAAATTCATTTTGGCGGAATCCAGTTGGAACATATTCCTTTTGTAGCCGACACGGACACCTATTCCCATATTGTCCTTGAACATATAGCAGAACGCAGGGCTGACCGAAAGTGTGTAGCCTGTGGACTTGATGCCATTGACAACCAACAGACGCGAATTGTCATTGTCATGCAGCATGTAACTGGCTCCGCCACCTATCATCCAGGTGCCTTTCTTGATGAAGACAGGCTGGGAAGACAGGTCAATACCCCTGTCCAGTTTCTGACCTTCGGCGCTAAACGTGCACATTATCAGAAACAGGGCAGAAAGTATTATGTATGAATATCTTGCCATTACTCGTAGAGAAGTTCCATTCCGTCAAGCCATAGCTTGCTGTCATCGTAACCGGAGAAATAGTCACCGTACATGCTGGCGGCGCAGCTGATGATGATGTGGGTCGGATAGGTCGTCAGACTTCTGTACTCAAGAGGGATGGTCACCTGAATCCAGTCCTTGGCAGGATTGGAATCATCAGATGGGACGATTTTCTCACCGAAAGCTACAGTGGACGCATCCGTGCTGAAATCCACGAAAGTGCTCACGTCAGTGGTGTTGACCAAGACCGGGCTGTCTGCATCACCACCATATTTCTTGTAGTCCCATGTACCAAGAGCGATTCTGATGGAAGCCTTGTCGTAGTTGCCTTTATTGCCGGCCTCAGGGACATTGCTGGAAGCATGATTGATGACACCACCGGAATATTTTATCCAAAGACGAAGAGCCGTAGGCCTTGCCGTGAATGGCCTTCCAAAGAAAACTGTACCTCCCTTCGTTCCGATTGTCTCGCCGAAATGTCCGCTGAACAGGTTTCCGGCAGCGAATTTTACGATCACGTTACGTGATTGGAGACATACGGATTGTTTGCCTTCCTTATAATCGGAAGCGTCCGGATAGCAAATGGCATACTGAGAGCCGACAGAAGTAGAGCCGGCATTGCCGCTCCCCCACCATTGTTTCTGAAGGATAGGGTCAGGGGAAGCCGGATCGTAGAACGACTTGTATTTGGAACTCTCGTCGTTGGATGTCGTCTCGAACCCACCGTTAGGCACAGGCACGGCCGCATCGGTCGTGACATCGGACGGTGCGGAGAGAATCTCCTCGGAGCCGGACTCAAGCGAGATAAGCACGAGGCGATATTCATAAGTCGTGGAAGGGCTCAGGCCTTTGATCTCCGCGCTGAACGTGCCCTCTGATTCCCTGACGGCCGCCGTCGGAGTCCAGTCCTGAGAACCTTTCGCGCGGACTTCGAAACGGACATTGTCCTTGTCGTACTGAGCCTCGTCCACATCGGCATGGGCTGTGAAATGCCCTGCCCAGATTTCATATTTTGCTGACTGGGCTATTCCTGTTGACGTCCCCTCGAAGATGATGTCGTCATAAATGTTGTTAGTTGAATCATCCACAAGAAGATCGAAGGCCAGAATGCCATCTTTCTCCGTGTACTTGAGATTGAGTCTATACCTCTTGCCGCTTTCCACCGCCTTGATCTCGCCTGACTTTGTGAACGAAGACCCGTCCTTCTTCAATGTTCCATTAAAGGACCACGTGAGGGATGGCTCAAAACCTGATGCTATGAAAAAGCAGTCCTTGCCGTTTTCGGCCGCGCTATAGACCAATCGGGCTGAAGGTTCAGCGCTCAATCCGACTGTGCAGGAATATCCATCAGCGAACGCATCCGACACACTTTGGTCAAATGACACATTGGAAATCACATTGCAGACCTTGGCCGTCACAGTCACGTTGTTGGAGCCGCCGGCCTTGACAGTGACATCAGCCGAGCCCCTATAGCTCTTCTGCTCCCATGAGGCCAATTCCGGTGTTTCCTTGGAGATCTCACCAGCTGCGACATCCACACGGTAGTCGGCAGCCGGCAGATAAATGGATTCCGGCATCTGTGAATAGACATATTCACGGACTTTGCCTGAAAAGTCGCTTTTGTAGATGCTGACCTTGGCGGATGAAAGAAGCTCATCCTGACTCATAGCGGCCTTTGTCGCCGCCTCTCCCATCCTGACATCAAGGCTGAAGGCACCTTTACAGGCTGGTGTCTCATCGTAATTGGCACACGCTCCCAAAGAAACAGTCGTGAGAGCCAATGTTATGATTGTTAGCTTATTCTTCATATTCATTCCTCCTACTTCACTTCAAGGGTGATCGGAATACTCTTTCGGCAGCCTTTATTGTCAACCACATTCATCGTGAATGTATGTTCGCCTTTGAACGCGAGCAGAGGTGTCTGGGCTCCCGACAGGTCAAAGTCGATCTCTGTCCTACCCGACAGTTCTGCCCCATGAGGGAACGGAACGATGTCGAACACTCCCATAGCGGCCTCGGAAGGATTGATCAGGTCCAGAGTTGTTCCGCCGACCGTTTCCACGGAATTGAGGAAGTCCTCGTTGGTAGAGGCGATTTCGACTGTGAACTTGCGGGCACCGTTAGGGATCTTCGCCGTCATCGTAAGCGGGAACGCCCCTGTGGCCGGCACAGTGACAGTCTTGGTGATGTCGTATTCACTTGTGCTGACAAGTTCGATTCCGCCATCGCCCTGAGGCGCGTTCGGATCATTGCCGTCGCCTTGTTCATCAGCCAAGACATCGTTTTCCAGCTCAGCGTCCTCTACCAAGCCATCAATCTCGACAGAAAATGAAGCGTTGCCGGACTCGTCAACCTTCTTCATGATTGTGACTATATGCCAGTCCTTTGCTTTCACATTCTTAATCGTGGCCAGCATCCTCTGAACCTTTCCGTCAACGGAGCCTTTGAAAGTCAACGCGATAGTGGCGTCGGAACCATTAACGGCAAAAAATCCTTGACGACGCTCATAAGTTGGACTTCCTCCTGAATATTCCAGTTTGTACTCCAACGGATAGCCGGCTGACAATTCCACAGAAACAGATCCGTCGCCTGTCACAGCCTTAAGGAAGTCATCGTTATAACCCACCGTGACTATGGCTTGAAGTAAAGTGCAGGTGATCGTCCCCAGAGTCGTGGTCACGCCCGCCTTTATGGCGAAACTCTTGGACGCGCCGTAGACAGGAGACGTGAACATCGCTTTAGGCACGTCAGAACTTGTGGAGCGGGCCTCTATGCTATAATTTCCGGCAGGAAGGGAAATTCCGGCGCTTCCGCGGACCTCCTGATAGGTTTTCTGCCATACAAGCTTCCCGGCATTGTCGTAAAGGAATAGTACATAATTGTCGCTTGCCGCCCCAGCGCGGGTCGAAACCTTGTTCACATCCTCGGAGACCTCTATTGAAAGCCCGTCAAACGAAAGCGTTCCGGTTTTGTCTCCTCCACCATAATTGAAATTGTCCTTCTTGCAGGACACCGCCAGAACCATCACGGCGGTCATGAATATGCAGATTATCTTTTTCATCTTGTCAGTCGTTAAGATCAACTTCAGTCTCGGCATCCTCGACAGTGTCATCAAACGAGACAGTAATCCTGCCTTCTCCCACATTGGACACGTCAAACTTGAGCGTGTAGCAGGTCTTTGGAGAAAGAGACTTGAATTCCTTTGTCTTGAGAGTCTGGGGCTTTCCGCCTTGATTCGTAAGACTCCCCGACACCGAAATCGTGTAGGCGTCGACAAAAGCGGCTTTGGTCTCCCCTTTCGGAAAAGTTATCACGGTGCCACCGCCGGTCTTTACCGTGAATGAATAATCAGTGTAGTAAGACTTGAACCTGTCGGTGCACTCGACCTTGATGATGGAATTCGCAAGATAGACCGGTATGGCCACCGTGGTCTTGCCTCCACCGGCGACAGAGAAAGTCTTCTCGCCCGTGAAGCAAGGCTTCCCGAACCCCTCGTCGCTTACAGAACCATAACTTGCCTTTACGGAATAGTTTCCAGCCTTGAGCGCTTTTGAGTCATCGTAGTTTTCCAATGCTCCGCTATAAATCATTTCAGCGTTGCTGTTAGTCAGGACAATTGTGAATTTCCCGGTCTGGGGCAGCGTGGTGTAGTCGGACACATTGCTTTTTGTCACCACATCCACCTGGCTGTCGGCACTGACGGAGAACGAGACGCTTCCGTCAGCCTCCTCAGCTTGTTGCTTGGAGCAGGCGGCAGGCAGCATGGCCAAAGCCAGTGTCCCAAGCAGTAATCTGTTAATTTTCATATTCTTTGTCACTTTTTGATCTTCACTTTTATGTTGTCTATGTAGAGCCAGCAGGTGTTGTTGTTGGCTCCCCAGTTAGTCTCAGGGACAGTCCTCCAACTAAGCCTCAACGGAGCGCCAACACGTGTCAACATGGTGTTCGCAGTATGGTTGATATTTGTATATGAGCCGGTTGTCTCATTGATCTTGAACGATTCCGGGAATGTGCCAGTGTCATCACCACTCTTAAGAGCCTTTTCTGTTGTGATATAGCCGAAATAAACGGTTTGCGCTATTTCCGGACCACCTTCCCTATTCATAGAATAATCGTAGCTGACGTCAAGATTGACAATTTTCCCCTTTTTCAATCCGGAAAGGAATGGCGAATCAGCCCTGGCGGAATAGTTGGCCAATCTGGTTTCCCTACGACAGGCGATTCTGATTGCGGTTCCTGCCTGCGCTCCCACTCTTGCTGCACTCCAGCCATTCAAAAACGACACAGCTTCCTTACTTCCTGAAATAATCTCAAACTCTCCTCCATATAAATCAAACGAACTGGTGTCCTTCACCCAACGGAAGTCCTCGAAGAACAGATAAGGACAATTCAATTCACATACTCCTCTGATGGACGAAGAGAAATCACCTAACGCCACTGTGTCCGAAACGACAGCGCTTTCAGACTCAAAAGTCACAGCAAGCCTCTTCGAGGACAGCCCTTTGAAGAACGCCTTGTCTTGAGTCCGGAATATATACGAGTCGCCGATCTTTATAAGTCCGTCATCTCCGCCATCTATCTCCAACTCAGACGATGACATCCCAGGCCACACGCCATCATCAGGCAAAGTCACCTTGATGTTTTGCACCTCCTCGCCCAAATTGTTGGATGCAAGCATGAATCTCAATTCATATTCAATAGGTTTTGCCTCGGTCATTCTCAACGGTACCTTCGTCGTATGGCCGGCCGCGAAATCACGTCCCGCCAAAGAAAAAGAGACTGACGAGCACTTGTTCTCAGAATATGCGTCAACTATCATATGATCCCCTGCGGAATAAGCCGCCTTAGGAGGAACTATTCCAGCGACAGCAACGTCCGTCCCGTCCGCAGATTCGTCAATCGGAGCCTTGAGTTCCAAAGCCATTCCGTTCACCCCTTCCGAAAGCCTGGCAGTGGTGGCGTCCGTTACATCCACCGCAACCTTTCCTGCAATAGCCTGAGGCATCGTGAACTCGATCCTGTTCACCGGCTCACCCAGTGCATTCATTCCTTCAGGAATATAGAACCTCAAGAAATGAAGCAGATGCTCCATCTTGACATTCAAGACATTATCCGGCATGATCGGAGATGCCTCCACAACCGGAGACAATGCCGGTCCGTCAACCGGTTCCGCCACAATGATGTCAACGCCGTCCGAAGCGGCACCGTCCTGAACCTCCGGTACCTTAAACTCAGCAGCGGTTCCACTGACCGACTCCGGCAGCGGATAAGTCATATAATAGGAATATGTTCCCTCGTCCATAGGAGCCGGAAGAGTGGCTGTGAAATAAGCGTCCGAGCGGTCTCCTCCTCTTGCCAAAAGGCTGAATGTCTGACCGTCAAGGGAATATGTCCCGTCCTGATTTTTAGCCCAGACGGCGATCTTGTCGCCAGGCATCCATACGAACCCTTTCTGGTCGGCATCGTAGGCCGTTCTTGTCTGCGAACCGTTCCCCATGGCCAGAGCGACCTCGACCGGTGAGTCGTAAGATTCCGGGACAAAAGCCTCATAATTTTCATTTCCGCAAGAAGCGACACTCACGGAGATCAACGCAATCCTTAGTAAATCTTTCAAATACACTACGTATTCTCTTTTTGAAGGCAGACCGTTTCCACCTCACACAAATACAAATGTAATGCTTTTTTGTTCACCTGCAAAAAATTGCC
>ERZ808240.3283-NODE-3283-length-16045-cov-5.181238_pt1 | contig 16045 bp, 11 predicted proteins | sample MGYA00521084_ERZ808240 | MGnify/ENA primary metagenome ERZ808240 (study PRJEB31516, sample SAMN03275571) | gut metagenome | biome: mammalia-associated habitat; material: feces | host: Papio cynocephalus | place: Kenya | collected 2012-08-06 ... | reverse complement strand
AGGGTGATGCTACAAGCTCTATCCAGAAAGGTAAGTTAAAGACTGGTGCTTCTACACTTCCTGATCTTAACAAAGATGCTACAGATAGAAACAGAACATCTCCATTCGCATTCACAGGTAATAAGTTCGAGTTCCGTATGGTTGGTTCTTCTGATTCAATCGCTCCTGCTAATGTTGTACTTAACACAATCGTTGCAGAAAGCTTTAAGGAAATTGCTGATCAGCTTGAAGGTGCTGAAAACTTTGATATGGCTGTACATGATCTTATCAAGAAGCTCTTCACAGACCATCACAGAATCGTATTCAATGGCAATGGTTATTCAGATGCATGGGTAGCAGAAGCTGAAAAGAGAGGACTTCCAAACATCAGATCAATGGTTGATGCTATTCCAGCTCTTACAACACCTAAGGCTGTTAAGCTTTTTGAAAGCTTCGGTGTATTTACAGAGGCAGAGTTAAAGTCAAGAGCTGAGATTAAGTATGAAGCTTATGCTAAGGCTATCAATATCGAAGCAAAGACTATGATAGATATGGCTGGAAAGCAGATTATCCCTTCAGTTATCGCTTATACAACAGAGCTTGCCAACTCAGTTCTTACTGTTAAGGAAGCTGGCGCTGATGCATCTGTTCAGGCTGATCTTCTTACAGAAGTATCAGGATACTTAAAGGATATGAAGAAAGCTTACAAGAACCTTATTGATGTTACAGCTATAGCTTCTACTATTGATGATGTTGTTGCCCAGGCTACATACTTCAGAGATGAAGTTAAGACTACTATGGATGAGTTAAGAGCTCCTGCTGATAAGCTTGAAATGATCGTAGATAAAGAATTCTGGCCATTCCCAAGCTATGGAGATCTTCTTTTCGAAGTATAAAATATTGTTGTTTAGAACACATTCGGTTAACATACTGACGACATAATATAAGTGAAAATCGGTGCTGCACATACATCATCGATGCCAGAAGCTTCAATTGGATATTTCTAAGACTTTTCTTATAGGTTATGGCAACTGCCGCTACCGTTCGATACGGGACATCCGTGTCCCATATCTCACTTCCACAGACATCCGTGTCTGTTGATAGCTGGGAAACGAATGAAAAGTCTAAGAACTATCACAATTGAACTTCAAGTGCATCTCACGATGTATGTGCAGCACCGATTTTCACTTATATAATGTCTAGTTGTGACTTAATTTACGAAAAATGAATGTGTGGCTAAATCAGAGGGGAGGCATTAGCTGGGCGGAATTGTACGATTTTCGAACAATTCCGCCCCAACTTTGCGTTCCTACACTGATTTAGTGGATGTCACGTTTATTGTATATTAAACCAATGTCAGATATAAGGCACGAAAAGGCTGTTATCCGGAGTATTACTGATAACAGCCTTTTCGTGTCTAATATCGTCCGTTCGTCAACTAACGTTGACATCACTAAACAACAATATTTTTCTTCTTTCTCCTTATAATCACGCCTCCAACCACAACAATGATAACCACTGCTGCACCTATTACATAATATATTCTTGTATCACTATTCTTATGTATAACTGCAAAGTCTGCTTCATATGGTATTTCTGCCGTCAGATAGCTTCCATTCTTCTTTGAATCTACTTTTATCCAGTTGTTATTGTCCTTATCTTTATACCATATTTCATTACTTCCTGATGTATCTGTAATATAGAAGTGGCCTATTACCGTTTTAACAGCTTTGTTATGCGAACCCTGCAGACTCCACGAATATGCATATTCAACATTTCCATGTAATCCATTAATATCACATGCACTCATAACCATCTCATCATCACCATAGAATCTTCCTTCTACCATAAACAGAGACTTATCACTATCACTCTTAATATTTCCAGCTATACTTTCTACCCAGTAATGATATTCGACTTCCACAACCTTATTCTGTACAATCGGCGTATGTATAATATCATCAGGCCATTGTGCATAACATTCTTCTTTTGGAGGAATGTATGGCAAATCTTTCTCATCAAGACTTGAATTATATGGTATAGATTTGGTACTTAAAACCGTATCATCTGCTTTAAATGTGATTGTAACCTGATTAAATCCTGCAGGAATATTATCAAGTGACATAACATAATCATATGTAACTGGTTCTGCTATTCCTTTATAGCTTATATTATCTATTCCACCATATTCCTGATTAACAAACAGATTATCTTTTCTTTCACCATCAGAATTAATTATACCTGCAATACTTCCCTTAGCTTCTCCATCGCCATTAATAACAGGTATTGCTATACAATTCTTTACTGTATATCCCTGTCCGCATATACCACCTGTATAGTTTGCGCTTTCAACATTACAAAGACTGTAGCTTTCAGATATTGTGCTTAAGCTGTTTCCTACAATACCGCCTGCATAATCACCTGTTTCAGACTTAACACTTCCATATCCCTCACATGAATACACAAGTCCAAGTTCCTGTAAACCAGTTATTCCTCCTGCACAGTTTTTCTTAGAGGTAACATCTCCATAATTAATACATTTCATAATTACCACATTGACAGTTGTTCTTATCTTTACATTCGTAGCTGTACTTAAGTCAAGATCATATTCAGGATTAACATCATATTCCACATTCATGGTTCCAGATATACCACCTGCATTAATGTCACCATTAATATCACCTCTGTTCACCGAAGAATATATAACGCCATCTGTTTCCACATTTTCGGCCGCAGATATATCCTCTATATAATCTTCCTTATCTACCATAGTATTCACTGTATCACTCGCAATATTCCCCATATTATCTATCTGTGAAGAAATGCTGTTAATACTGTCTGCTATAATGTTCATCTGATTTTCCAGGGAATCCACTATGCCTTTTATATCATTTTCTGTGTTTCCTTTTCCAATCTGATCTGACACATTTTTCATAAAATCTTCAACGCTGTCCGTCGTATCTGACATAGAATTACCAAGATCTGTAATATTATCTCTTACTATTTTCCATTGCTCATTAATATCCTCTTTCTGCTTATCTGAAAGAATAATATCATCATTCTGTATCTTATCAATCTTATCAAGCGCTGCATTAATATTATCAATATATTTGTCTGCATCAGGATTATCCTTTTCAATAGAATCTGACAGACTATTAAGTGAATCTGATAATGTATCAACATCCTCTTTGTATTTATTGGTAAGATTCTCTGCATAGCCACTTATCTCTGATGATGTATTGCTTACAGATGAAGACAGATTATTCATTATATTACTGATAGACTCTACTGAATCCTGAAGCTGGTTAACTCTGTCATTAAGATATTCTGATTCAATATATGGTTGTGCCTGTCCAACTATTCCTCCAACATCTTTTCTTCCATACACACTTCCTTCATTGGTACAGTCATATACTTTGCCACTCTGATTACCAGCTATTCCTCCAACATTATAACCTGTATGGCTATACCCTACAGTTCCATAGTTACTGCACCCTGATATTATGCCCGTGGAATTGCCGGCAATTCCACCCATATCATTACGGTCAACCACATGCTGTGTAATATTAAGTGTTCCAACATCAACTCCACCTATATCAAATGATGAATTGAGTTCCTGTATGTTAACATTACTTTTAGAAGAGCAATTACTAATCACACCTTTATTCTCGCCTGCTATTCCGCCTGTCTGGTTAGTTGCATTTATATCTGCCTCACTCCTACAGTTAACCAGCTTAGCTCCCGATTTATTGACACCAACTATTCCACCTACAGCCGTATTACCATTAACTTTTCCTATAAATGTGCAGTTACTTACTATTCCATAATTAACGCCTGCTATTCCGCCTATATTCTTCTGTGTACCTGTTGCACTTATCGTACCTGATATACTCAGATTATATACATAGGCCTCATCTCCTAGATATCTGAAAAAACCATAATCAGAACCTTTATACTCTTTATTAATGTTTCGTATTGTATGGTTTCCTCCATCAAATGTTCCATTAAAATATGCTATTCCATCAAACTTATCACTTGTAATACTTATGTCAGTCATTAATCTTACAGTTTTGCCAAAACTGTAACTATCATTTCTGCAATTGTCTGCCAGATTAATAAGATCATCTTCACTGGATATTTCTATGACATCTGAGGCATTTTCCTCTGCTCTGGCTGACTGTGGCACAAATACCCCCTGCATAAGCACAGCCAGGCTGCATGCGACAAGCAGTAGCGCCAGTATTATTGATGTTATCTTTTTATATTCTGATTTTCCTTTAAACATTACTGCTCATCTCCTTTCCCAGTATCTTTTATTTCATTAATTTCTACATTATCTTTGTCTTTTTTTCTTTTATTATTTTGTTCTTTGTTATTGATTTTGTTATCAGTTGCTTCTGTTTCAGCTTTTTTTGTATCTGCATTTTCTATATCAGATTCATTTTCAGTACTTATCTGACCCTGACGTCCAGGAATAAGCGAATCAACGGATACATTCATATTACCTTCGAAAGTTCCCTGTATATCAGCATCAATCTCTCCCTGAACATATCCTTTAACATGACCTGATACTCTTACACGTCCGGAAACCTCTCTTGCTGGTCTTGATATATTCATGGTAAGTGCTGTCTTTTCTATAACTATATCTCCAAGAAGAAGTATCTGTGGCAATACAAATAATACAAGAATGATAGATATCAACGTACCCCTTCCAAGCGCAACACCAATTGAAGCAACTGTTGCATCCGATGCTATCTCACCTATAAGAAATCCTGCACATGTAAGTATTGAACCAGATGTAAATATAGTTGGGAAAGACTGGTTAAGTGTCTCTATCATAGCCTCTTTAAGAGGATACTCCTTCTTTAGCTGCAGGTATCTGTTTGAAATAACAATAGCATAATCGATTGTTGCCCCCATCTGGATAGCTGATACGATTAAATATGCTATGAAAAATACTGTTTCATGATGTATTGATGGTACGGCGAAGTTTACCCATATACTTCCCTGTATTGTAAGTACAAGAAGTACTGGAAGTCCTGCCGACTGGAATGTAAACAACAGTATTATCATAACAAAAAGCGCTGTAAGCACACTTATAACTATATTATCTGATGCAAATGATGATTGAAGGTCGTGGTCACTTGTTGAATTACCTACAAGAATTACATCATTGCCATAATATCTGGCTGCTATCTGTCGTATCTGCTCAAGAGCTTCATAAGTTTCTTCGCCCTCAACCGGCAAGTCAAGATTAAGTACAAATCTTGAGTAATCTGTTCCCTGAAGCTGAAGCTGTGCATCATGAAGTGTATCGTATAATGTTGTAAGCTTATCATCAAGAGAACTATCCAATGTCACATAGCCCTGCTGATACTGGTCATATAAGAATAAGAACATATCTATAATAGGTACATCATATTCATCAATACCCGTGAACACAGGACCATATTGCTCCTGGTTATATGCATATGCCATATATAATACATTTACCACTTCAACATCTATATCTGTAAGTTCCGCAAACTGCCGCGGACTTAACTTATCAGTAAGTACATAATCATCATTAATAGATACATTAGAAAGACCAAGTGTCGATGTAACATAATCCAGTTTTTCTATCTGCTTTAGAGCCATTTTTTCTGAATCATAATTTCCCTTTGGAACCATAACTACAAGCTGGTTACTTGCTCCAAATGTATCTTCTATACGCTCCTCGGCTATCTTAGCTTCACTCTTTTTAGCACTGACGATTGAACTTGTATCATATATATACTGGCAGCGGTTTGATAATATTGCCGCAAATATAAGAAATACTATAAAGAGTGGTGGAATTATGTATTTTGTCCTGTTAGCAAACTTACCTACAAATGTTATCTTAGGAACATAACATTTGTGATGTGTTTTATCTATGCCCTTTGCAAATATAAGAAGCACACCTGGCATTAAAAGGAATACCGATATAAGGCTCAAAATAATCGCCTTAACAAGGATAATACCCATATCGTATCCAAGCCTGAACTGCATAAACATCATTGCAACCATACCAGATATAGTTGTAAGTGATGATGAACTTATCTCTGGTATTGCTTTAGAAAGTGCCACCTTGACAGCTTCCTCAGCATCAAGAGTTTCATGCTCTTCCATAAATCTGTCACACAGTATAATTGCATAATCAATAGCCAATGCAAGCTGAAGCACAACAGCAATTGAATTCGTTATTGATGATATTGTTCCAAACCAGTAGTTTGTTCCCATGTTAAGAATAGCTGCCACACCAAATGTTATGAGAAGTACCGGTATCTGCATATAAGCCTTTGTTGACAACATAAGAACAACAACTATTATAATCACTGCAAGCACAAGAATAATATTCATATCCTTTGCAAGCGATTCTGCACTGCTTTCTTCTGAACCGACTTCTGTCGAAACATATATATCATAGTCTGATAATATATCTTTGACATCATTCAATGCCTGTTTACTTATATCTTCATCTTCTGTTCCATCAAAAGTTATGTTAAATAAAGCATCTGTTCCCTTATAATGGTCTTTTGAATCGTCAAATTCTACCTGTTTCACTCCATTTACTGACTCAAGTGATTCAACAAGTGAATCTGCCTCATTATAGGTCACATTCGTAAGCATTACCTTGGCACTGCCATAAGTTATAAACTGCTCATCCATAATTGACAAGCCCTGCCTTGTTTCGCTGTCTGCTGGCAGATACGAAGTTATATCCTGATTAACCTGAACCTTATTTATACATAATACACTATAAATAATTGCCAGAATAAAAAGAATCTCTATAGCTTTACGCTTATTAACTATAAATGTTGCAACCGTAAGCCAGAAATTTCCTTTCTTTTTTTCTTCCTTTTGCTTCATATAACCTCCTGTTTGCTATTATCTTTATAGACATTATGTTGATTATTTATGTTTATTAATTATAATTATTAGAGGGCATATGCTCAATAAACATTTTTGTACAAAATGTGCATTAATAGACATTATGTTTATTTATGTTTATTAATTAAGAATTATTTTATACAATTATGCTGTACATAAAGATAAAATCTTACAAATAAATCATGGATTTACAAAAAGCGGAAGAATGGAGATAATATGAATACACAAAATAATACAAACATAGATGTTGATAGTAACAATAATGGCGTAAATAATGATATAAACAACAATAGCACAAACAATAATTATGCAAACAATGGTAATACAAATGACAGCAATAAAATTAATAGCAATAAAAAAGACCGGCGTATAGAGCGTACTAAAATTCTTCTTATAAACAGTCTTTCTGCCCTTATGGAATCTAAAAACATAAAGGATATTACCGTTAAAGAATTATGTGAATATGCTGATATTAACAGAGGTACTTTCTACCTGCATTATAAAGATATATATGATATGCTTGATTCTGTTGAAGACGAAATAACAATGCAGTTTGAACAGATTTTCCTTAAATATGATGCTGATAAGGATGAAAGATTTCCATATCCCATCTTCCTTGACATGTTCAAGCTTATAGACAAAAAGTCTGACTTGATACGTGCACTTATTGGTCCTAACGGAGATATATCATTTATTATGAAAATCAGACAGCTGTTCAGGCACAAATGCATAGAGTCATGGATATTTTCACGTGTGCCAAGACTTATCCCTCACTATGACTATTTCAGTAATTTCATAGTTTACGGCTCCGCCGGACTTATTGAAAACTGGCTAACAAATGGCAAAAAAGAAACTCCTGAAGAGATGGCGGCGCTTATCACCAAACTTGTCTCTACAGGAGTCAGCTCACTTTTATAACAGCTTGCTTTATTGTGGATAATTAAGTCTTTCAGGAACTGGATTATCAAGTACCTCTTCCTTGAACTTTTTCATATATATCTTGGCGAGTGTAAGATTGTTGTCTAAGTAATTACCACAATCTCTTGGTGAATAACCTGGTATCTCGCCCTCATATGAAAGTACATATTCAGCACCTTCCCTAAGCACATCAAGTATATCCTCAGACTTAAGATCTCCCGCAAATATTACATAAAATCCTGTACGGCATCCCATAGGGCCAAAATATATAGTCTTGTCTGCCCATTCCTTATTATTTCTTAAGAATGTAGCCATAAGATGCTCTATCGAATGTATGCCTGCCGTATCCATAGGTGCTTCTACATTCGGTCTTGTAAATCTTAAGTCAAATGTTGTGAGCACAACATCTCCCTGATAATCCTTTCTTGAAACATACACACCTGTTAAAAGATCAAGATGATTCACTGTAAAACTTGCTATTTTATTCATAATTTTCCTTTCCTGTATGTGGAATAATATTCCACATACTATCTTATATTTTATTTTAATTTTAATATTGTACCTTTGAACTACTTTAGCTATTTAGTATCTTTAATGTAGACCATTCTTCTGTTCTCACTTGTCACCCTGATAACAAGACATTTTATACCCATTATGAATTTTGACAATGTAGAATATCCATATTCCTTTACCTTAAAGTCCGGATAGTTAATGTGTATCTTCTGTCCAAGAGCTCCAAGCTCTACTCCGTTATCACTTGACTTAACATAGTTAACAGCATATTCTGTAACTTTTTCTTTCATATTCTTATCTTCCTTAAGGCGCACAAGAACTGTGTTATTGAACTTCTTAAGTTCAAGGCTGTTCATTTCCTCAAGAAATGTAGACAACGAACTGTAACCATAATTTCTCACATCAAAATCAGAATATTTCTTCTGAAGCCTGCTGCCTATCTCACCAAGACCAGTCTGTTTACCCTTATTATCATTTTCCTGGATAATCTCTATTATAGCATTTTCTATCTTTGACTGCTTTATAATATTATTGCTTGCTTTCTTCTTAGCCGGCTTACTGTCTGGTTCATCTTCATGTGCCTGCTCTCTTAACAGTTCAAGATCTGTAAACACCGAACATGCTGCCCTGAAAGAACGTGGGGTTTTATTCTCGCCCATGCCTATAACATCCATACCGGACTCTCGCAAACGGCTTGCAAGTCTAGTGAAATCACCATCTGAAGATACAATGCAGAAACCATCAACATTATTGGTATAAAGTATATCCATAGCATCTATTATGAGTGTAGAATCGGTTGCATTTTTTCCAACTGTGTTACGGAACTGCTGTATAGGAGTTATGGAATTCTCCATCAGTTCCTTCTTCCACTTGTTTGCCTGTGTGCTTGTCCAGTCTCCATATATTCTTTTATATGTTATAACACCATACTTAGTCATCTCGTCGAGTATATCTGATATATACTTCGATGAAATATTGTCCGAATCTATAAGTACTGCGTACCTTTTATCATCCAAACTTTATCGCTCCTCTCTTTATTCCGTCTTCTTTATATCTTACCCAGAATCTGCCAGTAAATCTTACTAAATATTATAAATAATTTTCTGATTATTTTATCATAATCTGAAATTACGATAATTATGTTTTATCCTGGATGCTGCTGATTTATTACATCTGATGTCTTACAACCTTATATTCATCATTACTCTGGTAATATGGACATTCCCTGTATTCTGATGTTAACAATCTTGCATAATCATCCTCATCCATATCTACATCACAGATATATTCTTCCATTTCTTCATCATATATCATATTATTACAATAATCACAGTTATAATGCGCTACTGCCATATTAACCGCCTTTCTTTTATAAGTTTATTGTTATTATTTTTATTGTTATAGCACACATTTTATTTAAGTACTTCATTCATGCTTCCGGTCCTATATCCGTCAAGGTCTAGTGAAACATACTTAAAGCCTATATTATGAAGCTTCTGCGAAACATCACTTCTTATATGCTCATCCATAAAACGTTCTATATCCTCTGGTAAAAGCTCTATACGGGCAATATTATCCTGAAGCCTTACCCTGAACTGTCCAAATCCAAGACTTTTTATATACTTTTCTGCCTCATATACCATATCCAGCTTTACAGCCGTTATATTCTCACCATATGCAAGCCTTGATGCAAGACATGCCGCCGATGGAATATTCCATGTTGGAAGATTAAGCATATGTGATAACTGTCTTATCTCTTTCTTAGTAAGTCCCGCTTCTTTTAACGGACTTCTCACGCCAAGTTCTTTTATGGCACGCATGCCTGGTCTGTAATCGCCATCGTCATCCACATTAGTTCCCTCTGCCACTGTACTTATCTCCATATCTGATACGAGTTTTCCTATGTTTGTGAATATGGCTTTCTTACATATATAGCATCTATCTGGTGGATTGACATCTATTCCTGGTATTGACAGCACATCTGCCTTGTATACTACATGCTTTATGCCCTCATATTCGCAGAACTTCTTAGCACTGGCAAGTTCATCCTCAGTAACAAAAAGTGAACTTATAGTCACAGCAACTGCATTGTCACCAAGTACATCGTGTGCAGTCTTTGTAAGAAATGTAGAATCAACCCCACCTGAAAATGCAATGGCTATTTTGCCACATTCCTTAATAATTCTTTTTAATTCTTCATATTTATTCTTAGTAATATTTGTTATATTCTTGTCTGTCACTGTTTTATCTCCTACCCAAAATATAAATAAACACTTTAACTTTTATCATAAACTTTTATCAGATATCAACATGATTTTCACACTAATTATCTTCATCGCTGATAGCCGGCTTATTATTCTCATAAGTATCAAGGAAGCTATGTTTTTCTCCGTGCTGTTTGTATGCAATAACCGTATCAAGATTAACATTCTCAACACTCCTGAATATATTCTTCTCAATATACGGACTTACCTTGGTTAAATCCTTAATAAGCTGCTTAATCTCTGCCCTCTTTGAGCCCTTTCCTGTTCCACCGCATGATGCACAGCCCTCTGTAAAACGACATGCACACTGTATAAACTGGAGATTATTATAATCCTTCCAGTGAATAATATCTGCCTCCCTTATAAGATACATAGGTCTTATAAGTTCCATTCCCTCAAAGTTAGTGCTATGAAGCTTTGGCATCATTGTCTGTATCTGTGCGCCATACAGCATACCCATAAGAATAGTTTCTATAACATCATCATAATGATGCCCAAGTGCTATCTTGTTACAGCCTAACTCCTTAGCTTTGCTGTAAAGATATCCTCTTCTCATTCTTGCACACAGATAACACGGAGATTCAGTTATATCAACTACTGTATCAAATATCTCTGTTTTAAACACTGTTATTGGTATATCCAAGAGCTTTGCATTGTTAAGTATAACATTGTAATTAAGTTCATTATAGCCTGGATTCATAACAAGAAACACCAGCTCAAAATTATTCTTTCCATGTCTTTTGAGTTCCTGGAAAAGCTTTGCCATAAGCATGGAGTCTTTACCTCCTGATATACATACTGCTATCTTATCTCCGTCCTGTATAAGGTCGTATTCATTAAGTGCCTGTGTAAACTTTCTCCATATAGGCTTTCTGAACTTCTTAACTATGCTTCTTTCTATTTCTTTAACACGATCTTTGGCTTCTTCACTGCTTTCATCCTTGTCTTCTTCAATATATTTCGTAAACTTCCACTTAAGATATGCCACGAAACCACCATCTATGCTATATGCCTCATATCCCATATCTTCAAGCGTATCTTCAAGCTCTTCACTTTTCTGTCCTGAATAACATAACAAATATATTGGAACTTCCTTTGAATATGTGTTAAGAAACTTCTCTCTTCCCCTTATATTATCTGGCTTAAGATCATTCATCATATCTTCCCAGAAATACTGGATAGCTGAATCCATAGTTTCCTTATCATATTCTTCTTTATCTCTTATATCAATAATAACTTTATCTCTTTTATCATCATAAAGTTGTTGTACTGTTCTCATTATAATCCTCGTTTCTTAATAATCCCTTATTAATCCTGCTTCATATCATCTTAACATATTTCTTGTACCGATTCTATATTTTTGATGTGATTGTAAAAAATATAAAACGGCATTCACGCCTGGAGCAAAGAATTCACCTCATTAATATAAAAATCTCCCTGACAAGACTCTTATAACATTTAGATCTTATCAGGGAAATTCTTTTTCCTTGCACTCACGAACCCGCGCTATCGCGCTCATAATATATTTCTCACAGCACATCCCATCTGCTTAACTTTATCCTTCTGTTCCTGATTAAAGCTTATCCATATCCTCTGCATGGCATAATATCTTCTATCATATACATTAAGATACATAGACGGGCGGCAGTTGTACACATTATACATATTAACAAGTGTCTCTGCATCTGGATATTCCTGTTCCTTTTCGTATTTGCGATACCTTTTTCTTGGCAGATAAAGTTTTTCAGACATAGTGTCCTGGGAATAATGCAAAACTGTTCTTACATATTGCAGCATTGAAAATCCATCCCACTGTTTTAACATATAATCAAGCAGCATGTCATCCCGTGTAGCCTTTTTTCCATCAAGAATCTCAACATTCCGGTAATACATTATGCTCTCTGCGATTATTTTCATAGCAAATGGCTTACTCTTATCATCATATTCACCCATTATAATATCAAGGTCGTCCGTATGCACATTATCCTTACTGCCACACACCAGTTCATCTATATCTATTCCCAGTTTCTGCAGTGATTTCATATTATTAAACGAAATTATGATATGCCCATTTTCACGTTTAGAATAATCATCCTGGGATATTCCCAGCTTTTTTCCCATTTCAGTCTGGTTAAATCCAAGTCTTTTTCTATAATTTTTCATTCTTTCACATAAATCTTCATAGTGCATGCTGTCCATTTACTTTTCCCTCATATGTAAATTGCAGCCCTTCTAACTATGGACTGTAATTCCAATATTTTCCAACATTCTTATGAAAATTTTATTACATCCGTTAATATCCCAAATAGGTCAATAATTGCATAACTTTATTTCATTTTTATTTTCTAAACTGTTAATATAATATGCAATATGTTTATAATAAACAAAAAAAGCACTTAAAACTGCTTTCAAAAAAACAGTCTGCAAAAAACCTGCAGATAACAACATTGACATACGTTATTATCTGCAGGCTTTTATTATCTTCCAAGTATCTTTGCTAAATCCTCTTCTGGTGTGCTTATAGGCAAGATATTATAATTCTTTACAAGAAAATCAAGCACATTAGGAGATATAAAGGCTGGAAGTGTTGGTCCCAAATATATATTCTTTATCCCAAGGTAAAGAAGTGTAAGAAGAATACAGACCGCTTTCTGTTCATACCAGGAAAGTACCATAGACAGCGGAAGCTCGTTTACTTCACAGTCAAATGCTTCTGCTAAAGCCATAGCAACCTTTATGGCACTGTATGCATCATTACACTGTCCCATATCCATTATTCTTGGAAGTCCGTCTATCTGTCCTAAATCAAGGTCATTAAATCTGTACTTTCCACACGCAAGAGTAAGTATAATAGAATCCTTTGGTGTCTGTTTTACGAATTCTGTATAGTAATTTCTACCTGGTCTTGCACCATCACAGCCTCCAACAAGGAAGAAATGGCTTATATCTTTATTCTTAACTCCTTCTATCACTTTACCAGCTACCGAAAGAACTGTTCCATGTCCGAAACCAGTCATAACATAACTGCCACCATTGATACCCGTTCTTTCCTGTCTTTGCTTATATCCGCCAAGCTCTAGTGCTTTATTGATAACAGGTGTAAAATCCTTTGTTCCATCTTTTCTTTCATCAATATGAACCATTTCAGGATAAGATACCACCTCTGTTGTGAATACTCTGTCTGCATAGCTTTTCTTAACTGGCATAAGACAGTTAGTTGTATATAATATTGCACCCGGAATATTATCGAATTCCTTCTGCTGGTTCTGCCATGCTGTTCCAAAGTTTCCTTTAAGATGTGAATACTTATTCAATTCAGGATAAGCATGCGCTGGTAACATTTCTCCATGTGTATATATATTAATTCCCTTGTCCTTAGTCTGTTCAAGTAACATATGAAGATCTTTTAAATCATGCCCTGTTACTACTATAAATGGTCCTTCTTCAACACTAAGTGAAACCTTTATGGGCGATGGTATACCGTAGCTTGTTGTATTGGCTTTATCAAGAAGCTCCATACATTTAAGATTAACTTCTCCAACCTCAAGCACAACTGGCAAAAGCTGCTCCATATCCATATCATAGCTTATGATTGATAATGCCTTGTAGAAAAAGTTATTAACCTCATCATCTGTATATCCCAGTACCATTGCGTGATATGCATAAGCAGCCATTCCTCTTATACCAAAAAGTATAAGTGACTTAAGTGAACGTATATCTTCATCGGCGTTCCATATGTTATTAACATCATAATCATCTGTATTACCACATTTTGACTGGCATACACTACAGTCTGGCGATATAATGTTTTTCTCCTTATGAACCCTGTCTATCATATCTTTAAGAGTTTTACTATTAAAGTTAACATTAGTTATTGTTGTAAATAGTCCTTCTATTATTATTCTGTCTGTATTCTCTGTCTTAGGATTGCTTCCGCACGCCTTTGCAAGTCCTATAAGCGCACCTGTAAGTTCATCCTGAAGCGCTGCAACTGCTGCATCCTTTCCGCAGACACCGGCATTTCCTGTACAGCCTGAACACCCTGCTGTCTGTTCACACTGAAAACAAAACATTTTATTATCCATTATATTTTCTCCTTCATATTTATTTTATATATCTATCTTTTTCATTTTATCTGATGAATAACGGCTTGAATAAATCAATCCTTTGTATGCACCTATTATATGAATACTGCATTATATTTTCCGTTGTAAATACAACATTTTTATATTTTAATTAATTTTAATATAACTTTATCCATACTAAATCTAATTGCTATACATTGATTATTTTTCAGTGTTTTTTCTTATATTTCTTATAAATTATACTAGAAAATCTGACGATATAATTGTATAATTAAAAAAAATTAATTCTTATATATATTTTAACAATATATGCTGAATTAATTTTCATTAACAATACTGGTATTTTCTTTTAACCAATATATGAATGTCAGAGCGTATTCTTACTTATCTATTATTGATACTTTATAGATAATTTCAGTATCTTTATATTTATATATATTTTAGAAAAGCTTCCACACTTTTATATTATGGAAGCGATTTTTTATACCTCTGGCATACCTATTATTTTTTTAAATTATACAATACAACTGGAGGTGTTGTTTTATGAAAATACAAGATTTTTGCGATATGAAAAAATTTGAACAGATTATGTCTAACTGGGCTAAAAGTACAGGACTTGCTACAGTAGCTGTTGGTTCTGATGGTGAGTATATAAGCGACTGCTATAACTTTACCGAATTCTGTATTGACCTTACAAGAGGATGTCCAGAAGGTAAAAGACGTTGTGAAAAATGTGACCGTGAAGGTCATGGTGTATATCCATGCCACGCCGGACTTGTTGACTTTGGTATCCCAATAACTCTCGACGATGGTACTGTCCTTGGAAGCATAATAGGTGGTCAGGTTCTTCCTGAAGATCCTGATGAAGATAAGTTTAGGGCTACTGCAAGAGAGCTTGGAATTGACGAAGATAAGTACATAGCAGCTCTTAAGAAAGTTAATGTCAGAACAAAGGATGAAATCCACGCATCTGCTGACCTTCTTGGCGATGTTATTAATATGTTTGTACGTGCCAGCTATACTTCTTACCAGAATTCACATATTCTTTCTGAATTAAAAACTGGCATAAGCAATGCTGCTGAACAACTGCAGACAGCCAATGATAAAGTTAAACAGATTGATGGTTTCAGCAAACGTCAGAATATACTTGCCCTTAATGCATCTATCGAAGCTGCAAGAGCTGGCGATGCTGGTAAGGGATTCGCTGTTGTTGCCGTTGAGGTACAGAAGCTAGCCCGTGGTATGGGTGAAGTAAGTTCTGATATCAAAAAGGCTATTAATGAAGTTACACAGACAATTACGGCTTTGGATAAAGAATAAATATTGTTGTTTAGTGAAGTCAACGTAAGTTGACGAACGGACGATATAAGGAACTGA
>ERZ808240.3281-NODE-3281-length-16046-cov-68.400913_pt1 | contig 16046 bp, 11 predicted proteins | sample MGYA00521084_ERZ808240 | MGnify/ENA primary metagenome ERZ808240 (study PRJEB31516, sample SAMN03275571) | gut metagenome | biome: mammalia-associated habitat; material: feces | host: Papio cynocephalus | place: Kenya | collected 2012-08-06 ... | reverse complement strand
CAAGAAGACCAAGAAGATGGCGGTGAAATTCGTTCGGTATTTGGAATTCGAGTGATTGCCGACGCCTCCGTGGCATGCCGCATGGGTTTGATGCTTTGCGATTAGTGGACGGGGCGTGAAAGGTCGGCAGATTTGTACAACGATGTAATTTTTCGTATAGTATACATCGTTGTAAAAATTTGTTGAAGCGAAGGAGCGTCTGTGTCGGGTTTCAAGGAACTGCTGTGCTACACGCGTGAGGCCACGAGTCGCGAAGAGGCGAACAACGAAGACATCGCGTACAGCATGCATCTCGCCATCAGAAATGAATCGGGATCATGGGAACCGCTGAACGAGAATTACGGCATTTTTTTCGCGGCCGCGGTGCCCCTCTCCCAAGTACCGGAAAAAGCGCGTCGAGCATGCACGGCAGCGGCGCGTTTTTCCAGTGTGTCATGTGACGAATCGGTATCCGTCGGCGTCAGCGATGCGGTGGCCCATGATGCCGTCATGCCCGGGGTCGATCTCACGCTCAAAACGTTGAAAGATCCGTTTCTGTTCAGATTGCGCGACGGCAGGTTCGCGATAGCGGCCACCCGCACCGGTCGTGAAGGCGCTCCGGACGGGTCCGAGCGATCGTCTTTTCTGCTGGCTGTCAGTCACGATCTGACCTCGTTCTCTCAATTGGGAATGGTGCGGTTGCCTACGGACCACGGCGTCAGTCATCCTTCCGTGGCATTCGACCGAAGTTCCGGAGAGTATCTGGTCATCTGGCTCGATGACGAGGGAACGATGCGCGGCGCCAAAACCATGGATATCATGAGCGCGGCGGAATCGGACGACCCCTTGGAACCGCTGGAAGCTCCGGTGCCCGTGGAACGGCGGATGCCTTTCGAATGCGATATCCCCAACGCCGTCGCCGGGAACGTGATCGAGATTTCGGACGCGGAGGCCGGACGGTTGCATGAACGGTTCGGACGCATATGCAACGTTGGTGCGACGGTGGCTCCGCAACGCGTATGCGCCGATCTGCGTGGGAGCGCGGCGCGGGCGGCCGTCATGAAATTGGCGTCCACTCGCGCCGAACTCGCATACGATGATGGATCACGCGCCATGCGGGCCGTCGACTGGAATCCAAGCCAGATCGAAAAAGTCGCGAAGGAGGCCGCTGAAGGCACATTACATGCCGGACAGACCCGAACCATCGAAGGCCGTGTTCGGCAGACGATCTATCCGGTGCCATTCGCCGTGGAGCGCGCCGATCCGTCGATTTTCGCATGGAACTTCAATGGCGAGCCGATGTTCATGTTCATCGCCACGGACGATACCGACGGCAACTGCGTCGACCCCAATGGAGGGAAAACGCACATGCCGCTGCGCGTGGCCGGTTCCATCAAGGCCCTTGCCGACGAATTCGGCGGTCGCGCGCGGGAGATCGACCTGCTGGAATGCGGTGACCTCAATTCCGAGGGGCGCCGTATGACAGGATGCTTTTGGGCGCCGGAACTGCATGTGATCGATGGCAGATTGTCGATTCTGTTCATGCCCTGCTTCGATGGCGAACGCACCAATCCCGACGGTACGCCGAACGACCGCGCCGGGAAACCGGATATGTGGACGGGCAGCTGCCATATCATGCAGCTCAAGAAATGTCCCGACGGCAAGGATCGCGATCCGCGACTGCCGGAAAACTGGACGGTTCCCGAACCGATTCTTCGCGCGGACGGCACCGTACTGAATCCGATTCAGCGTATCTCCCTCGATATGACCGTCATCGCCGATTCCGGCCATTGGTACTACGCGTGGCAACAGGTCGGCAGCGTCTGGATCGCACGGTTCGACCCCGCGCGTCCCGCGAGGCTTCTCGATGAGCCCCGGCAGATCATCGTTCCCGAATTCGCGTGGGACAACATGATCGCGGAAGGGCCCAACGCCTTCGTGCACGACGGCACGATCTATCTGATCTACTCCGGTTCCTTGGTCGGCATCGACTACACGACCGGATTGGTCACCGCTCCGGCTGGCGTGGACGCCGATCTGACTGATCCGTCCGTATGGACGAAGCTTGATTACCCGTTGCAGAAATCGGGGGTATACAACGAGCAATGGCAGCTCGGCACCGGTCATGGAATGTGGTCCCATGACGAAGACGGCAATCTGATATACGTGTTCCATAACGCCGAATACGAGAACGGCCGCTACGGCGGACGAGACGCCCAGGTGCGCAGGGTACATTGGTCGGACGAAGACATGCCTGTTCTGGATATGCAGGCGACGGAGGAGCTCGATCCGGACTATGCTGATGTAACAATGGAAATTCAAGTGGTCGCCATGTGATGGTCGCGCTCGTCCATAGGGCGCATGGGACTGTTGGCGGACGGAATTCTGATGGGAGGGAAATGCCAAGGCAAGCTGGAGCCAATGGCGAACACGTCGTGACCATGCGCGAGGTTGCCGAAGCCGCCGGAGTGTCGGTCAAAACCGTGTCGAACGTGGTCAATGATTACCGATTCGTGTCGCAGACCACGCGGGACAAGGTCAACAAGGCCATCAAGGAGCTTGGCTACACGCTCAATGTATCCGCGCGCAATCTGCGCAGAGGGCAGACCGGCATCATCGGTTTGGCGATTCCCGACCTGCAGATGCCGTATTTCGCGCAACTGTCATCATTGGTCATCGAAGAGGCGAAGAAACTTGGCCTGCGTGTGATCGTGGAGCCGACGCAATATTCCCGCGACGGCGAGATCGAGGCGCTGCACGGTTCGCAGCATACCATGGTCGATGGCTTGATTTTCAGCCCGCTGGAGCTTGATCAGGATGATCTCGGCCAGTTGAACGTGGATTATCCGCTGGTGCTTGTCGGCGAACGCATCTTCACCGACAAGGTGGACCACATCGCCACGGAGAACATCGAAGGCGCCAAGCGGGCCACATCGTACCTGCTGCAGACCGGTTGCGAACGTGTGGCGGTCGTCGGCGTGCACCCCGGAGAGAAGATCGGGTCCGCCGCGCTGCGTTACCAAGGGTATCTGGAGGCTTTGGAAGAGGCAGGAATCGAATTCGATGAACGGCTGGTCGCCCCATCCGGCATGTGGCACCGCATCGATGGTGTGAAGGCGATGAATGCGATGCTCGATGCCGGCATTGTTCCCGATGGCGTCATGGCGTTGAACGATATGCTTGCGTCCGGCGTCATGCATTCCATCCAGATGCACGGCTATCGCATCCCTGACGATATTTCGGTGATCGGTTTCGACAATTCCGAGGATTCCCAGTATCTTTCGCCGGCTTTGACGTCGATTTCCCCGGGATTGGATGCTGTCGCACGCCTTTCGGTGAAATTGCTGAAAGACCGGATTGATGGACGAAGCCCGTCCATGGAGGCACGGCCCGGCCGGAAGGTATTCCGTAAGGTGGCCTCGTCCTTGGTGGTCCGCCAATCCACCCGTGTGCTCGCCAAGTCATTGATCGTGTGATGGACGTCCCTTCGCCCAGTGGGGGGACACGCGGTGTCGCCAATTTGTTACATCGATGTAAGAATGATATATTCAACGTTGTAAATATTGGTACAACGGATTGAGAAGGACTAAACATGGTTGTTTACAACAATCCGATCGTGCTTCAGCGTGCGGATCCTTGGGTGCTCAAGGTCGATGGCGAATACTATTTCACCGCCTCCGACCCGGAATACAACCATATCGCCATCCGTCACGCGTCAAGCATCAACGATCTGCAGAAGGCTCCGGAGACGGTGGTGTGGCACAAGCACGAATCGGGTCCGGCGAGCATCTACATCTGGGCCCCCGAACTGCACCGCGTCAACGGCGCATGGTACATCTACTTCGCCGGCGCCGCCACGGACTTCGAGTCCTCCGGGTTGCCGACGCACCGTATGTTCGTGCTGGAGAACACCGATGCCGACCCGACCTCCGGCAACTGGGTGGAGAAGGGCCAGATCGTCACGCCGATCGATTCCTTCTCGCTTGACGCCACCACCGAAGTCATTGACGGCGTGCAGTATCTGGTATGGGCGCAAAAGGATCCGGCGATCGAGGGCAATTCCAACCTGTATATCGCCAAAATGGCCAATCCGTGGACCTTGGGTGGAGAACCGGTCATGCTTACCAAACCGGAATACGACTGGGAGTGCATCGATTTCCTGGTCAACGAAGGCCCGGCCTTCCTATTCCATGAGGACAAGGTCTACATCACGTATTCAGCCTCCGGCACCGGCGTTCCGTACGCCGTGGGACTGCTGACCGCCGAGCGTGGCAGCGACCTGCTGGACAGGAACTCCTGGACCAAGAGCCCGGTGCCGGTGTTCAAGACCTGCGCGGAGAACGGCCAATACGGTCCGGGGCATAATTCGTTCACCAAATCCGAGGACGGCACCGAGGATCTGATGATCTACCATTGCCGCAACTACACGGAGATCAAGGGCGATCCGCTGTTTGACCCCAACCGGCACGCACGTGTGGGTGTGGTCAGATGGACGGAGCACGGTCCGGATTTCGGGGTTCCGGAACCGGACACGCTGTGGACGCCTACGTCCACCGAAGTGCTTCCGCCGGATGGCGGACCGCTTGCCGGAACGCCCATTGCGCGATAGACCGCGTGGTTTTGGCGTCCCCCATGCGTGGGTTTGCTGGCCGTGCGCAAGGGGGCGTGTCGATGATTTGTACAACGTTGGAAAACGTTGTACCATAAGAAATTACAACGTTGCAAATTAATGGGGATGCTCAACGCCGAGGAGTCTTTCTGTCGAGATGCAACGGCAATGGGCCATTGACGGTTCATTGGAGATAACGAAGAAAGGTAAAACATGTCTGCGTTCGGACATCTCAAAGGGCTACGGCGCTTTGCCAGAGCCGCTGTGGCGGTATGCGCATCGCTTGGACTTGTATTCGCCGCCGGCGGTTGCGGAGCGACGTCCGGCGAGAGCAAAACCATTTACTTCTGGAACAATCTGGTCGGCGACGATGGTCCGGCCATGCAGCGCATCGTCAAGGAATACAACAAACACAGTGAATACAAAGTCGTATTCCAGCCGATGAACGGCGGTGATCTGACCACAAAAATCTATTCCGTGATGCAGACCGGCAAGAACATTCCGGACATCATCATCGGAGACCAGTTCCAAACGGCCGTCTTGCAGTCCCAGGGACTGTTGAACACCATGGATGATTGGCAGAAGGTCGCCCCCGATCTGAAGAAGAGCAGCTTCCTGCCGGCGACTTGGAAAGGCGTCACCGTCAAGGGCAAGGCGTACGGCATTCCGCTGTATCTGTATCAGATGGCCATCTACTACAACAAGGATCTGGTGAAGAAGTACCATCTGCAGTACATTCTTGATGATGGCTTCGTCACCATCGATGAGATCAAGGGCCTCAAAGGCAAACTCCCCAAGGACGTGTACGCCCTGACTTACGGCAACCTTCCATGGGCGTTCATGTCGCTGCTCTATGGTGCCGGCGGCACGTTGGAGAACGACATGGACGATCTGACCAAGGATGTCTGGCGCAAGCCTATGCAGAAGCTCAAAGACGCGTACGATGCTGGTGTGATCGCACCGTTGGACGTCGATGGCGAGCAGGCCTTCGGTTCCGGCAAGGCCGTCTTCGCGCAGCTCGGCACCTGGGCTCAGGGCAATATGTCCGACACCTTGGGCGCGGATAAGATCGCTGAGGCGAACACGCTGCAATACAGCGCGGATAATCCGGTGAATTTCTTCTACCAGTGCAATTGGATGCAGCTCAAGGACCCGCACCGCTCCGCAGCCAAGTCCGCGGCGGCGGCCGACTTCGTCAAGTATGTGTACGAGCATTGGATGGATTGGTCGGAAGTCGGCTCCATCTCGCCGGCCTACCGCGATCTGAACAATCCGAAGTACAAGAAGCTGATTCAGGCTTCCTTCACCAACAGCAAGAAGGAACGCGATTACATCAAGACCTCCAACTACATCTACGGAGGTTATGCGACCGCCGGTTGGGGCACGTACAACGACATCGTCTATGGCAACGTCGGTCTTGAGGAAGGTCTGAAGACCCTTGACCTCATGGCGCAAGGCCAAATCGAGATTCAGGAGGAATCGTGATGAACAAGGCATCCACGATCGGATCCGCGAAAACTTCCATGAAGCGCAAGAACTCCATCTGGCATGCGCTTCCTTACATCGCTCCGCATTTCATCATCTTCGCGATTTTCGGCATCATCCCCATCGTCTTCGGCATTGGCTTGGCTTTTACCCGTTGGAACATGGTGGGTTCGCCCCAATTCGTCGGACTCCAGAACTTCGTGAAGATTTTTGACCCCAGCACGTACTTCTATTCGATCTTCTGGCGTGATCTCGGCCATACGCTGCTGTTCGTGGTGGTCAGCGTCCCACTGACCATCATCGTTCCGCTGCTGCTTGCCGTGGCACTCAGCAAAAAGGGGTTGAAGGGCGCGGGCCTGTTCCAGGCGATTTTCTACATCCCCGGCCTGATCTCCATCGCAGCTGGCGCGTTGGTCTGGCGCATGGTGTTCAATTCCCAGTTCGGTCTGCTGAACACCACGTTCCATACCAGTATCAATTGGCTGGGCAAGAATCCATATGCGTGGATCACCATTTTCGTGCTCGTGCTGTGGGCCGGCATCGGCGGCAACCTGGTCATCTACCGTTCCGCGCTTTCCGGTGTGGATGAAAGCCTGTACGAGGCCGCCAAGGTCGATGGTGCCGGGCCCATCCGCATCTTCTTCTCGATCACGCTTCCCGAAATCAAGCTGCCGCTTTTCTACACCACCATCATGACCACGACGGGTGCCTTCAATGTGTGGGGACAGCCGGTCATGATGACCAGCGGCGGTCCGAACTACACCACGCAGGTGCTGCTGATGGATATCAGGAACCTTGCGTTCCCATCCGGTCCCGCGGCCGCAGGCATGGCCTCTGCGATGGCATTGCTGTTGGGCATCATTCTGATGGCGATTGCGGCAATCCAGCTGATCTTCATGAATAAGGAGGACTGATAATGTCCGCTGCAATTAATGTCAATGCCGCTCCGTCGGCCATTCCCGAAAACAAAGTCAAGAAGGTCAGTCCATCGCTGATCGCGGTCTACGTGCTGCTTGTCGTCCTGGCCGTGGCATGGCTGCTCCCGGTGATATACACCATTACGACCTCGTTCAAGTCGGTGGCCGAATTTACGTCCAACGCGTTCACGTTCTTCCCGGCAAAATGGGTGCTTGACAATTATGTGACGCTGATCGAGGCCTCCGCCAGCTACCCGGTGTTGAACTGGCTGGGCAATTCGTTGATCATCTCGACGGTGTTCGCCGTATTGTCCGTGACCATCGTCGCGCTTGCCGGTTTCGGATATTCCCGCCTGAATTTCAAATACCGTGACACGTTGTTCTTCGTCCTGCTGCTGATTTCCATGTTCCCCGCAGTGGTCAACATGATCCCGCAGTACCGCATCGTCGCTTCACTGGGGTGGGTCAATACCTACTGGGCATGCATTGTTCCCGGTCTGGGCAACGTGGCGAACATCTTCCTGGTGCGCAACTTCATGAAGGGAATTCCGAAGGAACTGGACGAAGCGGCCGAAATTGACGGCGCGAGCGATTTCCAGATCTTCACCCGCATCATGCTCCCGGCCATCCGCCCGATTCTGATCGTCATCTTCCTGTTCAGCTTCACCGGCGCATGGAACGACTTCCTGTGGCCGACCTTGGTGTTCAACGACATCAACAAGATGCCGGTCACCGCCGGCCTGCAGCTGCTCAGCAACCAGATGGGTCAGTACAACCAGATGGGTTCGCTGATGGCCGCCACCTGCATGGCGATCATCCCGACGCTGCTGCTGTTCCTGTTCGCGCAGAAGTACTTCCTGCAGTCCCTGAACATCACATCGGGACTCAAGGGCTGATGCGGAACGACTAATATGGCATAACGCGGCATGTGAGTGGGGAATTCGCCTCTTCGGAAGGCGGATTCCTCCCATGTCGTTTTGGACTGCGGAAATTGGCGAGGAAGACGATGATGGCAACCACCCAGCAAATCAATCAATTGACGGATCGGATGATGAATCGTACGGCAGGTCCGGTTCCGCCGGCACCGCTGAAACGGAAGGCGGAGCGGATTCTGATGATCGTCGCAGCGGGCTACAACGTGCTTATGGCGTCCGTCACCATGTTCATGTTCACGAATTGGTTCAAAGGCCATGCGTACGATTTGCTGGAATCCGCAGGGCTGTTGAAAACGAATTATTCCGTTGTGGACAACGCCTCGACGGTGATCGGCATCTATGCGTTGCTTGTTCTCATCGTCGGCATCGTCAGCTTCGTCATCGCCATGCGCTGCATGGCTCCCGGAACGGTGAGCCGATGGGTGATCATCTGGCTGGCGATCGCTATGGTGTTCTCTCTGGGGACCATGGACCTGATCGGTCTTGCGCTGTATTCAATCACATTGGCGGTGTATATGGCCCGTAACAAGGCGATTGATGCAAGACGCGAGGAAATCCGCCGATGGGAGGCGGCCCGCTGATATTCGATTCGCATCAACCTGATGCTGAATCAAAAAGAGGATGGTACCACATGTGGCACCATCCTCTTTTAGTATGTCCTGTCAGCTCCCGTCAGACTCGGAACGCCTGTTCCACCGCGTCGTATTCCGCGGAGGTGATCGGCAGGATCGCGCCATGGCGTTTCTTCAACGCGCCGAAATCGATGTCGTCGGCGCGCTGCCAGTCCGCCGGATCATGCGAGGCGAGCGAAGCGGAACGGAACGACAGGTACCCCTTGGATTCCGCGTATTGATCGCACATCAGACCGAAAGGCATCGCCTTGCCGTCCACGGTTTTCACATCCGCGTCGTTGTATCGGAAGAGCTCCGGTCCCTCCAGATAGTGCATGGAGTAGCGGCCGCTGCCGAAGATGTCGGTGAGCGTGCCCACATATGACCATTCATTGGGATCGTCGGTGCGCAATACTTCGTAGGTCACGGCATACGGATTGCGGGTGCGTTCGATGGTGATCTCCGAATCCTTGGATGCGCGGTACCACCATCCGTCGTCGTCGCGCAGCATGGTCGAATCGATGATGACGTTTTTGCGGTCGATCCATTTGACCGGATCGGAGAATGTGACGAAATCGGGAGTCGTCGCGTAATACACGTTCGTCGGATCGCCCAATTCGTTGGCAAGCGGGTTATCGGCATCGGTGTTGCTTTTAGTTGACCAGAAGACGATCCACTGTTCGCGATCCGGATCCCAATTCGCTTCCGGGGCCCAGGCCATGCCCGCCCCGGGAATCTTCGAAGCCACATCCACCAGGCGGGGTTCGCTCCAATGCGCAAGGTCCGGCGAATCCCATATCACCAGTCCCGTGGAGCCGTTGGTGGTCGCGCCGTCGTGAGGGCCCCATCCGCCTCGATAATAGATGCTCAAATCAGTGGCCACGATGTGGAATCCACCGTGCGGATCGCGCACGATATGCGGATCTCTGGTGCCTTTTTCCCCGCCGAGCCAGGTCAATGCGGGGTTCCCTGCGGGACGCAGGTCCTTCCAGTGCACGCCGTCGCGGCTGAGCGCGAAATACAGCTGTTCGTCTGTCGGGGTTCGTTCTTCCCCGATGAAGTGGACGAAAAGATAGGCTTCGTTGGTCATGATGCTCCTTGATAACAATATGGACAGGAATTTCGCATGCCGGGATGCATGCGGTGATGCCGGCGGATTTCTATTCCGTCGTGGATTCACGTTCCACTAGCTGGTATCCGATGGTGGCCCGACTCGGTGGCAGCTGATCGGCTTCGTCGCGGGCACGTTGCTCGATGCGTGCGGTGATCATGTCGAGCGCGAATCTGGCGAGTTGGTCGAAATCCACTTGGATGGTGCTGAGCGACGGGGTCGAATAGGATCCCATGGTCACGCCATCGAATCCGATGACCTTCACATCCCGCGGCACATGTATTCCCCGATCCGTCAGGCCTCGAACCACGCCGAATGCCACGAAATCGTTGGCGCAGCAGACGCCGTCGAAAGCCGTTCCGGACCTTTGGCCGTCATTCTGCCCGCGCGCGTTGAGTATGCGGTCGGCGATGGTATGCCCCGCTTCGATGCCGCTGGTCGAATCCCCGCCTGCGAACACCATGGATTCGTCATATGGCAGGCCCGCGTCCAGAAGCGCGCCTCGCGCTCCCCGCAATCTCAGGGCGAAGGCGTTTTGCGCATGCGCCAGCTCGCCGGGGGATGCGAAAGGATGGCCGACGACGGCGATATTCCGGCAGCCTCGGTCGATGAGATGCTGAACGGCCGCGCGTTCGGCCTCCTCGTTCGGGAAATTCACGGCGTCCACGGTCGGAACCTCCTCGCAGGCATCCAGAAGGACGAACGGTCTGCCTCCATTGAGTTTGGATAGCGGCATGTTCGTGCCAAGGCCTGTCGCATGCAGGATTTCGCCATCGAAAAGCTGCTCGGAGAACGGGTTGCCGCTCAATGCATGCTCGGCCGCGTCGGGGGAGTAGTGCGTCTGCTCGATGAACGGCGTCAGACCCCGGGCGACGATTTCGTTGCTCAGCGTTTGCGTCAATTTGGAATAGAACGGTGAATCGAATTCGTTCACGATGATGTGGATGATATTGCTGCGGCCTGATTTCAGCATGCTGGCCGTCAGATTGATGCGATAATCGAGTTTGTTCGCCGCGGCGAGCACCCTCAGACGCGTCGATTCCCGGACGCCGGATTTTCCATGTAGTGCGTTCGACGCGGTCATGGGGGAGACGCCGGCCTCCGCGGCCACATCTCGCAGCGTCGTCCTGTTCTGTGACATGTACGCTCCTTGGAATCGATATTTATGTAACGATATTATATTGCGATGATGCTACAAAATCATTGAAATTACAAAGACTCACCGATATTTCCTGAATATTGCATGACAAGAAAACTGGTATAGAATATGTATCGGTACATATCGGTGATCGTATAAGGACCTGGTCTTCGTGCGGATTGCCGGATGAATGTTCATGGATGAAGGATACTCAATGGCGACTTCTACGATAACTTCCGACGGCTCTCTTCCCCAGGCGTGGCGCCCGCCGATGGGCTGGAACAGCTGGGACTCCTACGGCACCACCATCACAGAGGACGAGGTCCTTGCCAACGCCCGCTTCATGGCGGAGCATTTGCGCGATGTGGGATGGGACACCTTGGTGATCGATGCGGGATGGTTCGATCCGAATGCCCATGCCCACGGTTATTCCGACGGGACCCCATTGTGCATCGATGAATACGGTCGGCAGGTTCCGGACGAGCGCCGTTTCCCCAGCGCCGCAGGCGGCAACGGATTGAAACCGCTCGCGGATGAGATTCATGCGTTCGGCCTCAAGCTTGGCGTCCATGTGATGCGCGGCATTCCACGCCAGGCCGTGCATGAGAACCTTCCGGTGAAGGGCACGGCGTTCCACGCCCAAGACGTCGCCGACATGGACCACAACTGCGTGTGGAACCACGATAATTACGGTCTGAAACGCGGCGACGCCGGAGCACAGGCATGGTATGACGCGCAAGTCGACTTGTTCGCATCGTGGGGCCTCGATTTCCTCAAAGTGGACGATATGCAGACGCCGTTCTTCTCGGAGGAAATCACGGCATACCACAACGCCATCGTGAAAGCCGAACAAAAATACGGCCGTCCGATAACGCTTTCGCTGTCGCCCGGAGGTTGGGTGGCGACCACCCACGTCGACTTCCTGCGCGATGTCGCGCAGATGTGGCGCATCTCCGACGACCTATGGGACCGTTGGGAAGACATCTACCAGCAGTTCCCCCGACTCGCGCGTTGGGCGCCCATGCAGACGGCCGGCCACTGGGCGGATGCCGATATGCTGCCGATAGGTCATATCGGATTACGCGCCGAACGAGGCGACGACCGCCAGTCGAAACTGACCATCGATGAACAGAAGACAGTGCTCGCCCTGTGGTGCATGGGGCGTTCTCCTCTGATGGTCGGCGGAGACCTGCCGACCAGTGAAGCCGACGCCATCGCGTTGCTCGCCAACCCGGCGCTGCGTGAGGTGACGGCGGGATCGGCGAACAACCGCGAAATCGTCTACGAACGGATCTTCGAACGCTGGTGGGAGGAGGACAGCTATCTCGGCGACCTCGCCGTATGGGCCGCCGATGCCGTCGATTGGGCGGACCGCACGCCCTCCCGGCATCCGGGCGGGCATTACGGCGCCATTTTCTGGACAGGAGACAAGCCATACGAGCTCAGGGGCAACATCCAATTGCAAAGCTTCGTCGGCATCGCATCGCGCAATGATGATTGGCGGCTCGTCAATTTATGGTCCGACGCCCCGGGAGACGTGTCGGACGTGCATATCGAAGGCACCGGTGCCGATCGCGTCATCCGAGGCACGGTTCCCGCGCACGGCTGCCTATGGTTCGCGCTCGAGCGTCGGCACGATATCGACTGACGTCACGCGATCCGTCGATATACGGACAAACGCATACAGGGAAAAATCCACACACCAAAGGAAACAGGAAACAACATGACGGACAAACTCATCGCGACCATCGACAAGAACGGCGCTCGCCATATCAGCACCGACCTATGGGGCATCTTCTTCGAAGACATCAGCTATTCCGGTGATGGCGGCCTGAACGCCGACCTCGTGCAGAACGGCGCGTTCGAATACAACCGTTCGGACCGCGAGGACTGGAGCAACTACAGCTTCTGGCGCAAAATCATTCCTGCGGGATCATTCGCGGCATTCGACATACTGGATGACGATCCAGTGGCGGTGGAAAACCCGCATTACGCCGAAATCGAACTGGACCGCGCTCCCGCGGCCATGGAAAACACCGGTTGGGACGGCATGGTCTTCCGTTCCGGCGAAACCTACGACTTCTCCGCATGGATGCGCATACCGCAGCATTGCGAAGCCACTGCGATGCCCATCACCATCGCATTGCTCGACGGTGCCGGCAACGCGTTGGCGGCACGCGACATAACCGTGGCTTCGCGGAAGTGGGCCAAGATCGAAACCAGCCTGACCATTCCCGAACATGAGGATGCCACCCGCGACGATGCCGTGGTCTCCGACGAAGGCGTGCTTCGACTGACCTTCTCCGGTGAAGGCGCCATCGATCTCGACTTCGTGACGCTCGAACCACGGACCACATACCAAGGGCTCAAGCATTTCCGTCCGGATCTCGTCAAGGCGCTCGCCGACCTGCATCCGCGGTTCATGCGCTTCCCGGGCGGCTGCATCACCCACGGTCTCGGCATGGACAACATGTACCACTGGGACCGCACCATCGGACCGGTCGAACACCGTCCGCACAATTTCAACCTGTGGGGATACCACCAGTCCTTCCGCATCGGATACTACGAATACCTATGCCTGTGCGAGACGATCGGCGCCAAGCCACTGCCGGTGCTGCCGGCCGGCGTGAGCTGCCAGAACACCAGTCAGGGTCCGGTTCCGATCGCGCAGAAGGACATGCCTGCCTACATCGATGAAGTGCTGCACCTCATCGAATTCTGCAACGGCGACGCCAAAGCCACGCAATGGGGGGCGAAACGCGCCGCCATGGGCCATCCGGAACCATTTGGACTGGAATATCTCGGCATCGGCAACGAAGATCTCATCGATGACGTCTTCAGAAACCGCTTCCAGCAGATCTTCGACGCGGTCAAAAAAGCCTATCCGCACATCACCGTCATCGGCACCGTAGGGCCATCGCCCAAAGGCAAGGACTATGAAGAAGGATGGCAATACGCACGCGAGGCGGGCGTTCCGATCGTCGACGAGCACTCCTACCAGTCGTCCAGCTGGTGGTTCCACAATCTCGACCACTACGACCACACCGATCGAAAAGGCCCGAAGGTCTACCTCGGCGAATACGGTTCATGGGACACCCAGCTCATCAACGGCCTATCCGAAGCGGCCTTCATGGGACGCATGGAACTCAACGGCGATGCCGTGGTCATGGCCTCCTACGCGCCGCTGTTCGCCAAGAACGGACACCACAGCTGGAACCCGAACCTCATCTATTTCGACAACGAGCACGTCCATCTGCCCTACAGCTACTGGGTGCAACGGATGTATGCCAGCACCACGGCCGACACGGCATGGCCCGTGTCGGTGGAAGGACCGACCATGCTGCGCCGCGAATTGTCGGATACCGTGAAACTGCGCATTGACGGTAACGCCAAGGCCGATCTGAACGACCTCACCGTCACCACCGGCACTGGAGAGACGATCGCATTGGGCGATGTCCACTACCAAGGCAACCGGCTCGATCTCCCTCTGGACATCCACGCGGATGCATACAGCATCGACACCACCGTCGTGTATTACTCGGGGCGTTGGGGCATGCAGCTCGTCACTGGCGACATCGATGGCAAAAACCACAATGTCGTCTCCCTTGGCCGCGGCCATGAGGTACGGGTCATGCGCGATGGCACCGGTTACGCGCTCGCGGGGACCGAAGTCTCCATGAACGAAGTGCGGCCAGGCACCACATGGCGAGTGCGCATCGAAATCGCGGACCGCGGACGTTCCATGAAACTCTACATCGACGGAAATCTCATCGCGGACGGCAAGGAAGCGGAAACCGAGCCGCGCCGCACGGTCACCGTATCCCGGGACAGCGCCGCGGGCATCACCTATCTGCGTGTGGTCAACGCGACGGCGGATCCCGTGGAAGTGGATGCGCGGGCGCTCCTGGACGGCTTGAACATCGAAGCGGATTCGGCGGCACGCGCGACGGCGACGGTGTTGTCCGGCGACGATCCGTATGCGGGCGGCAACGGCAAGGCCTCGCCGACCGTTCCGATCGAGACCACGGTCGATATGGGCGATGGCGTCTATGACGCGCCATCCTGGTCGTTCTCGACGATCGCCTTCCACGGCTGAAACCAATCTCAAACCACGGAATCGAGCGCAGGATCAATGCGAGTTTCTTGGGAACGTTCCCGTAAAGTGACCATTCGTTCAGCCATCGGCTACGGCATGGGGGATTTCTATGGCGGTGGCCAAGGCGTACTGGTCTCCACCTACCTTGCGTTGTTCTGGACTCGATTCTGTGGGATGACCATCGGCTCCGCGCAGTCCGTTCTTGGCTTGAGCACCATCATCAGCGCGTTTGCGGCGTTGTTCTTCGGCGTGCTGGACGACAACCTGTACCGATTCCGGCTGGCGCGGGAAGTCGGCCGTCGGCATTTGCTGATGCTGATGATTCCGCCATTGCTGCTTTTCGGCCTGTTGCTGTGGATTCCTGGGCTCCCATTCGCCGTATATCTGGGCGTTTACGTGCTGTGGGTCGTGCTCGTCCAGATGTTCCAGACGTCGTACAACCCTTTGCCGGGTGAAATGGCGCAGGATTTCGGGGAACGCACGTTGCTGTCCACGGTGCGCATGTTCATCTCATCCGCGTCCGGAACGTTGGTGCCGCTGATCGGCGGCATCGTACTTGCACTCATGGGCGAGGAGCGTCCAATGGGATATATGGTGGTCGCTTTCGCGTTCACCATCGGCTTTGCCTTGGCCGCCGGAATAAGCTGCTTTGCCACATGGGAGCTCACACCATGTCAAGCCGGATTCGGACAATGGGAAAACGGCGTCATCAAACCGTCCCGCATCGGATTCCAAGGATGGAAACGTCGTCTGCGCAAAGTCGTGCGTGAATATGTGAGCACGGTGCGTATCGCGGTTTTCCGTCAGCATCTTGCGATATATCTGCTGGTGCTCACGTCCACCGATATTTTCAGCCAGACCTTCGTGTTCTTCATCCTGTACAACTGGAACCGTTCGGCGGCATTCGCTTCGATACTGCTGAGCTGCGGCGTGATTTCCCTGCCGCTGATGCCGGTGTTCGGCTGGATGATGACACGAATCGGGCCGCGGCGCATGTACGCAATCGGGTTTTCGGCCGGATTGATCGGTGTGGTCTGGCTTCTGGCCGCATGGCTGCTGGAAGGGCGCATCCCGTCACCGGCGTGGATGGTATTCGCGTTCGCGGGCATACTGTGGTTCCTGACGGCCAAGGCGTTGTATGGATATCTGCCATGGACGGTTTTCC
>ERZ808240.3279-NODE-3279-length-16049-cov-19.134550_pt1 | contig 16049 bp, 17 predicted proteins | sample MGYA00521084_ERZ808240 | MGnify/ENA primary metagenome ERZ808240 (study PRJEB31516, sample SAMN03275571) | gut metagenome | biome: mammalia-associated habitat; material: feces | host: Papio cynocephalus | place: Kenya | collected 2012-08-06 ... | reverse complement strand
CCTAGATTTTATCGGCGTTTCCTTTATTTATTTCTTTAAACTATAATTTATCCTGTCAAATTTAGGCCACCACTTGAAATTTATTCTTTAATTTGCTACAATTATTTTACGTTGAAAAGAACTTTTATTTTAATTTAGAAAGAAGGAAAATTTATGAGTAAAATAAAAATTTTTGGTATGGGTGGATTAGATGAAAATGGTAAAAACACCTATATTGTTGAAGTAGATAATAAAATATTTATATTTGATGCTGGTTTAAAATATGCTAGTGATTCTAATTTTGGTATTGATTATATAATTCCTGATTATAAATATTTAGTAGAAAATCGTAAAAGAATAGTAGGCGTATTTGTAACTCATGCTCATCCTGAAAGTTATGGTGGAGTATCTGATTTAATAAAGAATATTCCTGAAATAAAAGTATATGCTTTAAAATACACAATTAATCAGTTAATATTAGATGGTGTAAGTGAAAAGAATTTACATGTTTTATTTCCCCATAAAAAAATAAGTTTTACTAAGGAGTTAAGTATATTTCCTATAACTGTAAATCATTCAGTTCCAGATAGTTGTATGTTTGTATTAAACACACCAGATGGAGCCATCGTTTATACCGGAGACTTTATTATTGATCCATCAATGATGGGAGCCTACCATATGGATTTAGGAAAAATTGCCTATGTTGGAAAACAAGGTGTTCTTGCTCTTTTAGGAGAATCATCATTTGCTGAGAACATTGGACATACTAGTCCTAACCATCACTTATCATCATTTTTTAAAAAACTTATTGCTAAAACTGATGGACGTATAATCTTTAGTGTTCTTCCTGTCCACTTATATACAATTGAAGGAATATTTAACGCTGCTAAAAACTCCCATCGTAAAGTAGTAGTAATGGGGAAAAAACTTCAAAATATTATTAATATGGCTATAAAAGAAAACTATATTAATATTGAAGAAGGTCAAATAGGTGATTTATCTAACGTTAATGATCATAATTCAATTTTATTAATAAGTGATGATAGATCAAATGCATATAACATGTTAGAAAGAATTATTGCGGGAAATGATAAATTTATTAAATTAAATGAAAATGATACAGTATGTTTTGCTGAACCAAAATACGACGAAAATGAAAAGGCTTTTGTTAAAGTTGAAAATGAACTTGCTATTAAAGGAATTAATACAATAAATATTCCTAAAGATAAAGGTATAAGCCTTCATGCATCATCTGAAGACATCATGATAATGTTAGACTTATTAAAACCCAAATATTACATGCCAGTTAAAGGTGAGTATCGCTACATGGTTAGAAATGCTGATTTAGCAACTAACTTAGGTTATAGTAATGAAAATATTATATTAAAACAAAATGGTGATATAGTTAATTTCATAGATAAAAAATTAGTTGATAGAATGGAGCATATCAATGTAGATGATACTTTAATTGATGGTAATTCAATAGAGGATATTGGAGATTTAGTATTAAAAGATAGAGAAGTATTAAGCGAAAATGGTATTGTTTTAGTAAGTGCAACTTTATCTAAAAAAGATAAAAAAATCTTAGTTGGACCAGAAATAACAACTAGAGGCTTTATTTATGTTAAAGATTCTAAAGAAATGATAGATGAAATAAAAAGAATATCTTTAGAAGTTATTGAAAATAATACAACTGATAAATATATTGATTTTAATAATATTAAAAATGATATTAGAGAAAGATTAGGAAAATATTTTTACGTTGAAACAGAATGTAAACCAATGATTATTGCTGTAATTCAAGAAATATAAAAACTATAAAGAATTAAAAAGACTTTATAGTTTTTTGTTTAAAATTTATTTTAGAAAATGGATTTGTTCACTTGTTTATGATTTACACTAATAGTATAATAACCGCTAAGGAACAATTAGTTGCTGGGTGTCTATCCTCATTTTTTAATAATAATAAGATGAGGAGGTGTACATATGAGTAAAAGAAAATTTATTATTAAATTTCTAAGATACGTATGCCTCATTATTCTATGTATATCTTTTTTGGTATACATAATAAAAAAATAGGCACTTAATTATCCATTAAATTTAAGATAATTAAATGTCTTATCACAATATATTTAGGATAGGCATTCAGCATTGCAAAACTAAATGTTCCTTTTTTATTATATGTAAGTTTCCCTTACAAATACATTGTAGCACAATTACCTTAATTTTACAATGAGATTTAAATTAGTGATTTACAGCGTAATTTCACAACATAATTAAAAAATAAACTTGTTCGCTTGTTTATGATTTACACTAATAGTATAATAACCGCTAAGGAACAATTAGTTGCTGGGTGTCTATCCTCATTTTTTAATAATAATAAGATGAGGAGGTGTACATATGAGTAAAAGAAAATTTATTATTAAATTTCTAAGATACGTATGCCTCATTATTCTATGTATATCTTTTTTGGTATACATAGTAAAAAAATAGACACTCATTCGTATAGAATGGTGTCTTAACCAAATATTTATAGGATAGACATTCAGCGTTCGAAAACTAAATGTTCCTTTTTTATTATATGTAAGTTTTCCTTACAAATACATTGTAGCACAATTTCCTTAATTTTTCAATTCAATTTTTTTTAGAACATTAAAATATAGAACCAACCAAAAAGACCTAGAAAGTTCTAAGCCTTTTTCTAAACTATATCAAATATTAATGATGAATAAATTCTAATTAGTTGTTATTGTTGTTATTTCCCCAGCTCCAACCAGCACCAATAATTATTACTAGTAAAATGAATAAAACAATCCATAAAGCAGCACCTAGTCCATATCCACCAGTTGTATTTCCTACATACCCGGTATTGCAGCAAGGATTAGAATAACCATAATTAGTACCACCATTATATCCATAATAATACATACTTATACCTCCTAACCGTATCTATTATAGTTTACGTTTATAGTCTAAAATTTGTTAATAAAAAAGTTCAATATCTATTTTAATATTTAATTTAATAGTTTATAATGGGTATTAGAGAGGATAATATATGTTTGGTTATATAAAAGGAACAATAAAAATAATAGAAAGTAATTACGTAATTATTGATAACAATGGAATTGGTTACATTATATATGTAGCTAATCCTTATAGTTATGAAATAGATAAAGATTATACAATTTACACTTATACATTTATAAGTGAAAATGAAAATACATTATATGGATTTAAATCATTAGAAGAAAAAACTTTATTTTTAAAGTTAACTAGTGTAAAAGGATTAGGCCCTAAAACTGCTTTACCAATGCTTGCAACTGGAAGTATTTCTGGAATAAGTGATGCCATTGAAAGAGAGAATATTCTATATTTAAAGAAATTTCCTAAAGTAGGAGAAAAACTTGCTCGTCAAATGATTTTAGATTTGAAAGGAAAACTTGGAAGTATTACAATTGAGAAAACTGAAGATGACGAATTAGTAGAAGTTCTAGAAAGTTTAGGATACAAGAGTACTGATATTAAACATATTTTACCTAAGATAAATAAAGAATTAAAATTAGAAGAACAAATAAAGGAAGCATTAAAATTAATGCTAAAATAAGGAGGATTAAGTGGAAAAAGAAAGAATTATAACTGGTGAAGAATTACAAGAAGATACATTTGATGATAACATTAGACCACAGTCTTTAAATGAATATGTTGGACAAACTGAAGTTAAAGAAAATATGCGTGTCTTTATTGAAGCAGCTAAATTAAGAAAAGAATCATTAGATCACGTTTTACTATATGGTCCTCCCGGACTTGGTAAAACTACGCTTGCTCATATTATCGCCAATGAATTAGGAACTAATATTAAAACAACAACTGGTCCAGCCCTAGAAAAAAGTGGTGACCTAGCCGCTGTACTATCTAATTTAGAGCCAGGCGATGTTCTATTTATCGATGAAATTCATCGTATTCCTAAGTTTATTGAAGAAATATTATATTCAGCTATGGAAGATTTTGAATTAGATATTGTCGTTGGACAGGAAGGCTCAACTAGAAGTATTAAAATCGATTTACCTCCATTTACTTTAGTTGGAGCAACAACAAGAGCAGGAGATATATCAGCACCATTAAGAGATCGTTTTGGTATTGTATCTAAATTAAATTATTATACAGAAGAAGAACTAAAAAATATTATTAAACGTACTAGTAGAGTTTTAGACATGGATATTGAAGATGCTGCCGCTTTAGAACTTGCTAGAAGAAGCCGCAAGACTCCACGTATTGCCAATCGTTTATTTAAAAGAGTAAGAGATTTTGCCTGTGTTAAAGGAGAAAATTTAATAACACTTGATACAACTAGAACATCTCTTCAAAGATTAAAAGTAGATAAATATGGTTTAGATTCAATTGATATTGAGTATTTAGATGCTATTATTAATAAATTCAATGGTGGACCAGTAGGAGTTGAAACTATTTCAAGCGCTATTGGCGAAGAACAATCAACTATAGAGGATGTCGTAGAGCCTTACTTAATGCAAGAAGGATTTATAAAAAGAACTCCAAGAGGAAGAGTAGTAACTGAAAAGAGTTATGAACACTTAAATAATTTAAATGAAATAAATTAAGGAGTCTAAAATGAATGAAGAAAAGAAATATTTTATAATTATGATTATCAATATAATGATTACTTTGATTTTATTAATTTATGTATTGTTTTTTTACAAATACAAAGGATGTACAGATAAATCAGCTAAGTGCTCGAGTGCTTTTAATTGTTCAACCTGTGAAAATGGAACTGCTACTTGTAGTTATATAAATGACAATAATCGAGTAGAAACCGGATTAAAATGTCCATGTGATACGGAGGTATCTAAGTGAAAAAGAATAAAATAAAGAAATATAAAAATATTTTAATGATATGTATTTTTGTAGATATATGGATAATTTTAACTTATTTTATATATCCAAGAATAAAAGCAGATAAACCGGTTTTATACTTATACCCAAAAACTGAAATGAATGTTGAAGTAAAATTTGCAAAACCAGAACTGCTTACAACAACTTATCCAAAATATATAAATTCATGGAATGTAAAAGTATTACCAAATGGAGATATGTATGATCAAAATGGTAAATATTACTATGCACTATATTGGGAAGAACTAAGCTTAAATAAATATAATTTCAATGAAGGATTTTATGTAGAAAAAGATAATGCAATTGAATTTTTAGAAGAAAAACTAAGTATCCTTGGACTAAATGATAAAGAAAGAAATGAATTTATAATGTACTGGTTACCAATATTAGAACAAAATAAAAAATCATTAGTGTATTTTGAAACAACTGAAAGTTTACAAAAAGAAAATGAATTAATTATAAATCCAAAACCAGATAGTTTACTAAGAATTAGAATGTATGTAAAAAAAGTAAATCATAAAATAGAAATTAAAGAACAAGAACTACCACACTTTGAAAGAGAAGGATTTACAGCAGTTGAGTGGGGCGGAATAATTTATTAATTAAACATATTGCGTGGTAAAACACATAATATGTTTTTATTGTATAAAAAAGGAGTGAAATTAATTGAATCGAAGATTAAGCAAATTATTAAAAGAATATGAAAAATATCAAGATAAAGTAGTTGATTTGGCTTGTGATAATGCTTATTTAACTAAGGATAATATAAAAGATTTAACCCAAAATATCTATCTAAATATCAAAAACAAGCAATATCAAGATATTGAAGACTTACTAAAATATACCATTAATAGTTTGTTCAAGTGTAAATACATTAAAATTTATAATGAATATGATTTTTTAAATCAAAATATATTTTATCTAAATAATTCAAGTAATGATGATTACATAATTTCTACTAATAGAGGACTAATTGATTATGAAGAATTACAAAAATTAATTACTTATAAAAATCCTGAATATATCTTTGTTGGATCAACGTGCTATACAAGATTTATTGACTATAAAAAAATAAAAGAAATGGCAAATTTAATAAATGCTAAACTAATTGTTGATATATCAAATATTTCTGGTTTAATTTTAACTAACAAAGTTCCATCTCCTTTTGAGTATGCTGACTATATAATCTGTACTTTAGATAAGCAATTACAAGGAATAAATGAGACTATTCTTTTATCTAACACTAGTGAATTAACTTATGACTTATCTATAAATAGTACCATTAACACTCTAAATACATTATTAAATACAACAACAGACGAATTTAAAGAACTTATGAATAACTGTTTAATTAATACAAAAGAATTACAAAAATCTTTTGAAGAAGAAAACATTTCATTATTAAGTCTAGGAACAGATAATAACTTATTAGTTATAAATACCGAAATAAATTATCAAATTAAGTGTAAAGATGCCTTTAATTTACTTCTTAAAAATGATATCATAGTTAAAGAGAATAACTTAGGGATAATATTAAACACTAGTAATATGACATTTAAAGAATATACTCCAAATGATTTCTATTTACTAGGTAAAAAAATAAATAAAATATTGAAGGAGAGATAAGTATGTCAAAATGGGATGTAGAATACCTAAAATTATGTAAAAAAATATTAACAGAAGGAGTAGAAGTTGAAAATAGAACTGGTATAAACACCATGAAAATTTCTGACTATAATTTTAACTTTGATTTAAAAGAAGAATTTCCCTTCTTAACAACTAAACAACTATATTATAAAGTAGCAATTAAAGAAATTCTTTGGATTTATAAAGGAATTAATGATGTTAGATGGCTTCAAGAAAGAAACGTTCATATTTGGGATGAATGGGAAGTAGAAGAAGACGGAATTTATCGTATTTATTATCCCGAAGGAAAAGAGCCATTAAATGCTGCCACTGAACTACCAGTTTATTATAATACTGGCATAACTGGTTCTAATGGGAAAGATATTCTAGAGAAAATGTATTATGATGAACATGGTGAGTACCCAGAAAGTAATAAACCAGAAAATGCTAAACCATTAATGGCTAAAAGTACCAAAGAGGGAAAAGTTTTAAAATTCGCAAGATACTTTGGTAAAGATTATGCAAACACAATTGGTCATGCCTATGGTTATTCAATTAATAAAAGAGATATTTTTAATAGAATAATTAATTTAATTAACGCTGTTAAAAAAGATCCTACTATATCTGATGGAAGAAGAATAATTATGGATTTATGGCAAGAAGATGATATTAAAGATGCAGTTTTAAAACCATGCGTATTTTGTTCAATTTGGAATGTTCTTGATGGAAAATTAAACGCTAAAGTAGTTCAAAGAAGTTGCGATGTACCACTTGGTTTACCATTTAATGTAACGCAGTACTCATTCTTATTATACTTACTTGCCAAGATTACCGGATTAGAACCAGGTAAAATAAATTATTCTATTGAAGATGCTCATATTTATGTAAATCAAATTGAAGGAATTAAGGAACAATTACAAAGACGAGAAGAAATTGAGAAGGGATTAAGAGAAGATTATAAAGCTCCAGAGTTAATACTTGATGAAAACATTAAATCAATAGATGATGTTGACGATAAAAATGTTACAAACGTAAAAGTATTAAATTATAAACATCATGGACCAATTAAATTTCCTCTAGCTCAATAACTATGGTATCAATAATAGCTGCCGTCGGAAAAAATAACGAACTAGGTCTAAATAATAACTTAATATGGCATTTATCAGGTGATATGAAATTTTTTAAAACAATGACTACAGGAAAAACAGTAATTATGGGACGAAAATGTTTTGAAAGTTTGCCAAATATATTACTTAATCGTAAAAATATAATTATTACTAGTAATCCAAATTATAAAGTTAATGGAGCAATCATAATTAATTCAATTAAGGATACAATAACATATATTGAAAATAGTGAAGAAGACATCTTTATAATTGGTGGTGCTAAAATATATGAAGAATTTTTACCATATGTTCAAAATATTTATTTAACCGAAATAGATGCTGAGTCTTTAGCTGATGTTTATTTTCCTAATTTTGATAAAAATAATTTTAATAAAGAAATACTTGCAACAAATGAAGAAAAAGGTATAAAATATCAAATGTGTTTATATAGAAAAAAGGTGTTAAAAAATGAAAACAGATGATTTTGATTATAACTTACCAGAAGAACTTATTGCTCAAACTCCTCTTAAAGACCGTTCATCTTCAAGATTAATGGTTATGGATAAAAAAACTGGAGAAATAGAGCATAAACATTTTTATAATATAATTGATTATTTAAATCCGGGCGATGCTTTAGTTATTAATGATTCTAAAGTAATACCTGCAAGAATTATTGGAATTAAAGAAGAAACTGGAGCTGTAATTGAATTATTACTTTTAAACGATCATGGAGAAGATATATGGGAATGTTTAGCTAAACCTCAAAAAAGATTAAAAAAAGGAACTGTTATCTCATTTGGCGATGGTTTATTAAAAGCAAAAGTACTAGAAATAAAAGAAGAAGGTATAACTCTTGTTAAACTAATGTACGAAGGAATTTTACTTGAATTATTAGAAAAACTAGGAACAATGCCTCTTCCACCATACATTCACGAAAAACTAGAAAATCAAAGTAGATATCAAACAGTTTATGCTAAAGATTATGGCTCAGCAGCTGCACCAACTGCTGGACTTCATTTTACCCCTGAGTTATTAAAACAAATAGAGGATAAAGGAGTTCATATTGTTAGGATAACACTTCATGTTGGACTAGGTACATTTAGACCTGTTAACGTAGAAGATGTAACTAAACATGTTATGCATACTGAACATTATGCTATTAGTAAAGAAGCCGCTGATATTTTAAATAAAGTTAAAGAAAGTGGTCATGAAATTATTGCGGTTGGTACAACCAGTGTTAGAACTTTAGAAACTAATTTATCTAGACATAATAAATTTACTCCTGAAGTTTCATCAACTAATATCTTTATTTATCCTGGTTTCAAATTTAAAGCAATAGATCATTTAATAACTAATTTTCATTTACCAAAAAGTACATTAATTATGTTAGTATCAGCATTATCAACTAAAGAAAATATTTTAAATGCTTATAATATTGCAGTTCAAGAAAAATATCGTTTCTTCTCATTTGGCGATGCAATGTTTATTAAATAAAGGAGATTTATGAATAAAGGAAAATTAATAGTAGTAGAAGGTGCTTGTGATGGTATTGGAAAATCTACTCAGTATGAATTACTTTATAAGAGTTTATTAGAAGATAACTACGAAGTTTGTAGACATCACTTTCCATCTTATGGTACCATGGAAGCAGCACCAGTAGAAAAATTCTTAAGAGGTGAATTAGGTAGTCCTAAAGATATATCCCCTTATTTAGTTAATAGTTTATATGCTGTAGATAGAGCTATAACTTGGCAAACTTCCTTAAAGCCAGAATATGAACAAGGAAAAATAATTTTATTAGATAGATATACAACTTCAAGTTTAATTTATCAATCAGCAACAATTGAAGATATAGATGAAAGAAAAAAATTTTTAGATTATATAACTGACTTTGAATATAACAAATTAGGTATTCAAAAACCAGATGCAGTAATATTCTTATTTGCACCATTTGAAATTGTAACTAAAATGCGATTAGCAAGAAAACAAAATGATGGAATTGAAAACGATGTCTTTGAAAAAGACTTAGAACTAATGAAAAAGATTTATGAAAACGCTGTATTTGTAGCAAATTATTTATCATGGAATATCATTAATTGTGCCGAAAACAACGAAATGAAAAGCATTGAGGATATTCATAAAGATATAAAAAAATTAGTTAAAAAATTGAATTAACAATACTTACTTACATATAATAGTAGAGAATATACTTATGAAACATCTTGACATTTTGCCAATAAAATAGTATATTTAAAGTGCATTTGAGAGTAAATGTTTCTCGCTTCCGGGTGGCTAGCGAGTAATAAATAATCCCGGTCGGCAATGTTTCTCGCTTCCGGGTGGCTAGCGAGTAATAAATAATCCCGGTCGAAAATGTATTAAAACTTTACCAAATATGGTGGAGTTTTATTTTTTTATATGTTAAAATAATAGCTATGGAGAAAAGAATGCGAATAAAAACTGGTTACTTATATCATATAAAAGACGAATATTTTAATAAAATAAATGACAAAAACTTAATGCAAAATCATGAAAGAGGAAAAAAACGACCAACTTATTTTACTATTAAGGATGGTAAAATATTATGGTTTATCCCAGTTAGTTCAAAAGTAGAAAAGTATAAAAAAATTGTTAATAATAAAATAAAAAAATATGGTTTTTGCAATACTATTTTAATTGAAAAAATATTTGAAGAAGAATCAGCAATATTAATTCAAAACACATTTCCTACTTTAGAAAAATATATTGATCATGTTCACATTAAGGATGGAAAACCTGCAAGAGTACCAGAAAAATTAGAAAAAATAATATATAAAGATTTTAAAGAAGTAATGGAATTGCATAATAGAGGAATTAAAGTGTTTTTTACCGATGTTGATAAATTAAAGCAACAAATGTTAGAGGAAAAAATGTTAAAAAATAGTAATTGAATAATATATCAAGACATGATAAAATATCATGAAGATGTAAATGTTCTCGCTTCCGGATGGTGCGAGTAATAAATGAGTCCGAAGGAAAATGTATTAAAACTTTACCAAATATGGTAGAGTTTTTTATTATATTTTACAAAAGTGTGATAATACCTCATATTAAAATAATTTCACTAAAAAATTAAAACAAAATTTATGTTCAATTATAACTTATAAGCAAACAAATACCCTATTCAAAAATCTAATTTTAGTTTATAATTAACAAAGAAGCAGGTGATAAAACATGATTTATTTAGACTATAGTGCCACAACTCCCGTATTACCCGAAATATTAAATAGTTTTAATAAAGTATGTACAGAATATATAGGAAATCCTAATAGCATGCATTCATTAGGAATTAAATCAAAAGAACTTTTAAACAGTGCTACCAAACAAATAGCCCAGGTTTTAAACATAAAAACAAATGAAATAATATATACAAGTGGATCAACTGAAAGTAACAATATTGCCCTAATAGGTACCGCATTTGCTAAAAAGAAACAAGGAAATCATATTATAGTTTCTAAATTAGAACATGAAAGTATCTATGGAATATGTAAATTTTTAGAAGAAAATGGTTTTATCATTGATTATGTTAACAATACCAAAGATGGCATAATTGATTTTGATGATTTAAAAAGCCTAGTCACTAAAGATACTATTTTAGTATCAATTTGTGCAGTAAATAGTGAACTCGGAATAAGACAACCACTTAAAATAATTAAACAAATTATTAAGAAAGAAAATCAAAATTGCGTTTTCCATAGTGATATGACTCAAGCACTAGGTAAATGTCCAATCAATTTAAATGATGTCGATTTAGCCAGTTTTTCTAGTCATAAAATTTATGCTCCTAAAGGAGTAGGAATGCTTTATAAGAGTTCAAATGTTAACATCAAACAATTAATGTATGGATCAAATGGTGAATTTAGACCAGGTACTCCAAACTTACCAGGAATAGTAACATTTAGTAAAGCAATTAGACTAGCAACAGAAGATTTAAATAAAAAAGAAGATAAAATTAGAAAATATAATCAAAAAATAGTAGAACATTTAAAAAAATATCCTAAGATTTTAATTAACAACACCAATAATTCAATTCCTAATATGGTAAATATTTCACTTATGGATATTAAACCCGAAACTTTTGTTCATGCTCTTGAAAAACATGAAGTATACGTTTCATCAAATACTGCTTGTGCTAGTGGTAAAATATCTAATGCCGTTTTAGGTATATATAATGATAAAGTTAGAGCCCTAACAACAATTAGAATAAGTTTATCTTATTTAACAACGAATGAAGAAGTAGAAGAATTTTTAAATATATTTGATGAAGTCTATGAAAAATTAGAGGAGTTAAGAAATGTTTAGTTTCAATACTCCTAATTATGAATTTATGACATTTAATCCCAAAAGATTAGAACACGTAAAAGCCAAATGCTTTTTAGTAACTAATCCCGAAGTTAGAGAATATTTAAGCGATACAATCGATAAAAACTTAAATCCTAAAAATAATAATGCATATTTAGTTTCTAGAGATGATAAAGTAGTCGGTTACTTAGGAATATTCGATTTAAGAGATTATTTAGAACTACATTATGCTGTTATTAATTCATATAGAGGATATAAATTTTCTTTAACTGAAACAACCGGTTGCCAAATCTTAAAAGAAGCAAGTGAAAATTTATTCGAAAGGTATAAATCAATTGAATTTATTAAATTAGATATTGAAACAAGCAATATTCGTAGCAAAAAAGCTGCACTTGCAGCCGGGTACTATCTTTATGAATTTGATGATTTAAATTACAAAGAATACAGGAGGTATAGGTAAAATGAAAAAATTAATAATTATAAAATATGGTGAATTAACAACTAAACATGATAACATTAACTATTTTATTAAAACATTAAAAAATAATTTAGATGAATCATTAAAAGACATTAATCATAATATCATATTTGATCGTGGAAGAATGTACATCGAATCTGATAATTTTGATGAAGTATTACGAGTTGCGTCAAAAACCTTTGGAATTCATGAAATAAATATTGGTTATGAATTTGATGATAACAACTTTGATAATTTAAAAAATAATTTAACTAAATTACTTCAGGATAAAGAATTTACTACCTTTAAAGTAGTTACTAAAAGAGCTGATAAATCATATCCATTAGATAGTATGGAAATATCTCGTGAATTAGGTGGAATAGTTCTTAAAACTTTTAAGAATAAAAAAGTTGATGTTAAAAATCCTGAATTAGAAATAAATGTTGAAATAAGATTTAACAAAGCCTATATTTATTTTGAAAAAATAAAAGGTATTGGCGGTTACCCAGTAGGTACTTTAGGAAAAGGAATTTTAATGTTAAGTGGTGGCATTGATTCACCAGTTGCTGGTTATCTTGCTATGAAAAGAGGAATTAGATTAGAATGTGTTTATTTTGATAGTCCCCCTCATACCAGTTTAGATGCTAAAAATAAAGTTATTGATCTAGCTACAACTTTAGCTGAATACTCTAATTATATTAAAGTCCACGTAATTCATTTTACTGAGATTCAAGAAGCAATATATAAAAATTGTCCTAAAGAATATATGATAACTATAATGCGTAGAATGATGTATCGTATTTGTGAGTCACTAGCTTATAGAGTAAACGCCAAATGTATTGTTAATGGAGAATCAGTAGGACAAGTAGCAAGTCAAACCCTAACAAGTATGATGGCTATTAATGAAGTAATCAAAATGCCAGTTATAAGACCAGTCGCTTGTTTTGATAAATTAGATATTATTGATATTAGCAAAAAAATTAACACCTATGACATCAGTATTAGACCATTTGAAGATTGTTGTACTATCTTTGTTCCTGAACATCCTGTAATTAATCCTGATATTACTAAGGTAAGAGAATGTGAAAAATCCTTTGATTATGAAACATTAATTAAAGAAGCCTTAAAGAACGAAGAAATAATTAAATTACCAATTATAAATAATGAATTTACTGATATTTTATAAATCATTATCCATAATAATAATGGGTGATAATCTTGAAAGGCTATTCATTAGATGAAAAAGATAAAATAGGTAATGTATATAATAATGAATATGGATTAAATTTAAAAGATCCTAAAATTAAACTTAATTCTTACTTTAAGTTAAAATAAAGATAGTCAAAAACTATCTTTTTATGTATAATATTTTTTGAGGAGATGTAATAATGAAAATATTAAGTGTAAACGCTGGTTCATCATCTTTAAAATTTACTTTATTTGATATGCCAGAGGAAAAAGAATTAATTAGTGGAGTATTTGAAAGAATTGGAATTGATTCATCTTTCTATACTATTAAATTAAATGGAGAAAAAATTAAAAAGGAAGTAGAATTAAAAGATCACAAAGCTGCTTTTGAATTATTAGTTAAAGAATTAATCGATAATAAAATTGTTGAATCTTTAGAAGAAATAGCAGGAATTGGTCATAGAATAGTTCAAGGTGGATCATACTTTGATAAAACTGTTTTAGCAACTGAAGATAATATTTCTATCGTTGAGAAGTTATCTAGTTTAGCGCCACTTCATAATCCAGCTGCTGTTGTTGGAATTCGTGCTGCTCAAAGTGTATTCCCAAATGCTACACAAACACTAGTCTTTGATACTGCGTTCCATCAAACTATGGAAGAAGAAGTGTATTTATATCCAGTTCCATATGAATGGTATACTAAATATGCTGTAAGAAGATATGGTGCTCATGGAACAAGTCATAAATATGTAAGTATGCGTGCTAATGAAATCTTAGGAAATCCAAACGCTAGATTAATAACTTGTCATATTGGAAATGGTGCATCAATTAGTGCTGTTAAGGCAGGTAAATGTGTTGAAACATCAATGGGATTAACTCCTAATGCGGGACTTATGATGGGAACAAGATGTGGAGATATCGATGCAACTATTTTACCATATATCATGGAAGAAACAGGTTATACTCCTAAAGAAATGGATACTGCTTTAAATAAACAATCAGGTTTACTTGGAATAAGTGGAGTATCATCAGATTCAAGAGATATCGAAGATGGTATTAAAGCTGGAGATGAAAGATGTATTCTTGCTCAAAAAATGTATGTAAAAAGAATTGTAGATTTTATTGCTAAATACTATGTTGAGTTAGGTGGATGTGATGCAATTATCTTTACTGCTGGAGTAGGCGAAAATTCAATTTCTACACGTATGGAAGTTATGGAAAAATTAGCATGTTTAGGTGTTAAACCAGATGCCGAAAGAAATAACGTAAGAGGAAAAGAAACTCTAATAAGTGCTGATAATAGTAAAATTCCAGTTTATATTATTCCAACTAATGAAGAATTAATGATTGCTACTGATACTTATAATTTAGCAAAATAGTAAGGAGTTATTTGTTGGAAAATAAAATATATAAATTAATTTCTAAATATGACAATATCGTAATTGCTCGTCATGTTGGACCAGATCCCGATGCTGTTGCATCCCAAATTGCTTTAAGAGATTCAATTAAATTAACGTTTCCTAAAAAGAACGTATATGCAGTTGGAGCATCTGTTTCCCGTTTTAAAAGTTATGGACATTTAGATAAAATTGATGCAAGTACATTAGAAAATCCTTTATTAATTGTGCTTGATGTACCAAATATTTATCGTATTGATGGAGTAGATTTTAATATTTTTAAAGAAGTAATTAAAATAGATCATCATCCTTATGAAGACAAAATGGGAAAAGTCGAAATAGTAGATACAACCGTCGCTTCAGCTTGCGAAATAGTTGCTAGAATAATATTTAAAACCAAATTAAAAATGGATAAATCAATTGCCAGTAATTTATTTCTAGGAATGGTAGCAGATTCAGATCGTTTCTTATTACCGACCACATCTAAAAGTACTTTTGATACTGCATCCAAATTAGTAAATGATTATAAAATAGATTTAAAAAATCTTTATAATATTTTATATGAAAGACCTATTAATGAATTTAAATTCCAAGCTTATCTTGCACTTAATATGACAATAACTGAAAACGGATTTGCCTATATTAAAATAACAAATGAGATGATTAAAGAATTTAATGTTGATTCCGGAACCGCTTCTAATATGGTTAATAACTTTAATTATATTAAAGAAGTCAAAGCATGGGCGTTTGCTAGTTACGACGAAAGACAAGAACTTTACAAAATTAATATTAGGTCAAGAGGACCTATTATAAATGAGATTGCAAGCAAATATAATGGTGGCGGACATCCACTAGCATCAGGAGCAAGAGTTAAAGATCCCGATGATATTGACAAACTATTTGCAGAATTAGATAATACATGTAAAATGTATAATCAAGAACAATAAAATTTTAATTGTTACCTATAGCCGTCAAGTGTTCAAAATGTAAAGCAAATGTAAATTGACGCGGGGGGGTGATAGTATATAATTTTACTAGGATAAAGGT
>ERZ808240.3277-NODE-3277-length-16052-cov-6.587860_pt1 | contig 16052 bp, 16 predicted proteins | sample MGYA00521084_ERZ808240 | MGnify/ENA primary metagenome ERZ808240 (study PRJEB31516, sample SAMN03275571) | gut metagenome | biome: mammalia-associated habitat; material: feces | host: Papio cynocephalus | place: Kenya | collected 2012-08-06 ... | reverse complement strand
TTATGGCGGAAACAATGTGCTAAGGCATATCAATTAATGTAGGACATGATTGTATGAATTAATTTTGAATACCTACTAAAAGTTCAAATATTATGTTTAAAAACTCTTTGAGTGCCTACTCTGCATGGATATAAGCTGGCTAAGAAATATCAATCGGAAAAAAAATGTATATTTGCAACTATAAGTAGCATAAGCCCTATGTTGGGAAGTAATAATGATAGATAAACAATGGCTCAAGATAATAATACGGAGGAGAAATACTACTATACCATCAGCGAGGTGGCGCAGATGCTTGGCGTGAGCGAAACCTTGTTGCGTTATTGGGAAAAAGAATTTCCGCAACAGATAAATCCTACAAAGGGAGCACGTGGCGTGCGCAGATATACCAAGGAAAATATTGAAAAAATACGGGTGGTTTACGACCTCGTAAAAGTACGCGGATTGAAACTTGCAGCGGCTCGAGATGTGCTGAAACAAAATAAGCAAGGTACGGTGCAAACGCTTGAGGTAATACAACGCTTGCGCAAGGTAAAAGAAGAACTTATTGCCATGAAGTACTCGCTCGAAGGCATGTAGTTGATTGTGGAAAACTTTTGTTGAAACAATAAAAAAGAAAAGAGCTGTGGTAAAATCAAAAACCATTTACGTATGTTCAGAGTGTGGGATGGATTCGCCAAAATGGGTTGGTAAATGTCCATCGTGTGGAGCGTGGAACACGATGAAAGAGATGACCATCCGCCCCGAAAGCAATTCGGCAATAGGAAGCCGCGAAGCGCGTCATTCCTTAGTGGGGGGTGGCTTGCGTTCGCCACATCCTATACGTTTGTCTGAAGTTGCGGCATCTGAAGAGCCTCGCATTCTCACAGCCGATACCGAATTTAACCGAGTATTGGGTGGAGGCATTGTGCCAGGGTCAATGACGCTGATAGGGGGAGAACCTGGCATAGGCAAATCTACGCTCTTGCTGCAAACCATTGTAAAAATGCAAGGACAGACAATTCTGTATGTTAGTGGCGAAGAGAGCGAACATCAAATAAAACTGCGTGCCGACCGCATCACTCAAGACGAAAGTAACGTAATGCTCTTGTGCGAGACGCGTTTGGAACAAATATTTGCGCATATAAAAAATGTGCACCCTAACTTGGTTGTTATAGACTCTATACAAACCATGTCGGTGGAGAATGTTGATTCATCACCAGGTAGCATTGCGCAAATACGTGAGTGTGCAGCCTCGTTGCTCAAATATGCCAAAGAGAGCGGTGTGCCCGTTATTTTGGTAGGACACATCACAAAGGATGGAACCATTGCGGGCCCTAAAGTGCTTGAGCATATAGTAGACACCGTGTTGCAGTTTGAGGGCGATCGCCATTACATGTACCGCATATTGCGCAGCATAAAAAACCGTTTTGGTTCAACCTCAGAGTTGGGGATTTATGAGATGCGTAACGATGGTTTGCGTCCTGTGGATAACCCCTCAGAACTATTGCTTACGCAAGGGGGTGACGAACTGAGCGGTATAGCTATTGCGGCTGCTATTGAGGGAGTTCGCCCTTTCTTAATCGAAACCCAAGCACTCGTGTCTACCGCAGCATACGGCACCCCGCAACGCTCGGCAACAGGCTTTGACTTGCGACGTCTCAACATGCTGTTAGCCGTATTAGAGAAGAGGGTAGGCTTTAAGTTGGCACAAAAAGACGTGTTCCTTAACATAGCTGGTGGTATAAAAGTGACCGATCCCGCAATAGACCTATCGGTGATAGCCTCAGTGTTGTCGAGCAATGTAGATACCGCCATAGAGCGCAATGTGTGCATGGCAGGCGAGGTAGGACTGAGCGGCGAGATACGTCCTGTTACGCGCATCACACAGCGTGTGTCTGAGGCTGCAAAACTAGGTTTTTCGCGCATACTCATACCAGAAGGAAACATAAAGGGACTGGATTTAAGCAAACAAACTATAGAGGTTGTACCCGTTACGCGTGTAGAGGCAGCTCTGCGCGAATTGTTTGGATAAACATTTTGCAAACATAAGTAGGTATTCAAGATTATCAATTAAATCAATCCTATATACATTTTATATTTGAAGCACTTCCTGTGTTGCATCTTAAATATATGTTTTCAGTCGCATAGTTCGCTATGCGACTGAAAACAAATTCCTAAGTTACATTCATATAAAGCACTTCAAAAAAATAATTATGAACACCTACTTAGAACATAATTAAGCATTTTTATGTATCAAAAAGATAAAGATAACCGCAGAAAAAAAACGGTAAAACATAGTAATAAAAAGGTTGCCGACCGAAAGCAACAATCAACAACTTTTGCTTTTTCGCAAGGTCAAGGCGATCGCAAGGGCAAGTTTGTTCCGCGTTTGCCAGGGGCAAAAAGAGAAACTAAGCCCTATAAAGAGTTTGGCGAACAGCCTGGGACAGGACGTAGCGAAATGGGCATTACTCAAAACGAAAATGGCTTATACACCCTTCGGGTAACCCCCGACATAGCCTATGACGAAGAGCGATTGAAGAGCTACATGGCCAAGCAAATGCACCTTGATGTTCGCACCATCCGTGCGTTGCGCATTCGCAAACGTAGCATTGATGCTCGCCAGCGCACCATCTACATCAACCTCGGTGTAGAACTATTTATTAATCAAGAACCGCCACAAACATTATTCACACCTATTGACTATCCAAGCGTAGAGCATGCTCCGCGTGTAATCGTGGTGGGGGCTGGTCCTGGTGGCCTGTTTGCAGCTTTGCGACTCATAGAGTTGGGCAAGCGCCCTATAGTGCTTGAACGTGGCAAAAATGTTCACGACCGTCGCAAGGATATAGCCCTAATCAGTCGTCAGCACCAAGTAAATGCCGAGAGCAACTATTCTTTTGGCGAGGGGGGAGCGGGGGCCTTCTCAGATGGCAAACTCTATACACGTTCAAAAAAACGCGGCAATGTAGACAAAATATTGCGTGTGTTCTGCCAGTTTGGAGCCTCTACTGACATATTGATAGATGCACACCCACACATCGGAACCGACCGTCTGCCACGCATAATCGAAAACATGCGCAACCAAATTATAAATTGTGGTGGAGAAGTGCATTTTGAAACACGTGTAGATAAGCTCATCATCGAACATAGCCAGGTGAAAGGTGTAGAGTGCAATACGGGCGAAACCTTTGTTGGTCCTGTAATCTTAGCCACTGGTCATTCGGCTCGCGACGTTTATCGCCACCTATATCAAGCTGGTGTAAACATCGAGGCAAAAGGCATAGCTGTTGGTGTCAGATTGGAACATCCTGCCCATTTGATAGACCAAATACAATATCACAATCACGAGGGCAGAGGTAAATGTCTGCCAGCTGCCGAATATGCTTATGTAGCACAAAGCCAAGGTAGAGGTGTATATAGTTTTTGTATGTGCCCAGGCGGTATTGTAGTGCCAGCAGCCAGTGGACCACAGCAAATAGTGGTTAATGGTATGAGTCCGTCGTTACGTAACTCTGCATGGAGCAATTCGGGTATGGTGGTAGAAACTCGTCCAGAGGACTTAGAGGGAGAACTCAAGCCTTTCTTAACAGAGGCTATGGCTGATGGTAACTTTGCATCTACACACACCGATATGTTTGATGTAAATAACCCATTGCGTATGATGTACTTTCAAGAAGCACTCGAAAAGGCTTGTTGGCAACAAGGCAATCGCAGCCAAACGGCCCCAGCACAGCGCATGGCCGACTTTGTAAATTGTCGCTTGAGCTACGACCTTCCTAAATCAAGCTATTCACCAGGACTTGTTTCATCGCCTTTACACTTTTGGATGCCTCGTTTCATTACGCAGCGACTCATTGATGGCTTTAATGCTTTTGGGCGCAGAAGCCGTGGCTTCTTAACCAACGAAGCAGTAGTAATAGCAGCCGAAACACGAACTTCGGCACCTGTGCGCATATTGCGAAATCACGATAACTTGTGCCATGTAAGCATCGGTGGACTCTATCCTTGTGGCGAGGGAGCAGGCTATGCAGGAGGCATAGTTAGCGCTGCTATTGACGGCGAACGTTGTGCTGAGGCTGTAGCTGCAATGATATAAATGCAACACTAAAAAAGTTGTTGCATGTGGTAGACACCATTTTATGCATAAAATAAAGATAGAATAATGATACCACTTTATCATTTTTTTTCTACTTTTGCAAAGCGTTAATAGCAAAGATAGGGGTGAAAAACTCTTTCATGACTTTATGTAACGCAAAACAGACAATTAAAACATCTAACAACATAAAACAATCTTTCATAGCAAAATGAAACCTACACTATTTCTTTTGGCAGCTGGTATGGGCAGCCGTTATGGTGGCTTGAAGCAATTGGACGAACTTGGCCCACATGGTGAAACCATTATGGATTACTCAATTTACGACGCAATCCATGCAGGATTTGGCAAGTTGGTATTTGTTATCCGTAAGGATTTTGAAGACGATTTCCGTCGTATCGTTCTTTCAAAGTACGAGGGTCACATTCCTTGCGAACTCGTATTCCAAAGCCTTGATGCTCTTCCCGAAGGTTTCACATGTCCAAAGGATCGTACTAAGCCTTGGGGTACTAACCACGCATTGATGATGGGCGAAAGCGTTATCAACGAACCATTTGCAGTGCTCAACTGCGATGACTTCTACGATCGCGACGCATTTAAAGTGATGGGTAAATGGTTGAGCGAACTTCCTGAAGGCTCAACAGGCAAGTATGCAATGGTTGGTTTCCGTGTGGGTAATACACTCTCAGATAGCGGAACTGTAAGCCGTGGTATTTGTGAAAACGATGCTAATCACCACCTTACTTCAGTGGTTGAACGCACAAAGATACAACGTTTTGATGGCGTTGTTAAATATCTTGATGACAACGACGAATGGGTATCAATCCCTGATACAACTCCTGTATCAATGAACTTCTGGGGCTTTACTCCCGACTATTTCAAGCATAGTACAGAGTTCTTCAAGACTTTCCTTTCTGACCCTAAGAATATGGAAAATCTTAAGAGCGAATTCTTTATTCCTCTCATGGTAGACCATTTGATTAAGACTGGTCAGGCAACTTGTGAAGTGCTTGATACTACTTCAAAATGGTTTGGTGTAACCTATCCAGAGGATCGTCCAGGTGTAGTAGAGAAGTTCCAAAAACTTGCTGACGAAGGCGTATATCCCGAAAAAATGTTCTAATCTAAAGCATTAGCAACACAAATAATTCAAATAATAAAAAGAGCGGTGAAGTGAACTCACTGCTCTTTTTGTATCTTTGCAAAACAATAAAATAGCTGTATAATAACTCATTTGCATTATCATAAAAACAATGAAAAAATCAACAATTGAAGCTTTGGCAAAAGAAAACGCATTCGACCTTATTAGCAAGGAGTGGATGCTTGTAACGGCAGGAAAAAAGGATAACTTTAACATGATGACAGCCTCGTGGGGTGGCATCGGATGGTTATGGAACAAACCTGTAGCATTTATCTTTATTCGTCCAGAGCGCCATACCTATCCATTAATAGAAGAAAACGAGTATCTTACATTGTCATTCTTGGGCAATGCCGAAGAAATGCGTAGTATTTATAACTTCTGTGGAACAAAATCAGGGCGTGACTACGACAAGGCAAAAGAAACAGGACTCGTACCTGTAGAAACCGAACATGGCACTATAGGTTTTGAACAATCGCGTCTTACAATAGAGGCACGTAAAATGTTTCGTTCGGATTTTAAACCCGAGCAATTCCTTGACAAAGAAGCGCTCGAACGTTGGTATGACGACAAGCCAGGAGGCTCATTCCATACGATGTATATAGTAGAAATAGTAAACGTTTACGAAAAGTAGCACTATAGCCAATTTAATGCCAAAAGAGTTATGTATCAAAAATTTATCATCAATCAAGCGGGTGTGTTAAAGTTTGGTCATGTGTATCTTCATCGCGAACTGCTTGAGGCAGACGAACTATGTCCGTATGGCGGTGGCGTATGGGCCATCGACGAATCGCGCCATTGCATATTACTCTATGGACGCTCTTTCGATTTTGGTAAACCCGATTTCAATGCTCTTAAACGCATAGATTGGAGTGGAATAGGAGGGAAACCTCTTCCTCTAATATATCAACCCCGTTGGCCAGATACAAATGTAGAAATACCCATTATGGTTTGAACCATTTTCTATAACAAATAAATAAAATAATGACACACGGACATGAAGTACTCCACATGATGGAAGGAAATAGTTACAAAACAAAGGCTGACTTAGTAAGTGCTATTGAAGCGCATTTCGGTAAGCAAGAACGCTTCTATACTTGCTCGGCCACTGATATGACTGCCACAGAATTGGTAGACTTTCTTGCAGCTAAAGGTAAGTTTATGCCAGCTACTGATAACAATTTTACAGTAGATAAGTCAAAGGTGTGTAAGCACTAAAGTCGTTTAAGGCTTAACACATATCTAATATATAGCTTTGAATATAAAAGATGTAAAAGTTGTTAGTTTAAAAGAAAATAAATAACTTTGCGATAGCGAACGTTTGGTAAAAACAATAACAAAGCCGTGGGAGTAAATAGTTATTACGAAAAAACTTAACGGCATTGTAAAAGTTTTACCCCTTAAACCTGCATGATATGCAAAACAATTGTCACCTTTCAAAGTTAATATTAGAGCAAGCCAAGAAATACGGCGATAAACCAGCACTGAGCTACCGCGACTATGCACTCGGAAAGTGGATACCTATTTCATGGAAGCAGTTTGCTCTCAATGTTCAGAAGGTATCGTTTGCACTTTTACGCTTAGGTGTGAAGGTACAAGAAAATATAGCAGTCTTCTCGCAAAATAAGCCTGAGACACACTACGTAGACTTTGGAGCCTATGGCATAAGAGTTGTAACCATACCATTCTATGCTACAAGCAGTGCTGCCCAAGTAACCTACATGATTAACGATGCACAAATACGTTTTCTCTTTGTAGGCGAACAGCAACAATACGATATAGCTTTTAGTGTAATCTCTGTAGCACAATCGCTTGAGAAGATAATAATCTTTGATCGATCAGTAAAGAAAAATAGCAATGATCACTTCTCTGTATACTTTGATGACTTTATCAAAGAAGAACTACAAGGTGGCATTACCGATGAACTGAAGTCAGAATACAAAAAGCGTCAAGCAGAGGCTAACTATGAAGACTTGTGTAATATACTCTACACCAGTGGTACCACTGGGCAGAGTAAGGGTGTTATGCTTACTTACGGACAATATCACGAGGGCTTCCGTGTAAACGATGCCGTATTGCCTTTGAGCGAAAATGATGTGTTCTTAAACTTCTTACCATATACTCATATCTTTGAGCGTGCATGGTGCTATTTAGGCCTCACCGAGGGGGCTTTGCAATGCGTAAATCTTCGTCCAGCTGATGTGCAACGTTCTATGCAAGAGGTGCATCCCACTTGTATGAGTGCAGTGCCACGCTTTTGGGAAAAGGTATACCAAGCCGTACTCGAAAAAATGGAGAATGGATCATTCATGGAGCGTAAACTCATTCGTGAGGCACTTGAGGTAGGGCAACGTTATTGGGTAAACTACAAGTCGAAGTGCAAGACAGCTCCACTCGGCTTATCATTACAATACAAACTTTACGACCAAACCATTATCAAGCTTTTACGCAAGACTCTTGGGCTTGAACGTGCCAATTTCTTCCCTACGGCAGGAGCTGCAGTGTCGCCCGAGGTTGAAAAGTTTGTGCATGCAGCAGGCATTAATATGGTGGTGGGCTATGGCTTGACCGAAAGCCTTGCCACAGTATCGTGCGATGTGCCAGGTAAGCCTGTAACGTTAGGTTCAGTGGGCAGACTCATCGACAAAATTGAAATAAAGTTTGGCGAGAATGATGAAATATTGCTTCGTGGCAAAACCATCACTCCTGGATATTACAAAAAAGACTCTTTAACAAAAGAAGCCATTGATGCCGAAGGTTGGTTCCATACGGGCGATGCTGGATATATGAAGAATGGTGAACTATTTTTGCGCGAACGCATAAAAGACTTGTTCAAAACGTCTAACGGCAAGTACATAGCACCGCAAATGATAGAATCGAAACTTGTTCTTGATCGCTACTTTGACCAAGTGGTCATTGTAGCAGATAAACGCAAGTTTGTGAGTGCTCTTATTGTTCCAAGCTATAAGCTCGTTGAGGATTATGCCAAGCAACAGGGCATCAATTATGGCTCACTTGAAGAGTTGTGCGAACATCCGCAGATAATGAAGTTCTTTACCGAACGCATTGAAACGTTGCAACAAGACCTTGCACATTACGAGCAGATAAAGCATTTTATCTTATTGCCACATCCCTTCACGATGGATAATGGCGAACTTACCAACACTCTCAAGGTACGTCGCCGTGTGGTTTATGAGCATTATGCCGATGCTATTGAAAAGATATATGCTGATGCCGAAAATGCTGTTGTTAAATAGCTTAGAAGCACTCGTTGCTTCTTGGTAAACGAACCACTCTGTTCTTACACACCATTGCACACAATTATTACTTCAAATACAATTCATTTTTAAAACAACTATACATTATACATGATTACCTCCGATCAACTTAAAGACGCCCAAAACCGTGTAGAGGCTTTGCACCGCTACCTTGATATTGATGCAAAAAAAATGCAACTTGAAGAAGAACAGTTGCGTACACAAGACCCTGGTTTTTGGGACGATGCAAAGCGTGCAGAAGAACAGATGAAGAAGGTAAAGGGTATTGAAAAATGGATTGAAGGCTACAAACAGGTAAAAACACTTGTAGACGAACTTGCGCTTGCATTCGACTTTTACAAAGAAGAAATGGTGACTGAGGAGGAAGTAGATGCAGATTACACCAAATGTATAGATGCAATTGAGGCTCTTGAACTTCGCAATATGTTGCGTCAGGAAGAGGACCAAATGTCGTGTGTATTGAAGATAAACTCGGGTGCTGGTGGTACGGAAAGTCAAGATTGGGCTTCAATGCTCATGCGTATGTATATGCGCTATGCCGAAGCACAAGGTTACAAATGCACTATTTCTCATTTGCAAGATGGTGATGAGGCTGGTATCAAAACCGTAACGATGGAGATTGAGGGTGATAGTGCCTATGGATACCTTAAGAGCGAGAATGGTGTGCATCGCCTTGTGCGTGTATCACCTTATAATGCTCAAGGAAAGCGTATGACATCTTTTGCCTCTGTGTTTGTAACTCCATTGGTAGACGATACCATTGAGGTGTATGTTGATCCCTCTAAAATATCGTGGGACTTATTCCGCTCTGGTGGTGCTGGTGGACAGAATGTCAATAAGGTAGAAACGGGTGTACGCCTTCGTTATCAATATACCGATCCCGATACAGGCGAGGAAGAAGAAATACTTATTGAGAACACCGAAAGTCGCAAACAACTTGAAAATCGTGAAAACGCCATGCGCTTGTTGCGCTCTCAACTTTACGATCGTGCGTTGCAAAAACGCAAAGCTGAACAGGCTAAGATAGAGGCGGGCAAGAAGAAGATTGAGTGGGGTAGCCAAATACGTAGCTATGTGTTTGACGACCGACGAGTAAAAGATCACCGCACAGGCTACCAAACAAGCGATGTTAATGGCGTGATGGACGGCAAGATAGATGGCTTTATCAAAGCTTATTTGATGGAGTTTTCAGAAAAAGGAAACGAGTAACAAATAATATAAATATATCTTTACCATGAACGAAAAAAAGAATTTAAAGCGCAAGGCTCGCGAAGCTTTGCAAAGAAGACAAGCTAACAGAGTGGTAAATGGCATATTCATTGCTCTCATCTTGATAGCAGTGTTAGCTTTGGCCGCTTATTGGGCAATAGCTAATTAAAGAAGAATAATGTGGTCTTGTGTTCTCTATGTTAAATATAGAGAAGCAAGACCTTAATTTTTTATCAGATTTTCATGGCTTTAGAAATTGAACGAAAGTTTTTGGTAAGTGGCGATTACAAGTCGCTTTCAACCTCACATAGCCGTATCAAACAAGGCTATATTTGCAGTGCAAAGGGCAGAACAGTACGTGTGCGCATACGTGATAAAAAAGGTTATCTTACAATTAAAGGCCCTTCGCTAAATGGTGGCCTTTCGCGTTATGAGTTCGAAAAAGAGATTACGCTTGATGAGGCGCTATCGCTGATGATGCTGTGCGAACCTGGCATTGTGGATAAAACACGTTGGCTTGTGCCTATGGGCAATCACACTTATGAGGTGGATGAATTTTATGGTGATAACGAAGGATTAGTTGTAGCAGAGGTAGAGCTAAAGAGCGAGAATGAGCCGTTTGAACGTGCACCCTTCTTGGGGCAAGAGGTAACAGGCGACCGCAAATATTATAATTCATCGTTACGCATACACCCTTATAAAGACTGGAAATAATTGCCAAAACTTGCTATCTTGTTTTTTCTCTTTGTAATATCCATGTATCACTTTATTGATTAATAACATAAAAAAGTAACAAATCATAAGAATTGTTACTTTTTTATTAAATACAATTGCTCTATAAGCCGTAAATTTGTAGAGTGTTATCGAAGCAGAAAACGTGTAGAGAGCGCAATATCTCTTTTTCTGTTTCGTGAAAAGGAGAAATAACAAATTATTTAAAAAGAATATATAAAGGATATGAGCTTTAACCTTCCAAAGACAGACAAAAAGCGAGTGGTGATTGTAGGCGGTGGCTTCGGTGGCCTAAAGTTAGCAAACAAATTGTGTAACAGCAATTTCCAAGTGGTATTGGTAGACCGTAATAATTATCATCAATTTCCCCCATTAATCTATCAAATTGCATCGGCAGGTATTGAACCAAGCTCAATCTCTTTCCCATTCCGTAAGATATTCCAAAAGCGCAAAGACTTCTTCTTTCGTATGGCAGAAGTGCGCTCTATCTTTCCCGAACACAAAATTATCCAAACCTCAATAGGCAAGGTTAGCTATGATTATTTGGTGTTGGCAGCAGGTGCGACAACCAATTTCTTTGGCAATAAAAATGTAGCCGAAAATGCCATGCCGATGAAAAATGTAGGCGAGGCCATGGGCTTGCGTAATGCCTTACTTGATAATTTTGAGCGTGCACTAACTTGTGCTACCGACAAGGAGCGTCAAGAGTTGCTCAATGTTGTGATTGTGGGTGGTGGTGCCACAGGTGTAGAAATTGCGGGAGCTCTGAGCGAGATGAAAAACTTTGTCTTGCCTAAGGATTATCCCGACCTTCCCACTTCGCTCATGAACATCTATCTTATTGAGGCAGGCCCACGATTGCTTGCAGCGATGAGTCCTGAAAGCAGTCAAAAGGTTGAAAAATATTTGCGCACAATGGGTGTAAACGTGTTACTCAACAAGATGGTTACAGATTATAAAGACCATAATGTGCAACTAAAAGATGGTAGTAGCATTGCCACTCGTACTTTTATATGGGTGAGTGGTGTGATGGCTCAACCTGTTGGCAACCTCGACGATTCGCACCTTGGGCGTGGACGTCGCATCGTTGTTGATGAGTACAATCGCGTAGAAGGACTAGAGGATGTTTTCTGCATTGGCGACCAGTGCATCATGCCAAAGGGCGACGATAAATGGCCTGGCGGACACCCACAATTGGCGCAGGTAGCTATCCAACAAGGTAATAATTTAGCAAAGAACCTTAAGCGTTTGGCAAATGGAAAAGAAATGAAACCTTTCCAGTACAAAAACCTTGGTACAATGGCCACTGTAGGTCGTAACCGTGCCGTAGCAGAGTTTAGCAAGATGAAGTTCGGTGGCTTTATGGCATGGGCGCTTTGGCTTGTGGTTCACTTGCGTTCTATTTTGGGCGTGCGTAACAAGCTCATCGTACTCTTTAACTGGTTGTGGAACTACATATCTTACTCACAGTCGTTGCGCATGATTATCTATGCAAAGAAGGCCAAAGAGGTAATCGACCGCGAAAAGCGCTTGGCATCAACACACTGGGGTACAGATTTGCTTAGCGAGGGTTCTGAAGACCCTAACAATACAGTTGATGACTAATCATCAATAGCATACACTTTTTTTATCTTTTAGATAATATAGCAATACAGTCTTTGAATATGTAAAAGCATATGTTCAAAGGCTGTATTGTTGTGTAATATTTTACCAATTTTATGTTAAAGCCATGTCATACAATTGTTTAAGAGGTGCTAAGAGCAAAGAAAATAAGCAATTTCTTTGCTCTTACCTATGGTTTGCAGTAACTTTGCGGAACAAACGAAAACAAATTATAACACATATATGATGACAGCTAACGAAATCCGTGACTCGTACAAGAAATTCTTTGAGTCAAAAGGACATACCATCGTACCATCGGCTCCTATGGTCATAAAGGATGACCCCACATTGATGTTTACCAATGCAGGTATGAACCAATGGAAGGATATCATTCTCGGGCAAAGAGACCCTGAACCACGCCGCCGCACCGACTCTCAAAAGTGCTTAAGAGTTAGTGGTAAGCACAACGATCTTGAAGAAGTAGGCCACGATACCTATCACCACACCATGTTTGAGATGTTGGGCAATTGGAGTTTTGGCGACTATTTTAAAGAAGGAGCTATTGATTATGCATGGGAATATTTGGTAGATGTGCTTCACCTCGATCCCAACGATTTGTATGCTACAGTGTTCGAAGGTTCACCCGAGGAGAACTTGGGTAGAGATGACGAAGCTGCTAAAATATGGCTGAAGCATCTGCCTGCTGACCACATCATTAATGGTAACAAGCACGACAACTTTTGGGAAATGGGCGATACAGGTCCTTGTGGCCCTTGCTCAGAAATCCACTTGGATAGCCGTACACCCGAAGAAAAAGCAAAGACTCCTGGCTACGAACTTGTAAATAAAGACGACCCACAGGTTATTGAAATATGGAACATCGTGTTCATGCAGTATAACCGTAAGGCCAATGGCTCGCTCGAACCACTTCCTATGCACGTTATCGATACCGGTATGGGGTTTGAACGTTTGGTTCGTGCTATTCAAGGTAAAAATTCAAACTACGATACCGACATATTCCAACCCATTATCAAGAAGATTGGCGAACTCTCTGGCTTTGAATATGGCAAGGACGAAAAGATTGATGTGGCCATGCGTGTCATTGCAGATCACTTGCGTGCCATTGCATTCTCTATTGCCGATGGTCAGTTGCCATCAAATGCTAAAGCGGGTTATGTAATACGCCGTATTTTGCGTCGTGCCGTTCGCTATGCGTACACCTTCTTAGGACAACGCGAAGCATTCCTTTGCAAACTTGTTCCTACACTCGTGCAGGAAATGGGCGAAGCCTATCCCGAATTAGTAGCGCAACAAGTGCTGATTGGCAAGGTAATGCAAGAGGAAGAAGAGAGCTTTTTGCGCACCTTGTCTACTGGTATCAACATGCTTGAGGCTGTTATAGCTGACACAAAGAAAAACGGCAAAAAGGTGGTTGATGGCGAAAAAGCCTTTACTCTTTTCGACACTTATGGCTTCCCTCTCGACCTCACAGAGCTTATCTGCCATGAAAATGGACTTGAGGTAGACGAAGAAGGTTTCAATGCCGAAATGCAAAAGCAAAAGGAGCGTGCACGCAATGCAGCTGCAGTCGAAACAGACGATTGGGTTGTGTTAAAAGAAGGCGAAACTGAGTTTAAGGGATGGGACACTACGTCAAGTGATTGCCACATATTACGCTATCGCCGTGTGCAACAAAAAAAGCAAGTGTTCTACGAAATCACTTTAGACCAAACACCATTCTATGCAGAAATGGGTGGTCAGGTAGGTGATCAAGGTTGGCTTATTGATGGTGATGAGAAGATTGAAGTATTCGACACAAAGAGAGAGAACAATCTGCCTATCCACTTAACTAAAAAGCTACCTACACACCCTGAGCACACCTTCCATGCAGTGGTAAACGAGAAGTTGCGTAGCGGAAGCGAAGCAAACCACTCTGCAACTCACCTCTTAGATCAAGCTCTCAGAGAGGTGCTCGGTACACACGTTGAGCAAAAGGGTTCGCTCTGTACACCAGACTATTTGCGCTTTGACTTCTCACACTTCCAAAAGGTTACAGCCGACGAATTGCGTCAGGTAGAACGCATTGTCAATCGTCGCATTCGCGAGGATATCCCTCTCCAGGACCATCGCGATGTGCCTATGGAAGAGGCTAAAAAGCTTGGTGCTATCGCTCTCTTTGGTGAGAAGTATGGCGACAAAGTACGCGTCGTACAGTTTGGTAAGAGCGTAGAGTTCTGCGGTGGATGCCACGTAAAGAGCACTGGTAAGATTGGGTTGTTCCGCATTGTTTCAGAGAGTAGTGTTGCTGCTGGCGTGCGCCGTATTGAGGCTATAACAGGTCAGGCTGCCGAAGAAAGCGTATACGCCCAACAAGATGTTCTTACACAACTCAAGGCATTCTTCAACAATGCCAAAGACCTCACTGCTGCTATCCAAAAGACCATCGAAGAGAACGATGGACTCAAAAAGCAAGTAGATGAGTATGTAAAGAAACAAATAGCAAGTTTGCGCGACAAACTTGTTGCAAATGCCGAAGTTCACGATGGCATAAATTTGGTTAAGTGTGTAATACCTACCTCTATTGCTCCCGAAGCAGTTAAGGACCTTGCATTTCAAGTTTCAGGTTCATTGCCTAATAACACATTGTGTGTATTAGGTTCAACTCACGAGGGTAAACCTCTACTTACAGTGATGATTAGCAAGGACCTTGTTGCAAGTCGCAAACTCAATGCCGGACAGTTAGTTCGCGAAGCAGCCAAACTCATCAAGGGTGGTGGCGGTGGTGCTCCCCACTTTGCTACTGCAGGTGGTAAGGATGCCAACGGCCTCGAAGATGCAGTAAAAAAGATTATAGAAACAGCATTGGCTTAAAGCTGTAAAGAATAAAATATAAAACATAAAGAAGGCTTTGCTCCTATTTTGAGAGCAGAGCCTTCTTTGTACTTTATAGGCATTAAAGTGCCATTTACCATGTAGTTGAGCAACAAAATTCAATAAGATTAGCAGAAAGTAAAGTACAAAAGCTATCAGTATCAGAAAAAAATAGTATATTTGCAGCCGATTATAGAGTCCTAAGGGGCTAAAACAAAGAGATTGTGACAAATGAGAGCACAATCCGCCTCTCGGAAAAACCCGTTTATACAAATTAAAAATGTACGCAATCGTAGAGATTAACGGTCAACAGTTCAAAGCTGAAGAAGGCAAAAAGCTTTTCGTAAACCACATCAATGGTGCAGAAAATGGCCAAACTGTTGAATTTGAGAATGTGTTGTTGATTGACAACAACGGCGATGTTAAAGTAGGCGCTCCTACTGTAGAAGGTGCCAAAGTAGTATGCGAAGTAGTTTCTTCACTCGTTAAGGGCGACAAGGTTCTTGTATTCCACAAGAAGCGTCGTAAGGGCTATCGCAAGCTCAATGGTTATCGTCATCAGTTCACTGAAGTGACAATCAAGAACGTAATTGCTTAATCACATTAAAAAAGTTTTAGAAAAATGGCACACAAGAAAGGTGTAGGTAGTTCTAAGAACGGTCGTGAATCAGCTTCACAAAGATTAGGCGTTAAGATTTGGGGTGGTCAAACTTGCGTTGCAGGTAACATTATTGTTCGTCAACGTGGCACTGTTCACTATCCTGGTAAGAATGTTGGCATGGGTAAAGATCACACTCTTTATGCCCTTGTTGATGGTGTAGTTAGCTTCCACCGTGGTCAGCGCGACCGCAGTGTTGTTTCTGTAGAAGAGGCTAACGCTTAACGCACAATAAAGAACAAAAACCTACTAAGAAGTCGGATAAAGTCTTTAAAGATTTATCCGACTTCTTATTTTTTTGTAATATCTAAATGGTTAAATTTGCAATCTCAATTTGCTTAGTTACACTATCAAATTAGCTATTAAGTAGGTATTCAAAATTATTTATATAATCATGCTCTACATTAATTGATATGCCTTAGCACATTGTTTCTGCCATAACCACAGGCTTCATTGGTCACGTAGCCCGCTACGCTCCCTCTTCAGCCT
>ERZ808240.3276-NODE-3276-length-16054-cov-4.882805_pt1 | contig 16054 bp, 13 predicted proteins | sample MGYA00521084_ERZ808240 | MGnify/ENA primary metagenome ERZ808240 (study PRJEB31516, sample SAMN03275571) | gut metagenome | biome: mammalia-associated habitat; material: feces | host: Papio cynocephalus | place: Kenya | collected 2012-08-06 ... | reverse complement strand
CGTCTAACCATGGCGAGACATCCCTATATCCCTTGCCTTTCGCTGAATAGTTACAATTACCCCCCGAAAGTTAAAATATAATAAATCGCAAATGATGTATCTATGGGAGTGAAAACGCTGGTGACTATAAAATGTTGAATATAAAGATATAGGCAGTTTGACATTATTTGTGTCAAGCTGCCTTTGCTGTGGTAAATGGTGTGGGGGTCAGTGGAGGAGGGGGAGGAGGTGCGGCAGCAGGCCAGGGGCGGCGGCGTATTGGCTGATGCCTCGGTCCTCGCGGAAAAGGCCGGCCATGCCGCCGGCTTCACGGACTATCAGTTCGCCGGCGCATACGTCCCATTCGTGCAAGCCCATTTCCCAGTAGCCGTCGAGGATGCCGGCGGCGACGTAGCAGAGGTCCAGCGATGCCGCGCCGAGGCGGCGCAGCCCGCGCACGCGAGGCAGCACGCGGGCTACGTTGTCGAGATTGTTGTCCGAGGTCTCGGCTTTGTCTACGGGGAAGCCTGTGCTGACGACTGCGCGGTCGAGGCGGTCGCACGCGCTGGCGTGTATCTTGCTGCCGTTGAGTTGTGCGCCTTGCCCTGCTATGGCTGTGAACATTTCGTTGAGGTATGGGGCATAGACTACACCGCAGACGGTTTCGCCCCGGTGGCGTATTCCTATAGAGACGGCGAACAGGGGGAGGCCGGCGGCATAGTTTGTGGTGCCGTCGAGGGGGTCTATCACCCACACCCATTCGGCGTTGCCGCTGTTGTCGCCAGACTCTTCGGCGAGGATGCCGTGGCCGGGGTACAGGCGGCGGATTGCGTCGGTTATGGCTTGTTCAGACTCGCGGTCGGTGCGTGTGACGATGTCGGCTTCACCGTGTTTGGTACGGATGTCGAGGTCGCCGCTGCGGAAATATTTCAGCTGTATGCGGGCTGCCTCGCGAGCCATTTCCATGGCATGCGCGAGCAGTGCCTGCTTGTCTATGCCGGCTGTTTCAGGGGCGTTCATTCCGAGATGCGTTCAGAATTCGAATCGCTCGAGTTTCATCTCAGCGAGGCTGCGTATTGCGCCGACGTGCTGGGCGAACACTGGAGATGCGCTGTGCGCGTCGAGGGCTTGCTGGTCTGCCCATGTCTCGCATATCATCATCACGTCGGGGCGTGTGGCTGAGGCGAAGATGTCGTATGCCACGCAGCCGTTCTCGGCAATGGAGTGTGCGGTGAGCTGTCGTGCGTGGTCGAGTACCTGTTCGCGGTTTTCCGCGTTTGCTTTGATGAAGCAGTTAAGTCGTATCATAGTGTGTTTCTCTATTAAGTCGTTTTACCTGATAACGTGCGGCGGGCAGCAAATGTTGCCGCCCATGTGCGGTTTTATTTCTTCGGGTCGATTTTGCCCCGTCGCCGTTGCAGTGAGAACGAGGGGTTCCACTTGTCGGCGATGATGAGGCCTCCGATGATGAGCGCGCAGCCTACATATCCTATGAGGAATATTTGTTCACCGAGGACGAAGTATGCCACGACCATTGTCACCATTGGCTGCATGTAGATGTAGTTGCTGCCGGTGATAGGGCCGAGGGTGCGCAGCACTTCGTTCCAGATGACGTATGCCAGTGCAGAGCACATGACGACGAGAAATAGGAAGTTGAAGAGGAATTCGGGTTCTAACAGTATGTTGAGGTGATACGGCTCTTGCTGCATGAACAGCAGGGGCAGTGATGTAAGCACGCCGTAGAGGAACAGCTTGCGTGTGATGAAGATGCCGCTGTAGACAGGGATTAACTTTTTTGCGAGAACTGTATAAATCGCCCACGCCATAGACGCGCATATGGCGAGCAGGTCTCCGCCGGGGTGTATCTCAAATCCCTCTTTGTTGAGGATGACGCATGCCACGCCGAAGAATGCCATAATCGAGCCGATAATGACACTGCTTTTGATGCGTTGGCGGAACACGAGGGCGAGCAGCAGCGTGGTGAACAGGGGAGAAATGGAGCCGAGCAGGGAGACGTTGCCGGTGGACGTGAGCCCGAGGGCGTAGTTCTCGAGTATGAAGTACAGTGAGCCGGCGCAGATGCCGCATATCATGAACCGGAACTCGTCAGCCCATGAGTTGGCGAACATTTTTTTGAATGACAGGCAGAGCAAAATAATGTATGCAGCGGCAAACCGGTATGTGAACATTTCCACGGGCGTGAAGCCGCCGTCGTTCATCAGCACCTTGGTACATACGAATGAGGAACCCCATGCGCCCATGGTGACGAGCGCGCCGAGGTGTCCCAGCAGTTTCTTGCCTGAGGAATGTGTGTCGATTGTTCCAGCCATATAAAACGCGGATTATGTTAGATTATTCCGACTGCAAAAGTACAACAAAAACTCCGAATGCGGAAATTATTCGGGGATATGGGAGGCTGTCAAGCCGAGGGATGGCGCTTGTATAAAGAATGAGGGGATGCCGCATGACATCCCCTCTATAGTCGGTTTTGAGTGTATTATCTAAATCAGATGATACCCTGTGCGAGCATAGCGTCTGCAACCTTCATGAAGCCGGCGATGTTTGCGCCCTTCATGTAGTTGATGTATCCGTCGCACTGCTTGCCGTACTTCACGCAGTTCTCGTGGATGTCGTGCATGATAGTGTGGAGGCGGGCATCAACCTCTTCAGCAGCCCACTGGAGGTGTTCTGCGTCCTGTGACATCTCGAGGCCAGATACTGCAACACCACCTGCGTTGACAGCCTTGCCGGGAGCGTAGGGAACCTTGGCAGCGAGGAATGCGTCGATAGCCTCAGCCTGGCAGCCCATGTTGGAAACCTCGGCAACGAGCATAACCTTGTTGTTGATGAGGTTCTTTGCATCCTCGACGCCTACCTCGTTCTGAGTAGCGCAGGGGAGTGCGATGTCCACTTTCTGCTCCCAGGGCTTGCGGCCTGCGAAGAACTGTGAACCGGGGAACTTGTCAGCGTAGGGAGCGACAACGTCGTTGCCGGATGCGCGGAGTTCGAGCATATAGGCGATCTTCTCGTCGTTGAGACCTGCGGGGTCGTAGATGTAGCCGTCAGGGCCGGAGATGGTAACGACTTTGCCGCCGAGTTCAGTAGCCTTGGTAGCAGCGCCCCAAGCCACGTTGCCGAAGCCGGAGATTGCGATAGTCTTGCCCTTGATGTCAGTGCCGAGGTCAGTCAGCATATCCTGAACGAAGTAGAGGGCGCCGAAACCGGTAGCCTCGGGACGGATACGGCTGCCGCCGAATGACATGCCCTTGCCGGTGAATGTGCCTGTGTTCTCGCGAGCGAGTTTCTTGTACATGCCGTACATGTAGCCGACTTCGCGGCCGCCTACGCCGATGTCACCGGCGGGTACATCGCGGTCGGGACCGAGGTTGCGCCACAATTCGAGCACGAATGCCTGGCAGAAACGCATGATTTCAGCGTCGCTCTTGCCGCGCGGCGAGAAGTCTGAACCGCCTTTGCCGCCACCCATGGGGAGGGTTGTGAGGGCGTTTTTGAATGTCTGCTCGAAACCGAGGAACTTCAGGATCGAGAGGTTTACAGAAGCGTGGAAGCGGATACCGCCCTTGTACGGGCCGATGGCGTTGTTGAACTGAACGCGGTAGCCGATATTGTTTTGAACCTCGCCCTTGTCATCTACCCAAGTCACACGGAAAGTGAAGATGCGGTCAGGCTCTACCATACGCTCGATGATACGGGCCTTCTCGAATTCGGGATGCTGGTTGTAGACGTCCTCAACGCAGAGAAGCACTTCCTTCACTGCCTGGAGAAACTCTTTCTCACCCGGGTGTTTAGCCTCGAGGTTTGATAAAATCTCTTGAATGTTCATGTTTAACAGTTTAGATTTTTGGTTATTCTGTTGTCTATTTCTGGTGCAAAAATACAACCTTTTCTCCAACCCACCAAAATAAAAGGGGAATTTTTTCGGATTATTTTCGGCGGCTTCCGAAAGAGGTGTTTCCCTTGTTCTGAAAAATCGCTGTTTATGTCTGTAGTGGGCAGATTGTCAGAGTGTTGTATGGGTGTTGTCAGAGGGCTGCCTATGGTGTGCGCTGCCGTCGGGAGGGGGCAAAAAATCGGGGATGTGCCGGTGCGGCGCATCCCCGATATTTATAATGTGGCTGTCGTCGATCAGTTCTGCGTGAATATGACGATGCGGTTCCAGTCGTTGTCAGAGGGGTAGGGCTGGATGTCAGAGCCGTCGTACTTGACGTTGAGGCGGCTGCGGTCGATGCCGTACTTGTTGACCAGAGCGTCGGCAACTGCGTTGGCGCGGCGTTCTGAGAGCTGGAGGTTGTATTCAGCTGTGCCGGTGTTGCGGTCTGCATAGCCCACGATGTTGACTTTCTCGTTGGGGTTGGCTTTGAGCCACTCTGCCATGTTGTAGACGTTGACTTCCTCTGTAGGCATGATAACGTCGGAGTTGATGGTGAAGCGGACTGTTGTCATGAGCGGAGCGTTGACGCAGTCCTTCTGGACCACCTTGGCCTCGGGGCAGGGGAGCTGCGACTTGAGGGCGTTGATTTCCTGGTTAGCGTCCACCAGTGCGCCGCGCAGGTCGTTGACCTGTGCGTTGAGGGCGTCAATCTGGGTGACGTATTCGCACTCGTTGAACTTGCCCCAGCCGCGACCGCCGAAGTTGATGTTGAAACCGCCGATAGCAGCGACGTTCACGTCAACGGGGTCGCCGTATGAGCAGAGATTCCAGTTGTCGCCGTAGAATGAAGCGCGAGCCTCGGCGAAGAAGTCAACGTATTTGCAGAGGCGGAAACGGAACTGTAAGCCGGCAGACACCGGGAGTGTCCAAGATTCGTCCTTGAGGCCCTTGTCGCCCACGCCGTTGATGTTTGTGGCAGCTGCGAAGTTGCCGGCGCGGTCGTGGATGCGCCACATGTAGTCACCGCCGAGGCCTGCGAAGGGTATGATTGAGAACACGCGGTCGGGGTTGACACCGCCGATCGAGTTGAACATATCCCACATAATCTCGAAGTTGACGTTGACGTGCTTGCCCTTGGTCCAGCCGTTTGTGGGCTGTGCCAGTGTGGGGTTGTCCCAGTGCATGGCACCGCCGATTGCGTTGATGCGGAAACCGAGGTAGGGTGACATCCAGCGTCCGAAACCGATGTTGTATGTTGCGGTCATTTTCTTGCGGTCAACGGAGTTGAGGCCAGACTCGACACGCACTCCCTGCTCTACAAACGGCTGGTTGATGCCGGCGCCGAGCTGCAGGAACCAGTTGTTGCGCCAGTTGGCGAAATAGTGTGTCGTGTTGTCACATGAGGTGGAGGTTACGGTCTCCTCCACGAGCTCCTGCGCGTTTGCCTGTCCTGCCATGAGGAAAGAGCCTGCACAGAGGGCTGATAAACAAAGAAGTTTGTTTGCCTTCATAATCTTACACTTTGGGTTGTTTAGAGAATTTCTACTTCCATATTTAACGTGACATTCGGAGTGAATGTTCATCCAGTCCGGATGCCGGCAGGGTTTGCACCAGCCGCCTGTGGCGTGCCAATTTTTTGCTCACTGCACATCGCGGCGTATAATGCGCAACCTACCATGCTGCAAAGTTGGGAATTTTTTTCGATATATGAAAAATTCCACGGCAAAAAATGGCATATTTTGCGCCGTAATGCGATATTTGGGTTTGAAATCGGGCATTTCAGTCTGAATAATCCACACAGGCGCGAGCGTCGCGGTACGGCGCGATGATACTGGCTGCTGCGACGTGGGCTGGATGAACGGAATATGTCGCCACGTCCGCCATCCGCTCCACGCGGGCGTGAAGCACTATGTCCCAGTCTTCTGCGGGGTTCTCGTTGATGCCCACTTGCATTGACTTGAGCACGTCTATCTGCGAGGGGAGGGCGAGGAGAGCGTCGCGGAAACGGCGGGCAATGTCGAGGCGTTGCTCTGGTGTGCCTTTGAGGCGGAATGTCACTATGTGGTTTACCATATATATAATGCGTGTTGTTGTCGTTGATTATGTCAGTCTGCGGGGTAGAGACGCTCGCGTGCGGCGGCTACCTTCTCGTCGGTCACATAGTCGTCGTAGTCCATCATCTTGTCGATTATGCCATTGGGCGTCAGCTCGATGATTCGGTTGCAGACTGTCTGTATGAACTCGTGGTCGTGGCTCGACATCAGGACGATGCCGGGGTAGTTCTGCAGCGTGTTGTTGAATGCCTGTATCGACTCGAGGTCGAGGTGGTTTGTCGGCGAGTCGAGCACGAGGCAGTTGGCGTTGGTGAGCATCATGCGTGCTATCATGCAGCGTATCTTCTCGCCGCCGGAGAGCACGGACGCTTTCTTGAGCACCTCCTCGCCGCTGAAGAGCATCTTGCCGAGGAAGCCTTTCAGGTAAATTTCCGACGAGTCGGAGCTGTACTGGCACAGCCAGTCCACGAGGTTGAGGTCGGTGTCGAAGAAGGGGGAGTTGTCCAGTGGCAGGTATGAGTATGTTATTGTCTGGCCCCATTCGTAGTCGCCGGCATCGGCTTTGCGCTTTCCGTTGATGATTTCAAACAGGGCTGTCATGGCACGCGGGTCGCGGCTCAGGAATGCCACTTTGTCGCCTTTCTCGATCTGGAAATTCACGTCATGGAACAGGGTCGTGCCGTCAACGGATGCAGTCAGCCCCTTGACTTCGAGTATCTTGTTGCCCGGTTCGCGCTCTGGGGTGAAGATGATGCCAGGGTATCGGCGGGTAGAGGGCTGTATCTCATCGACATTGAGCTTTTCGAGCATCTTCTTGCGGCTTGTGGTCTGCTTTGACTTGGCCACATTTGCGGAGAAGCGGCGTATGAACTCGAGCAGTTCCTTCTTCTTCTCCTCGGCCTTCTTGTTGGCGGCCTGCTGCTGTCGCAGGGCGAGTTGCGAAGACTGGTACCAGAAGCTGTAGTTGCCGGCGAAAAGGGAAATCTTGTTGTAGTCGATGTCGAGGGTGTGTGTGCTGACAGCGTCGAGGAAGTGGCGGTCGTGGCTGACGACGAGGACGGTGTTCTCGAAGTTGGCGAGGTAATTCTCGAGCCAAGCCACGGTGTCGAGGTCCAAGTCGTTGGTGGGCTCGTCGAGCAGCAGGTTGTCTGGGTTGCCGTAGAGGGCTTTGGCGAGTAGCACGCGCACCTTCTCGTTTGCGCTCATGTCCTTCATGAGCATATAGTGGCGGTCCTCCTTGATGCCCAGTCCGCTGAGCAGCGCGGCAGCGTCGCTCTCGGCGTTCCACCCTTCGAGTTCGGCAAACTTGTCCTCGAGTTCGGCGGCGCGTATGCCGTCAGCGTCGGAGAAGTCCTCCTTGGCGTAGATGGCATCCTTCTCCTGCATAATGTCCCACAGGACGGTATGTCCGCGCAGCACGGTCTCGATGACTGTGCACTCGTCAAATTCGAAGTGGTCCTGCGACAGCACGGAGAGACGCTCTCCGGGGCCGAAGGTGACTGTGCCGTGGGTCGGGGAGAGCTGTCCGGAGAGTATGCGCATGAGCGTGGACTTGCCCGCGCCGTTTGCGCCTATGATGCCGTAGCAGTTGCCGTGGGTGAACGTGAGGTTCACGTCCTGAAAGAGAGTCCGTTTGCCGAACTGTATGCCTAAGTTGTTGACTTGTATCATCTAAATAGGTCAGAAATATATAGTATGGGTTTGTGCCGTCAACGGTGCCGGCGAGGCACATTGACGTTATGGTTGTCGAATATCTTGGCTGCGCCGCGCTCGAAGAGGCGGAACGTGGATTGCTGCCCTGCGGGTATCTTGTCGGGCATCCATGAGGGGACGACCTGGTAGTTGACCGTCTTGCCCTCGGGCTTGGCGGTGAAGAAGGTGTCGTAGTCGGCAGCGTCAAAGCGTACTTTGCCGTCCCTGCCGCGCACCATGCGCACACGCACCAACGCGCCTCCGCGTGAGTCCGTGTCGTTTTGGTTGGAGATGAAATTGCCGAGTGAGTAGACCACGAGGACATTCTTGCCCTCCGCCTCGTTGCGCACCACCTTCATCGGCTGCACTACATGCGGGTGAGAGCCGATTATCAGGTCTGCACCGTTGTTTATCATGAAGTCGGCGAGTTGCCGCTGGTTCTCATTTTCGAGCTGCACGTATTCCAGTCCCCAGTGGATAGTGATCACGACGGCTTCTGCTCCTGCGTCGCGGGTGGCTTTCATCTCGGCGGCTATCTTGTCGCGGTCTATGAGAGAAACCTCCATGCCGTCGCGAGCCGGGATGCCGTTTGTGCCGTAGGTATAGTTGAGGAAGCCGATTTTGCAGCCGTTTATCACCTTGATGAATGGCACGAGGGTGTCGCGCTGTGCCGCGTCACGGTATGTGCCGATGTGGTCCAGACCGAGGCTGTCGAGGGCTGTCAGCGTGCGCCGCGCAGCCTTCATGCCGCTGTCGAGGCAATGGTTGTTGGCTGTCAGCACCAGGTCAAAGCCGGCGTCGCGCAGGGCGGCGGCGTAGCTGTCGGGCGAGGAAAAGTTGGGGTAGCCGTGGTATTTCGGTCCTCCGCCGAGAGGCACTTCCAGGTTGACCACGGCATAGTCAGCAGCTTTCACATCGGGGGCAATGAGGGTGAAATATGACGAATAGTCATACCGCTTGCCGCCTCCGGCACGCAGGGCATGATTAAGCTGCGGCCCGTGCTGCATGGCATCGCCCACAAACAGCAGGTTGACAGTGTCGCAGCGCACCTCGCGGGCGGCTGCTGCAGAGTCGGAGCCGGCATTGCGGCTGCCGCCGTTGGCACACGAGGGCAGGACGGTCGCCGACATGAGCGTCAGCACCGTCAATGCCCTGGTTATGATGAGGTTGAAACGGCTCATCGTTGTCGCAGTCAGTCAAACAGCTTGCCGTGACGCGCCAACAGCGTGTTTTTCATCAGCATGGCGATGGTCATCGGCCCTACGCCGCCCGGAACGGGGGTGATGTAGCTGCACTTGGGGGCAACGTTGTTGAAGTCTACGTCGCCGCAGAGGCGTTTGCCGCTCTTGCGCGTGGGGTCGTCCACGAGTGTTGTTCCCACGTCAATTACCACAGCGCCCTCCTTGACCATGTCCTTGGTGACAGTGCCTGGGCGGCCCATGGCGGCGATGAGGATGTCTGCCTCGCGGCATATCTCCTTGATGTTGCGCGTCGCAGAGTGGCATACAGTCACGGTGCAGTCGCCGGGCTGCGCCTTCTGCATCAGCATCATTGCTACCGGCTTGCCCACGATGTTGCTGCGGCCCAGCACCACGGCGTGGCAGCCCTTGGTCTTGATGCTGTAACGCTCCAGCAGCTCCATGATGCCTGCCGGCGTTGCGCTGCGGAAACATGGGAGGCCTATGGACATGCGGCCGACGTTGATGGGGTGGAAGCCGTCCACGTCCTTGCGGTAATCGATGGCTTCGATCACTTTCTGCTCGTTGATATGTCGCGGCAACGGGAGCTGGATGATGAAGCCGTCCACCTGCTCGTCGCGGTTCAGGCGGTCTATCTCCTCGAGCAGCCGCTCTTCGGTCACGTCATTGTCAAAGCGGATGAGCGAGCTGCCGAAGCCGCACGCTTCGCACGCCTTCACCTTGTTGGCAACGTATGTCTCGCTGCCGCCGTCGTGCCCTACCAATATCGCCGCGAGGTGGGGCGCTCTTTCGCCGGCTGCGACCATTTGGGCAACTTCCTCCGCTATCTCGCGCTTGAGCGCGGCTGCGGTTTCTTTTCCATCGAGTATCTGCATAGTCATTCGGGTGTTAATCAGGCTGCAAAATTACGAAAAAATACCCTCGTGCGCAATACTTTCAGCGACTTGCGCACGCTTGCCGCACGGTGTGTGCAGTGACGGGATTTTGCCGTGTGCGGAAAAATGACTAACTTTGACACCGCAAAAGCGCACGTGGCGTAATGGTAGCCGCGCCAGACTTAGGATCTGGTGTCTTCGGACGTGGGGGTTCGAGTCCCCCCGTGCGCACCAAAACCAAAGCAACAACACCAGACAAATCCGCATTTGCTGTTTTCGTCCAAGTTTTGGCAGTGTGGGTTTAAATTCGTATATTTGCAATCCAAAAGAAATAATCTTGTCAAAATGATAGAATCAGCATCTTTGACCAATTACGGACCGATAAGGCGGCTTGACACAGGCTGCTTAGGGCGTATAAGCCTGCTTATCGGGCCTAACCGTTCAGGGAAGACCTTTTTCCTGAAGGCTTTATATTCTGCTATTAGGACAATTGAGCTGTACCGTCGTGGCAAGAACATCGAGAGCGACAAGGAGATACTTTTCAAGAAGCTATATTGGACTTTCCAGACAGAAAAAATCGGCAACATCGTGCGCCGTCCCGGTCAGGACAACCTCTCTTTCAACTTTGCTGAAATTGAAGGGGGTACATTCAGCTATACATTCAGTCCCTCTGCCGAGAAACAGGTTGTGAAAGTATCCAATACGTGCCAGCCTCGCGAGACAAACTCGATTTTTCTCCCTGCCAAAGAGATTCTGTCACTGCTTGACACTATTGTCTATGACAGGGAAGTGCGCCAGTCATTCGGGTTTGACGACACTTACTATGACCTTGCCAAAGCCTTGACACCGACATTGAAAGGTCGGAATGTAAAGGTGTTCAGCAAAATACGGGAGCGGCTTGAAACCGCGATAGACGGACGGCTCGTATTTTCCAAGGAGAAGCATAAATGGGTGTTCAAACAGGGTAACATTGAGTTTGACATCTCGCTGACTTCGGAAGGTACGAAAAAGATTGCAATACTCGATACGCTATTAGGCAACCATTTCCTGTCGAAGGAATCTGTGGTCTTCATAGACGAGCCGGAGGCAGGTCTGCACCCGAACATGGTAGTTGAGCTGCTTGACATCATCACCATTCTCGCAAATGAGGGCATGCAATTCTTCATTGCGACACATTCGTATTTCGTAATCAAGAAATTGTATCTGATAGCCCAGTCTGAAGGCATCTCAATACCTGTGATTTCATTCGGGGTAAGCCATGGAGATGACAACATCAGAATCGAAAATCTAAAGCAAGGTATGCCTGACAACTCTATAATAGACGAGGCAATAAGGCTTTACCGAGAGGAGATGAGCCTATGATTACCATAAAAGAGTCGGGCTTGGTTTTCAACTTCCCTGACGGCGACTGCTTTTTGATCGAGCAGGATGATGTCGCGAAGAAGCCTAATGTGAAAGTCTGTGAGTGTGTGGCACGAGTGCAGGGCAAAGACTTGTATGCATTCATCGAAGCAAAAAGTTCAGCTCCGCGAGAAAAGAATTTCGACCGCAGCAAAATCTGCTACGGAGGAAAGCCGATAGATGCTTCATGGACGATGCAGACGGATTTTGACATCTTCGTAAATGACATCTGTCAAAAATTCGAGGATTCGTTTTCAGCCTATTATGCGCTGAGTGCCGGTTGTCATGGAGCTGAAGCCAAACGGCGCATCCCTTCGAGGTGTAAAGGCTTTAATAACACGAATGTCCGGTTTATGTTGATTATCAACGGTTTCAAAGAGGAATGGTGTTGCCCGCTCAACGATGCGTTGAAGAAACGGTTCCGGCATTTCCTCAACGCTTGGAACATACCCGATTTTTCTGTCAAGACACTTAACCAAACCGGAGCGCGTGCTGCCGGCATTGACATTACTACAACTGAATAATTCTCATACGATTATGTGCGATTTGAAACGTTTTAAGGTGGCGCAAGAGGCCAAATACGACGATGCGCTTGCCGAAGTGAAAGCTGGCCGCAAGACCAGCCATTGGATGTGGTACATCTTTCCGCAGTTCGAAGGTCTTGGACGTTCTGAAACATCGAAGTTTTACAGCATCAAGAGCCTGAAAGAGGCGCGTGCATACCTCGCCGACGAGCTGCTCGGCGCGAGGCTGCGCGAGATTTCGTCGGCGTTGTTCGACCTCGAAACCAATGATGCGAAGGAAGTGTTCGGCCGTACAGACGCAATGAAGCTGAAGTCATGCATGACGCTGTTCGACCTCGTGTCGCCCGATGATGTCTTCGCCCACGTCCTCGACAAGTACTATGAGGGCAAACGCGACGGCAGGACATTGGGGCTGGCCAAAAGCATTGAGCAGGGCTATGTGCCTGAAAATGCACAGTACACGCCCGGGAATATCCGCGCATTGCGCCCTGATGAGGTGTTCGTGTTCGGCAGCAACCTTGCCGGCCGGCATGCCGGCGGTGCAGCCCGCGTTGCGTACAGGCTGTTTGGCGCGGTATACGGACAGGGTGTCGGCTTGCAGGGGCAGTCGTACGCCATTCCGACCATGCAGGGCGGCGTGGAAACTATTGCCCCGTATGTCGATGAGTTCATCTCGTTTGCCAAGGCTCACCCGGAGCTGAAATTCTATGTCACGCGCATCGGCTGCGGCATCGCCGGTTTCCACGACGAGGAGATAGCGCCGCTGTTTGCCGTTGCCAGGCAGTTGCCCAACGTCACGCTGCCGCGCACGTTCTGCGAGGCGACTGACGACGGCAAGGCGTAGTTTTCGGGCTCGGGATAGCGGCGGTTACCGGATTATTTATTAAATTTGCTACCGCAAACGGCTGCGCAAGCGCGTGGCTAGGTTTCCGTTGCACTATATAAACCCAACAACCATAGTATAATGAGAGAAACAGAAGAAAACATGACAACCGGCACAGGACTGCCCGAGAACGCCTTTCGCGAACTCGGCGCGGACGAGCAGTACACTCCTGTGATGCACCCGGCGCATGAGCAGAAGGAGGTGACTCCCTATTCTGTCATCACCGGCCTCATCATGGCGATTGTCTTCAGTGCCGCTGCCGCCTACCTCGGCCTGAAAGTGGGCCAGGTGTTTGAGGCCGCTATCCCCATTGCGATCATCGCCGTGGGTCTTTCCAACGCATTGGGCAAGAAGAACGCTCTTGGCCAGAATGTTATCATCCAGTCGATAGGCGCATGCTCCGGCGTGATTGTGGCAGGAGCCATATTCACGCTTCCAGCCCTGTACATTTTGCAGGCCAGCTATCCCGACATCATGGTCGAGTTCTACCAGATATTCCTGAGCTCGCTGCTCGGCGGCATCTTGGGCATCCTTTTCTTCATACCATTCCGCAAGTATTTCGTCAAGGACATGCACGGCAAGTACCCCTTCCCGGAGGCTACCGCGACAACGCAGGTGCTCATCACCTCACAGGCATCAAAGTCGGAGAACGGAGGGCAGGCCAAGACACTTATTATCGCGTCGCTCATCGGCGGTGTCTATGACTACCTCGTCGCCACTTTCGGCTGGTGGGCTGAGACTGTCACCTCTCATGCGACTGCATGGGGCACGGCTGTCGCCGAGAAGACGAAGCTCGTGTTCAGCTGCAACACAGGCGCGGCATTGCTCGGCCTCGGCTACATCGTCGGCCTGAAATACGCATTCGTCATCTTCGCCGGCTCTATTTTCGTCTGGTGGATTGTCATACCCCTGATGGGTACATACGGTGCACCGGAGATAGCGTCGCTTGCCCCTGAGGCGATATTCAAGGACTATGCCCGCATGATCGGCATCGGCGGTATCGCCATGGCTGGCGTCATAGGCATTGTCAAGTCATGGCCTATCATCATGCAGGCTATCGGGCTTGCCGGCCGCGAACTGAAGGGCAAGTCTTCGGGTGTCAAGGAGGTGCGCTGGCAGCTCGACCTGTCGATGAAGCACATTGTCTTCTACATCGCCATCGCCCTCATCGTCGTGCTGATATTCTTCTGGCTCGGCGTGATACACAACATCGGCCAGGCTGCAGTGGCATGGCTCGTGGTGACGGTCATCGCGTTCCTGTTCACCACCGTAGCCGCCAACGCCATTGCAATCGTCGGCTCTAACCCCGTTTCCGGCATGACGCTGATGACGCTCATCATCGCCTCTGCCATATTCGTGGCTATCGGCATGAAAGGCACGTCCGGCATCGTAGCGTCAATGGTCATCGGCGGCGTGGTCTGCACCGCGCTCTCCATGGCCGGCGGCTTTGTGACCGACCTCAAGATAGGCTACTGGCTCGGCTCTACGCCCAAGAAGCAGGAGAGCTGGAAATTCCTCGGCACATTCGTTTCCGCAGCCACTGTCGGCGGCGTCATCCTCGTCCTCAACCAGGTCTACGGCTTCAGCGGCGACAACGCCCTCGTTGCTCCGCAGGCCAACGCCATGGCAAAGGTGATCGAACCCCTCATGATGGGCGGCGACACACCGTGGATACTCTATATGGTAGGCGCTATACTCGCCCTTATCCTCAACTGGCTCGGCGTGCCGGCATTGGCGTTCTGCCTCGGCATGTTCATCCCCTTGCAGCTCAACACCCCGATGCTCGTCGGCGGTGCAGTGGCATACATCGTGTCGCACAGCTCCAAGGACAAGAAAATCAACGATATGCGCCGTGACCGTGGCACCCTCATCGCTTCGGGTCTTATTGCCGGCGGTGCATTGTTCGGCGTGTTTGCCGCAATCACACGCTTCGCAGGGTTTGAATACGACAACCCTGTGCCGGCGGACATGCAGCAGATACTCGGCTGTGTGGCATACGCACTTGTGATAGCCTACCTCATCTGGGATTCCAAGCGCGTCAAGCTCCCCATCCCGAAGAATCCTAAGCGCATAGCGTAACAACGCGCAGTTCACGTAAACGACAGGGACATCTCCGGTTATCGCGAGATGTCCCTGCTTTTTTGTCTTTGCAATGTGGTGTTGGTCAGTGTATTGTGACTTTGTTGCAAATTTTCTGGCTGAAATGTTTGGAGGTTGCGAAAAAAACAGTATATTTGCGGCGTAAAAGAATTGTCCTGCGATATTCGCTATTACGAGACATCGCCCAGATTTAATATAGATGCCGAGATAAGCGGAAAGCCAGAACAATTCAAATATATAACTTCTTAATAATTAATTGTATGACCAAGGTTAAATCAAGACGAGCGCTGACGAGTTTAAGTCAGCTGGAAACGTGTACAGACACAACGTTTATTATTCAAAACACGATTAGGGCAGCAGCTGGAGTAAGTGAAATTTCTATAGCCAGCGGCGTGTCGCTGGTGTTCGACGGAGGAATGATAGCCGGAGCGTTGACAGGGAACACGGATAATCCCGAGGCTGCGCTTAAACTTGTCGGCAATTTTACCTCAGTTGAAGCCCCCATTACACAGATTTTCGGAGATACGGTCACCGCAAGCGGTTACTGGCATATCGACCGCGCCTACCCGCAGTGGTTCGATGCTGTAGTCGGCACGCAGAGTTATAACACCGGCGACCCGCACGACTGCTCCGTGGCTATTAACAAGGCGGTTGAGATGAAGATGTCCGGCGAGGTGTTCCTGCCAGCTGGCGTGTACCTTGTGTCGCACACTATCCGCTTGCGTCACGGCATCAACCTTATCGGCGACAGCGCAACATACACACCGTATTATGCGAAGAATCCCACAACAGGGAAAATCGAACTTGTTACACCAGACTCAGGCATGGTTGAAAGCTGGGGCCGAGCCACGTACATAACCCCTTTTCTGGAGATTGAAGGAAGCAAGTTCACATTGTATCAGTTTAAGAAGGATAATGTGGAGGCCGAGGAAGAAGACTCTACGGTCTCGCGCCCGGTTATCGTTGCCGTCAATATCAAGGACAATGAGCCTAATAGCATCTCGGCTCCCGCAGCGGACAAAGGTTATGCACTTCCGATGGGTTCTGTAGAGCATATATACTTCTACAATTACAACAAGGACGCTGAAACAGATGAAAAAGCTGCAGATTTGTGTCTGAAAAAGGCCGATTGTGTTTGTTGCCTTGTTGCAGGAGCTTTTTCGTTCAGAGACGTGATGTGGCGTAATTTTTACCGGGCTATAAAGTGGACTGAGGAATACAACGATTCAAAGACCATGTACCGCTGCTACGTCGAGACAACGTTCAGAGGCAAGTTGCGTGATAAACTTGTCGCTCCCACAGAGTTGCCGTACCTGATAGACATACGAGGGTGCGGTGATGCCATGGTCATCGATGACTGTCACATCGACCGTGGCGTGTACGAAGTAGAGAAGGACAATCAGAAAACAGAGGTGCAGTTGTACAAGGCGATTGCAATGCGGACGTGCTTGGGCG
>ERZ808240.3275-NODE-3275-length-16054-cov-6.870492_pt1 | contig 16054 bp, 13 predicted proteins | sample MGYA00521084_ERZ808240 | MGnify/ENA primary metagenome ERZ808240 (study PRJEB31516, sample SAMN03275571) | gut metagenome | biome: mammalia-associated habitat; material: feces | host: Papio cynocephalus | place: Kenya | collected 2012-08-06 ... | reverse complement strand
TGTTCGTAAAAGGCGAACACAAGAAGCAGTTTGCGTATGAAGCGCATACGGCCTGTGACGGGAACGGTTTCGTGCTGGAGACTGTCGTGACGCCCGGCAATGTCCATGACAGCGTAGCCTTTGACGAGGTATATGACAAAGTAACAGAGAAATTTCCGCAGGCAGAGACCATTGTGGCCGATGCCGCTTACAAAACGCCCCATATCTGCAAGAAAGTTTTCGGCGACGGAAGAGTTTTATCTACAGCCTATAAGCGGCCCCAGACCATGAAGGGCGGACACGAGTGGTGGAAATATGTCTATGATGAATTCTACGGCTGCGTGATCTGCCCCGAATACCAGCCGCTGCAATACAGCACGACAAACCGTGATGGATACCGGGAATACAAGAGCGATCCAAATATCTGTGCGGCCTGTCCGACCAGAGATCTGTGCACCCACTCCAAGGACTGCGTCAAAACGGTGCAGCGGCATATCTGGAAGGACTATGAGGAACTGGCGGACGACGCCAGATATACGCCTGTCTACCAGAATCTTTACAAGAGGCGTAAAGAGACCATTGAACACGTCTTTGCGGATGCAAAAGAAAAACACGCGATGCGTTATACACAGTACAGAGGCTTGGCTCAGGTAACGAACTGGGTGAAGCTTAAGTTTGCTGCCATGAACCTGAAAAAGCTGGCTGTGTGGAAATGGAACGACCATTTCTGTCTCTCTCTTTTCCGCTTTTTCTGCCTCGTGTACACCAGAAACCCGGTCGCCGCATAATGGGAAACCGGGTTTTTCGACAGACTGCAGCGGCGCAGTTTCTGCGCCGCGGGTTTTCTGTCCTGACCCAAACGGGAAGCCGGAGTGGAACGCGCTGAAACTGAAAAATCGCCGCCTGCCGGAGGATTTCCGGCAGGCGGCGTGCGCTTTTCTGTTTATCTTTTGCCGCACCGCAGTCCCATGCTGCGGTGCGGATAGAACAGCTCTGCATTCATACCGAACGGGCAGTTCAGACGAGAACCTTTGCGATCAGCTTCTGCACATGGGCAGTGGCGCCGGCATCCATGGCGGGCGCGTGTGCATCCTCCGGAAACAGGATCGCAACAGAGCCGGGCTGCATGGACAGAGCCGAATAGCCGCTGTCAAGTCTGGCCTGCAGAATATCGGCAGCCGCGTCAAATTCACGGACGACGGTCTGCAGCGTGTCGACCGGCTGGGCACCGATAATCTCGGTTCCGGAAAGAAGCAGCATGATATCGATATAGCGCCGGTGCGCCTCCATAAGGCTCATCGCCGCGGGCCGCGTATCATATTCTGCGGCGTTGATGAAGATTGCGTCGCCGTCGACCTCGTGACGGCCCGGCGCAAACGGCGCGGCGGCAAGCGCTCTCAGCGCGCGGAACGTCTCCGGAAAGCGAGGGTTCAGCGGGCTGTATCGTTCGAGAGTTTCCAAAGTTGTACAGATCATACACAGGCTCCTTTTTCTGCCGGATGCTCCGGCGTACATGATTGACAGCACCAATATATCGGCCCGGGCGGCAGAATGCAATACAAAAACGGACTGTGGCATTTATTATAAACCGGCGTATGGCAGGCCGCGTGTTGCAAAAACTGATTCTGCGGAAGAAAAAGTGTTGAATATTATAAAAGAAAGCGCAAAGAGTCTAAGCAGTCTCGGTTGTACCGGATAGGGCTTCGTGCTATAATTCGAAATAAGCTGCGCGGCTGTCCGGCCGGCAGAACCAAGAGCCTTCTGGAGGAAACCGCATGCGCAGATCAGCAGGGCGGCTATACTATTTTGTGATCGCTGCCGGCGCATTTTTTACGGTAGCCGTCATCATCGGCCTGACAAATAATCTCTACACGCTCTATGTCATCCCGGTCACACGGGATCTGGGGATCTCCCGCGGCGTGTTCTCTCTGGCGCTGACCGTGCGGTATATCACAAGCGCGTTCTGCAATCTTTTTATGGGGCGGCTCTACCAGAAATATGGCTATCGCCGCCCGACGGCGCTGCTGGTCGCACTGGTTGCGCTGTCGTTTGTGGGCTATTCGCTGGCGCAGAATATGCTGCCGTATCTTCTCGGCGCGCTGATCTACGGCATCGGAGAATACTTTATCAGCACCGCGGCGCTCTCCCGGCTCATTGCCACGTGGTTTTACAGCCACCAGGGCGTCGTGACCGGTATTGTTATGGCGGCCAGCGGCGTCGGCGGCTCCATTCTGAGTCTGGTGCTCTCATCGATCATGGAGACGTCCAGCTGGCGGGACGCGCAGCTGTTCTCCGCGGGCCTGCTGGCGATCGTTGCCGTGATGATCCTCTTCGTGATGCGCGACCGTCCGGAGGAGGTTGGTCTCACGCCGTATCATTCACCGGAAAAGCCCGTGCAAAGAACGCGTCACCGCAGGCTGACCACGCCATGGGATGGCGTGTGCATGCACGAGCTGACCAGAAAGCCGTATTTCTATCTGACCACGGCCGGCATGATGCTGGCGACGATTGCTTCAAACGGAGTATACTGTATTGTCGTACCGCACCTGCAGGACGTCGGATTTTCGGCTTCGTTTGCCGCCAGAATGCTGAGCCTGATGCTCATTATGATGGCCGTGGACAAGATCCTGCTTGGGATGATCACCGACCGCTTCGGTGCGCACTGCTCCGTGCTGGCATGCATCTGCTTCTGCTTTTTGGGGATCGTGATGCTGCTGAATGTCCATCACCCGTGGCAGGCTGTGGCGGCGGCCGTGCTGCTGTCCATGTCCGTATGCCTGAACGGCTTCATCCAGCCGCTTCTGGCACAGGAGCTGTTTGGCCGGCTGGCCTACGGCACGACGCTCGGCATTATGCTGGCGATGCTCTCGATTGGCGGGCTGCTGTCTTCCCCGCTTGTAAATTTCAGCTTTGATCTGACCGGCTCCTACCGGCAGATCTTATACGTTCTGGCAGGCGTTACGGTGCTCGATGCAATTTTGCTGCTGCCGGCCTTCTATGAAGTGGGCCGTTTCCGCAGGAGGGTTGAATCCGCGGCCAGCGCGCCCGCCGCAGCCACTGTTTCTGACACGGAAGGAGAATGATCCATGGAAAACAACAATGTCAAATTTACCGGCGTCATGTCTGCGCTCGTTTCCTGCATCGATGAGAACGAAAACGTAAAAGAGGACAGTATGCGCCGTCTGATGAACTGGCATCTGAAGGAAGGCTTTTCCGGCTTCTATCTGACCGGCGGCACCGGCGAGGGGCCTGTTCTGCAAAAAAGCACGCGCATGAAGATCGCAGAGATCGCCAAGGACGAAGCCGGCAGCCGCTGCAAGCTGATCGCACACGTGGGCGCGATCGACCTGAAAACGGCAACAGAGCTGGCAAAGCACGCCGGACAGATCGGACTGGACGCGATCTCCTCTGTGCCGCCGTTTTTCTTTGGCTACGGAGAAGCGCAGATTGCTGATTATTACAAGGCGCTGTCGGACGCGTCCGGGCTGCCGGTTCTCATGTACGCGTCTCCGCTGGCCGGCGTGAATATCACGTGGGACATGGTCGACCGCTTCATGGACATTCCCGGTATGATCGGCCTGAAGTGGACGAGCCACGATTACTTTACGATGCACCGCATCAAGAGCCTGCGCGGCGGCAACATCAATGTGATCAACGGGCCGGATGAGCTGCTGCTGTGTGGCCTGACGATGGGCGCGGACGGCGGCATCGGCGCGACCTACAATGTCATGCCCAAGCTGTTCACAAGGATCTATAACGCCTATCAGGCCGGCGATCTGGAGACGGCGCGGCAGGCGCAGTTCCAGGTCAACAGGCTCATCGAGGTGCTTGCACAGTTTGGCGTGGTCTGCGGCATCAAGGACATGCTCTGCATGATCGGCTATGACTGCGGCTATCAGGTCTACCCGCAGAAGCGCTTCACCGACGATGAGCGCGAAGCCTTCCACAAGGCACTCAGGCAGATCCACTATGAGGAGGAGTATCTGTAATCCGGATCGGGGGAACATTTTATGCAGACGAAGTTGACATCTTTGGAGCAGCGCGCGCTTGCACAGCTTGAGGGGAAAAGGGACGCGCTGTTTTCACTGCTGCAAACGCTGGTTCGCTTTGACACGCAGAATTTCGGCAACGGCGGCAACGAAGCGCCGTGCGCGGAGTTTATCCGGCAGCTCTATGAAAAGCAGGGGCTGGAGACGACGCTCTACTGCCCGGACAGCGTGCCCGGCGTTGTACAAAGCCCCCTTTACTGGCCCGGACAGCACACAGATACACGCCCGAATGTCACGGGCATCCGCTGGGGCGCTGACCGCGCAGAGCGCGTCATGCTGGCGGCGCATATCGATACCATGCCGGCCGGAGACCTTTCTCTATGGAAATATGGGCCGTTTGAGCCCGTGATGGAGGATGGCCGCCTGATCGGTCTTGGCAGCTGCGACGACAAGTTTGGCATTGCCGGCGCGTTTATCGCGCTGCAGACGCTCGACGAGCTGGGGATCCGCCTGAGGAAAACGGTCGTCTTAAATTCCTACTGCGACGAGGAATTTGGCGGCGGCAACGGCGCTGTGGCGGCCGCCATGCAGTGCCCGTGCCAGACGCTCGTGAACCTTGACGGCGGCAGCTATGAGATGTGGGCGACAGCGCTCGGCGGCGGCTGCTATCAGCTGCGGCTGCATCGGCAGGCAACCAGCGACGACTGCATGCATGTCTACCGCGTGCTTGCAGAAGCCATGCAGGAGCTGGAGCAGTTCGGCGCACGCCGCCGCGCCGAACTGCATGCCAACCGCTATTACAGCGGCACGGTCATTGCGGATTCTGCGTTCCGCATCGGCAGCGTCGGATGCACGGGCGAGAGCCATCAGGACGCACAGGTGAGCTTCGTCGTCTACACCGACCGCGCACAGCAGCAGATCGACGCAGAGCTGGCGGCGATCGTTCAGCGGCTGCAACCGGTAATGGAACGGGCCGACGTCATCACCGACGGCTTTATCCACACCAGCCGCTTCTTCCGCTACAGCGAGGTGAACGAGCAGGCGGAAGCGTTCCGGACGCTGCACGCGTGTGCTGAGACGGCCTGCGGCCACCCGGTTCGCGTCGCCGGCTCCTGTCTGACGGATCTGTCCGCCTTTGTCGGCGCAAATCCGTCCGCTTGCAGCTTCAATTTTGGCGTTCTGCGCGATTTTTCGCTTCCCGGCGGCGCGCATCAGCCCAATGAATTTGTTGACTGCGAAGAATTTTATCACTTTACGCAGACGCTGCTCTTGTTTTTGATCCGCTACTGCGGCATAATGGAAGCATAACAGTTACGAAAGGCCCCTGACGACGGCAGTCTATTGCCGCTGTCAGGGGTGTGTGGATATCAGGAGGACTTTCTCATGCAATGGAACAACAGACGCTTCCAGCCTCCGGCTGAGGATGCGGAGCCGGTCAGAAATACCCCCGGCGCAAAGCTATGGTATCTCTTAACAACGCACGTGCCGCGGCTGCTGCTGGCAAATCTGCTCTGCACGCTGTTCTGCATTCCGGTCATCACGATCCCGGCTGCCCTGTGCGCGCTGCAAGCGGTCGTTTTACAGTATTACCGGGTCGGCTATGGCAGCAGCGTGTTCCAGACGTTCTGGAAGGAGTTCAAGTCGGCCTTCCTGCCCAAAACGCTGTTTACGTTCCTGCTGCTGGCGCTGCCGGTCGGCGGGTGGTTTCTTGGCAGCCTGATCGCGGTCTGGGCCAGCTATGCGCTTGCCGGCGTTCTGGCCGTTCTGGCATTGAGCACGCTGGCGTGGCTTTACCCGCAGCTGGCGCTTTTACAGCTGCGTCCGGCCGAAGCGCTGCGCAATGCGCTGCTGCTGACCGCCATTGAATCCTGGCGAAATCTGCTTCTGCTGCTCATTGAGCTTTTGACGGCAGCAATCATTGTGATCCTGTGGCCGCTGAGCCTGCTGTTTCTGCTTGTTTTCCTGCCGGTTCTGCCTGTCGTCCTGCTGACAGCTGTTACAATGCCGGTACTGGAGCAGCGACTGATCGAGCAGGCGCAGCCGGACGGGGATCCGGCAGACGAATAAAAATATGGCGCAGAGCACTTTGCAGGTGCTCTGCGCTGTTTGTTTGCTTATTCTTGCAGGGTCGTGACATCGATGGTGCGGATGCCGTCTGGTGCGCTGATATAGTAGCAGACCAAGATCCGGCCGTCCGCAAGCTCAATGGCGTTCGGATAGCCCAGATCGCCGTTGGGCGCGTCGTCGCGGAGGATGAGCTCCTCTGCCTGACTGATGTCCGTCAGCTCTGTGTTGCAGACACGCGCGCGGATCCCGAACGGCGCGCGGCGATAGCCGTAGGTCAGCAGAACCTTGCCGCTCTTCAGCCGCAGCGGATGGAAGGGACTCGAACCCCAGCAGTTCTGGATCTCCTGCACGGGGCCGAAGGTTTTGCCGTCGTCCTCGGATACGGAGATATGCAGGTTCAGATACGTCTGCTCAAAGTCAACACCGGGCAGCGTATAATCGCTCTGCGTCCGATACAGGCCGATGATGCGGCCAGATTCCGTGCGGTAAATATTTGCTTCAAGATAATGCTTCTGGCATGTGGGATCGAACGCCATCGTGGAATAGAACTGCCAGCTCTCGCCGCGGTCGGTAGATCGGACCAGTCCGGCTCTAGACAGCTCGCCCGGATTGATCGCGCCGTAGAACGGCATCAGGAGACTTCCGTCCGGCATTTCAATGATATTGCCGCGCACGCCGCCGGCCTTCGGCACGCCGTCCATCCACAGGTGCGGCATGTGCCGCCAGGTTTTTCCGTTATCGTCCGAGATGCTGTAGCTCGCGCCGTCCGGATAGCAGTCATACTTGCCGTGGACGTTTTTTCTGCCGTATTTTGCAAACATGTCCGGGTCGAAGACCTTTGCCCCTTCGCCTGCCGGGACAAGCGCCCAGCGGAAATAGGTGACAATGATGCGGCCATCGCGCAGGACATTGACGCAGGGATCCTGATCGCTCATCTCATCGTCGATGATGACGTGCAGCGTCTTACCGAACGTCGCTCCTCCATCGGGTGAGACAACGAAAACGTCCTTCGCAGTCGGGTCGATGTGCGTGGTGTAGCCATATTCCTTCTGCCGCTCGCGCGCATGCCGGAACGCACAGATGACTGTACCGTCAGCCAGACGGGCAAGGTTTGGGAACGCAACGTATTGCTCGTCGCGATAGATCGTCTCATGACCAAGAATTTTCATAGGAACTCATCCTTTCACTGCGGAGCCGACCAGCGACTTCACGAAAAATTTCTGGCACGAAATAAACGCAATCATGATCGGCAGCAGCATAATAACATTTGCAGCCATGATAGCGGGATAGTTCTGCATCTGATCGTCAGAGAATACCTTGACGGCCAGCGGCAGCGTAAAGAGCTTCTTGTCCCAGAGGTACAGCAGCGGTTTTTCGTAGTCGTTCCAGGACCAGAGGAAGTACATGAACAGAAGCGTAGACACGCTGCCCTTCGTGTTGGGCAGGGCGATCGACCAGAAGATCCGGAAGTTGCTGGCGCCGTCCAGACGTGCGGACTCAATGAGCGAATCCGGAATGGACAAAAACGCCTGCCGCATCAAAAATACGCCGAAGGTACCGCCGAAGAAATATCCGAGCCACAGCGAGGCATGCGTATTGAGCAGCCCCAGCTTGGAGTAGATCATATACGTCGGCAGCATCGTTACCATGCCGGGCAGCATCGTCGTGATGAGCTTCAGCATAAACAGCTTGTCACGGCCATAGAACTTGATCTTGGCATAGGCATAGCCGGCCATCGTGCAGGAGAAGAACGTGCCGACAAGGGCGATTGCGGAGACCTTGACAGAGTTGAAGAAGTAGGTAAAAAACGGGATCGTTCCGGAGAACAGTGCCTGGTAGCCCTTGAGCGTCGGGTTCTTCGGGATCCATTCGATCGGGAAGGTAAAGACGCTGTTGATCCCCTTGAAGGACGTAGAGACCATCCAGACAAACGGAATGACCATCATAATGCCGAGCATCCACACCAGCAGAGTCGCAAGAATCCGCGGCAGATACGCAAGCAGAGTTTTCTTTTTCTTTCTCATATCCGATCCCCCCGTTATTCCGCGCTGAACTTGCTCTCTGTCCGCCAGCGGATCACGGTAAACACCATGACGATCGCGCACAGCAGCCATGCAAGCGCACATGCATATCCGGTCCGATAGGTAACAAAGCCGGAGCGGTAGATATACAGGCCCAGCGTATAGGTGCTGGTACCGGGGCCGCCCTTGGTAATGATCTGTACGAAGCTCCACATCTGCAGGCTGCTGATGATGCCGAGCACGGTCAGAAGGAACGTGGTGGGGCGCAGCTGCGGGAGCGTAATGCTGAAGAATTTCCGGATCGGTCCCGCGCCGTCCATGTCCGCAGCTTCATAAAGCTCCTGCGGGATCTGCTGCAGCGCACTGCTGTACATCAGGATGCTGTAGCCGATATCCTTCCAGAGAAGGACGAGCATGATGGCGGGCAGCGCCCAGGTGCTGCTGCTGAGCCATCCAGGAAGCGCAGCCTCTGAGATGCCGAGCAGCATAAGCAGCAGGTTGATCGGGCCCTTTGTCTTATGGAACAGAGCCTGCCAGACCGTCGCAACCGCGACGATATTCGTAACATACGGCAGGAAAAACAGCGCACGTACACTGGCCCTGGCGTATACGGCTTTATTGATAACGCTTGCAAGGACTGCGGCAAGGAACAGCTCAACCGGCACGACAAGCAGCAGCTTTGCATTGTTGATGAGACATGCGCGCAGATAGATGTCGCTGAACATGTCCTTGAAGTTTTTCAGCCCGACGAACTGCGCTGTCTCAAACCCCTTCAGAAGGTTCCAGTCCGTAAAGGCCATGCACAGGGAGAAGATGACGCCAAAGAGCGTAAATACCAGAAAGCCGATCAGATTCGGCGCGATCAGCAGGTAACCGCTGAGGTTTTCCGTAAATTTGGCGCTATGGATACGCGACTGCTTCTGTCTGCGCTTGGTGTTTGCTTGCATAAGGATCCCTCTCTTCCCCTTGTATCCGGCCACCGGGCGTGGCCGCCGGAGTGATGAAATAACCGGTGCGGCGGTTCCGCCGCACCGGTGTCTGCGTGTTTATTCTGCGTAATACGGATGGATCAGTTTGCGTTTGCGATTTCCGCCTCGCCCAGCTGCTGCATCATGTCGACCCAGTCGTTGAGCTCCATCTCGTCGTTGATGTACAGGGCATACTGCTCGGAGAACAGCGTGCGCATCAGAGAGTCGTAGGAAGCCATCGTCGGATCATAGCCGAAGCGTGCAATGTGAGACTCGAACGGCGTGGAAACAGCAGCGATCGCAACGTCTTCCGGATAGATGTCGGTGTGGACATTGCCATTGGTGTCGGTATACGTCGTGAAGGACTTGGTGGCTGCGCTCATATCGGCGCCGCTGTAAATGGGCATGTAGTTGCCGCATTCCTCGCTGCACTCATTGCAGATGAACTTTGCAAACTCATACGCCTCTGCCGGGTACTTGGCAGACTTCGGAACGTAGAATGCGCCTGCAACGGTGTTGTAGGAAACTTCCTTGCCTGCATCGGTGGCATACGGGACATTGGTCACGCCAAGCTCAAAATCGAGGGGGCCTTCGCCCGGATCGTTGAACATGTAGTTCTGCAGCCAAACGAGCGTGTACGGGCCGTCGATGATCATGGCAGTCTGGCCGCTGGCCAGTGCCTGACGACGGTTGAGGGACTCGGACATCATGGTAGCCAGCGTCGGAGCGACGTTGTCAACTGCGGACAGATCATGGCACCACTGCATGGCAGTCTTGAAGGTTCCATCGTCAAAGTTCGGAGCAACCGTGCCGTCGTCAAGCGTCTTGACGGGCTTCCAGCCGGACAGCTCTGCTGCCAGATAGCAGATGGAATCCCACGTGTAGGGGAACACACAGCCATAAACGCCGTTTGCCGGATCATTCAGGGCTTCTGCGGTCTTTTCAAACTCCTCGATGGACCAGGTCTCGGGGATGGTGATGCCGGCAGCATCGGTCATGGTCTTGTTGTAGAAGACCTTGAAGGTGTTGCCTGCGAACGGAATGCCGTAGATCTGATCGTTGTAGGTCAGCATCGCCGTCGACAGCGTGCCGTACATTGTCTCGTAGTCGTCACCGGCAGCGGTGATGTACTCGTCGAGGGGCAGAACGCCGCCGTTCATGACGCGCTTGTAGACATCGGAGTACGTCAGGTAGGTCAGGTCGACTTCTTCGCCGCCGCTGACCATGGTGTCGAGGTTCGTCATGTAGCCTTCGTCGGCAGCGCTGCCCAGCTCGATGTACTCGATCTGGATTTCCGGATGAACGGCATTCCACTTTTCGATGACGCGGTTGGCCTTTTCACCCTGGGACCAGCCTGCGCCGACCCATCTGAGCGTGACCGTCTCTGCGGAATCCGTGGATTCGGCAGAATCGTCTGCTGCAGCGGTGTCAGTATCCGGCTGCGTTGTGTCCGTCGTCGCGGTGGTGTCGGACGGGGTCTGCTTTGCTGCGCACGCGACCATGCTGATGAGCATAAGTGCTGCCAGAAGCAGGGCAAGAATTTTTTTCATTTTGCTACCTCCTTAAGTTATATATGTTCGGGCTGCGTGCGGAAGCTGCCAGCAGCATAGAACCAAAATGATTACAGGTCCTTGTTTTCAAGCCCGCAGGGCCACGTGCCGAACGGGCGGGCAATGACCTCGGACACATAGCAGGTGCCCTTGCCGAGCCGGACAATGGACGACGGGCAGCTGCGGTCAATCGGGCCGTAGAGCTCAATGCGGGAGATCATTCTCTGCCAGCTGTCGCCGCCCGGGTTTGCGATGTTGTGCATAACCAGACGCTCGCGTGCGGAAACGACATCGCGCGGGCCGATCGTAACAGCTCTGGGCGGAACGGCCCAGACATCGCCGGCCGCACCCATCGGCGCGAACAGTGCGTTCTCCAGCAGCGTCATGTGGTGCTGCGTCGTCACGCGGGAGCCGAGCTTCAAAAACTCCTCAAACGAGTCTGCCTGGAACTCCGGCACATCCGGATCGATGAATGCGATGTGGCCGGGCCAGCCGGTCGCGGAATAGATGATATCTGCGCCGCCGCAGTCTTCGATCTGACGGGAATAGACGCCGTCAGCCTTGTTATCGTTGGTGAACACGTGCCAGTTCTCCACCGGCGGACGCAGATCCTCGCGGATATTACCGTAAAAATGCGTCCGGAAGGAATAACCGAGACTTGCACCGTAGGTCAGAGGCGCGACATTGCCGTCCTGATCGGCCCACTCGTCCATGGCAAACGCATTGACGTTCCGGCAGCTGACGTTATAGGTATTGAGCATGTTGGCAATGGCCGAGTATGCGCCGGGCCACTGGTTCGGGAAGATCATGGTCAGCGGCGTATCGTTGACGTCGCTCAGATAGATCCGGTGGAAGCAGTCAATGACCATATGCAGCAGAGGATCAATGACAACTCTGACGCTGAAGCCGTTTTCATTGGTATATTCCATATCCTCGCGCCGGATATTTCTGCACTTTTCCAGGACGTCACGGTCATGTGCGGGCAGCCACGGCGCCGGATCAAATTTGAATGTATTCATAATTTTCCGCCTTTCTGGATACATCGAAATGTTGGGATGAAGCATACTGCAATTATACCATGCAAACAAACGAATTCTTTACAAAATAATCTGATATGGTTATAATAATATACAGTTTTTATAAGTGCACGGCTCTGCCGGACCAGATGTGTCCAGCCGGGCGAGGGGGACTGTATGGAGAATTATACATTTCATAATTATACAATGTCGCAGCTGCTGCATATCCGGAAGCTGTCCACCGCACATTATCTGCCTTCACTGCAGCAGTATAACACGCCGATGCACCGGCATGCGGCGTGGGAGTTTGTCTTCTGCGTCAAGGGGCATGTCAGCGCATATCAGGGAACAGACCGGAAGGTTCTCAAGGCCAATCAGATCGTCATGATCCCGCCCAACGCCATGCACTGTGTCCAGGTCGACGGCGCAAACACGACGCTGGTCATTATTTCATTTTCCTGCGAGGACGACTGCATCAAGCTGCTGCAAAACCGGGTTCTGCATGTAGATAATTCGCAGAAGCAGATCCTGCAGATCATCGTCAATGAACTGGGCAACGCATTTGAGCTGGAGGACGGAAAGCTCCTGCTCGGCAGTTTTCACCCCAGCGCCAACCCGCCGCTCGGCGCCGAGCAGATGATCACCTGCTATATGGAGGCGCTTCTGATCAGTCTTCTGCGCAGCGCGACAGAGAAGGAAGCGCATGCGTGGAGCCCGGGGCAGCTGGAGCGCGCACTGGAAAACCAGATCGTGAGCGAGGTAAAGGCATGCATTGACGCGAACCTGACGGAAAAGCTGACGCTGGACAGCATCGCAGAGCGGATTCATTACAGCCGGTCGCATATTGCATCGCAGTTCCGCAAGGCTGCAGGAACAACTGTTGCACAGTATATCGCAAAGCGCCGTCTGGAGGAAGCGGAAAAATATCTCAGGAACGAAAAATATACGATCTCACAAATTGCAGAGCTGCTGAATTATTCTTCTGTGCAGTATTTTTCAAAATGCTTTAAGGATGAATACGGCTGTAGCCCGTCCACATATAACAAACTCGGCCTGTAGTGTCAGCTGGCACTATTGCGCAAGGCGGCAGGTGCACTGCCGCCTTTTCATGCAGCGATCGCCGCCTGCGGACAGGCGGCGATCGCTGCATGTTATGATTTTGGCTGCTTTTCTCATAGATAATGACCGAATCTTCCGACTTCCATTGACGCGCCGATTGCTGTGGCCTATTGTGTACATAAGATATAAAGAAAGGCCGCCGGTCTTCCGGCCCGGACATACGATCCTATGGAGCAGTATTTACTCGGTATCGACGTTGGCACCACGGGCGCCAAAGCACTGCTGTTTTCAACCAGCGGCGCGTTTCTTGCGCAGGCCTATGCCGCCTATCCGCTGTCCACACCGCAGCTTGGCTGGCAGGAACAGCGCGCGGAGGACTGGTGGGACGCCGTCGTGCAGACCGTCCGCTCTGTTTGCGGCGATCCGGCCGTTGCACGTAATGTCATCAGTCTTTCACTTTCCACACAGGGCGGCACGTTTGTGCCGGTCGATGCGCATGGACATGCGCTGCGTCCGGCAATTGTCTGGAGTGACAGCCGCACGCAGCAGGAGCGGGACGCATTCCTGCGTGAGGTCGGCCCTGCGGAGACCATGTATCAGAAAACCGGCTGGCCGCTGGGGCTGGCGCTTCTGGCGCAGGATATCCGCTGGATGCGTACCCATGAGCCGGAATTGTTCTCCAAAACAGCGTTGTTTCTCTCTGTTCCCAGCTTCCTTTCCTATCGTATGACCGGGATCGCGGCGTGCGACCTTTCCAACGCCGGGATCGACCAGCTCTGCGACGTGCGGAAGGGATGCTATGACGAGCAGCTGCTGCAATTTGCCGGCGTTCGTGCGTCGCAGCTGCCGGCCCTTGTCCGCTCCGGCGAGCCGATCGGCCATCTGACGCCTGCGGCTGCAAAGACGCTCGGGCTTGAGACCGGATGCGTGCTGATTGCCGGCGCGCACGACCAATACGCCGCCGCGCTTGGTGCCGGTATGACACACGACGGCGACATTTTGATCGGCTCCGGCACCTGCTGGGTCGTTACCATGCTCCGCAGCTGCTCCGATTTTTCCTCCGGCCTTGCGCAGTCCGTCTCGGCTGTGCCCGGATTGTGGGGGACGCTGCTCTCGCTTCCGACCGGCGGCGTCTGCCTGGATTGGCTGCGCCGCAATATCGCGCGCGGAGAATCCGGCGATCCTCTGTCCTATGAGACGCTCAACCGGGAGATTGCGCTTCGCCGGGCCGGCACGGACGGATTGTTTTTCGTCCCGTTTCAGGCACATGCAGGCGGGCAGGCTTTTACACGGGCTTCCTGGATCGGAATGGATCTGTCCCATGACCGGTTCCATCTGGCACGCGCGGTTATGGAGGGCGTTGCGTTCCAGATCCGCTGGATGCTGGAGGATTTCCCGCGAGTTCCCGCGGACAGTGTCCTGAAGCTGACCGGCGGCGCTTCCAAAAGCGCCGTGTGGAGTCAGATCGTCGCAGACGTCATCGGCGCGCCGGTCTGCATTCCTGCGCTGGCAGATCTCGCCTGCGTGGGCGCAGCTGCACTGGCCGGGACAGGTGCTGGCATTTATCCCGACACTGCCGCCGCGCATGCCGCGCTGGCCATCCGCGAGCGTATCATTCGGCCCTCGCCCGATGCCGCGGCATGTCAGACGGCATATGAAGCATACAAGACCAGCGTGCTCGCGCTGGCAGCCGCCTGCCGGCATACATCCGCAGACAGCATGAAAGGAGTTTTTTAAATGGCACTGTTTGAAGTAAAACCGTATGACAGAGAAGTCTATGAGAAAGAGCTGAAGGACTTCCTGCCGCAGAGGATCATTGACATCCATACCCACATCTGGCTGGACAAGTATATCGACTACGAACCGCTGGCGCCGGGCGAGACGACGCGCATTGCAACCTGGCCGACGCTGGTCGCGCTGGACGATTCCATTGAGGATCTTCAGGAGACCTATCGCCTGCTGCTGCCCGGCAAGGACGTAACGCCGCTCATGTTTACGAGCAAGGGCGGCTGGGATAAGAACAATGCCTATGTCGCAGAAGCTGCAAAAAAGACCGGGTATCCCGCGCTCTACTTCAGCCTTCCGGAGCAGTCGCCGGAAGAGGTGGAACGGCAGATCCGGAAGGGCGGCTTCCTTGGCATCAAATCCTATCTGAGCCTGTCCCCCAAGTATATTCCGGAGAATGAGATCCGCATTTTTGACTTCTTCCCGAAGGCCCAGCTGAAAAAAATGGACGAACTTGGCGCCATTGTCATGCTGCATATCCCGCGCAGCGGCCGGCTGAAGGATCCGGTCAATCTTGCGCAGATTCTGGAGATCAAGCAGGAGTTTCCGAATGTCCGTCTCATCATCGCGCATATTGGCCGCGCCTATACCAAATGGGACATTGGCAACGCATTTGACGTGCTCTCCGCCGTGCCGGATCTCATGTACGATTTCACTGCCAACTGCTGCGAATACGCCATCACAGAGGTGCTGCGCCATGCCGGCCCCAAGCATCTGATGTTTGGCTCGGATATGCCGATCCTCCGGATGCGGACGCACCGAATCGAGGAAAACGGAACCTACATCAATCTTGTGCCGCCCGGACTTTACGGCGACCCGAAGCAGGATCCGCACCTGCGCGAGGTCTCCGAGGAGGAAGCCCGGCACATTACGTTCTTCCTGTATGAGGAGCTTCTGGCCTTCAAGCGCGCCTGCGCGGCGCTTGGACTGACCCGTCAGGACGTTGAGGACGTAATGTACAACAACGCACGGAAAATGATTGAGGGCGCACGCAAGTCTATTTACGGATGACCCGGAGCAGTTGCAAGGGGGATGCACCGCACAGAAATCGCGCAGGCTGGCGATTGTTCCGTCCTGCCTGAAAAACGAGCTGGAGCTTGGCGTTCTGGCCGGTTCTGGCAGCATTCGCAGCTTTCTGCGGCAGCTATCGCTCTGTCTGGGATCCGATAAAAATTGATAATTGTTAGAAGAAAGGACATTCCAACTATGAAACCCATCATCCGGACGCCGTATTTTGAAGTCGGAACAAAAAACTATGTATACGGCGATCAGCTTTTGGAATACGCCATTGCTGCGGACAAAGCCGCCGAAAAGTACGACATTGACGTGCTGTTCATCTGCCCGGCGCTGGAGGTCCGCCGCGTGGCGGAAAACACGAAGCACCTGTTCGTGCTGGCCACGTATATGGACACGCTCCGCCCCGGCCGCGGCTGCGCGGATATCCTGCCGGAGGGTCTGAAGGCTGCCGGTGCGGTCGGCGTGATGATCAACCACTGCGAAAAGCCCATGAGCCTGCCGCAGATGAAGAAGACCATCGACCGCGCGCGGGAGCTGGACTTCCTCGTCTTTGCCTGCGCGGACACACTGGATGAGGCGAAAGCCATCGCCCAGCTGCACCCT
>ERZ808240.3274-NODE-3274-length-16057-cov-11.972191_pt1 | contig 16057 bp, 12 predicted proteins | sample MGYA00521084_ERZ808240 | MGnify/ENA primary metagenome ERZ808240 (study PRJEB31516, sample SAMN03275571) | gut metagenome | biome: mammalia-associated habitat; material: feces | host: Papio cynocephalus | place: Kenya | collected 2012-08-06 ... | reverse complement strand
GCCCCGACGCAGTGGTGCATCGGGGCAGTGAAGCTAAAAGAGACTTTGCTGTTGCTTTGTCGGCTCAGGGACTAGGCCTCTGCTGTATCGGCTTTGAGGCTTGCGGCGCCGGGGAGGCTGTGGGAGGTTTCGGCCGAGCGGGCACCGGAGGCTATGGCATCCTCGAGGGTGCGGACGGCGAGCATGCCGAGGAGATCGAGCGGGATCTCCGAGGCATCTTCCTTGCCGGAGGCGAGGACGTAGATCGTGTCGCCGTCGTTGGTGGTGTGCGTGGGGCGGATCGCATGGGCGTAGGCGTCGGCGGCCATCTGGGCGAGCTTGGTGCACTGGGCCTTGGTGAGGCGCGCGTTGGTGACAAGGCAGCTGATAGTGGTGTTCGTGCGGTCGAGCGGCATTTCCATGGCTCCCGCCGCGGCGAAGGCGGCATCCTCCATGGAGACGATCTGGTCGCTTTCGGCGTTGGCGCGCATGCCGGCGATGGCCTCGCCCGTACGCGGGTCGTAGACGTTGCCGCAGGCGTTGACGGCGGTGAGCGCACCCATCTTGATATTGCCGAGCGCGTAGGCCTGTGCCCCCAGTCCCGACTTCATGGCGCAATCCGGCCCCTGCAGCTTGCCCACGGTGGCACCGGTGCCGGCACCCACGTTGCCCTGGGCATCCGCATGGCCACCGTCGTCGAGCGCGTCGCCCACGGCAGCCACGCCCTCGGCGATGCCGGGGCGCGTGAAGGCATCACCGAAGGCAAGGTCGAAGATGCAGCTCGAGCAGACGATCGGCACCTTGGTCGGTCCCACGGGAAGACCGATGCAGCGGCCTTCGAGCTCGCGCGCGACGCCCGAGGCCGCCTCGAGTCCAAAGGCGGATCCGCCGGAGAGCACGACGGCGTTCACGATATCCACGGTGTTCTCGGGGCGCAGCAGGTCGGTCTCGCGCGATGCCGGGGCGCCGCCGCGCACGTCCACCCCGCCCGTGGCGCCCTCGGGCGCGACGATGACGGTGCAGCCGGTGCCGGCTTGCTGATCGGTGCTGTGACCGATGGCGAAGCCCTCGATATCGGCTAGCGATATAGGTTTAAGCGGGGAGACGGTCATGATCTGGGTCCTTTCAAGCGGGATGATTGGGGAAGAAGGTAGCAAAAGAAAGCTCGAGATGCCCCGTAAATGGGGTATCGGGAGCAAATGATATCAAGCGGTCCGTTAGCGGTACGACTCGATCCTGCGGGCGAGCGCCGCGATGGGGAGACCCACCACGTTGTAGAAGTCGCCATCGATCTTCTGGACGAGCATACGGCCGCCCACGCCTTGGATGCCGTAGGCGCCGGCCTTGTCAAGGGGCTCGCCGGTTACGACGTAGGCTTCGATCTGCGCGTTCGTGAGCTCGTAGAACGTGACGTCCGTCACCGAGACAAAGGATTCGCTCTGTGCCGCATGGGACTCCGCGGTATCGCCGGTCTTGATGATGCAGGCGCCGGTCGCCACCTGGTGCGTGCGGCCCGAGAGCTCGCGGAGCATGCGACGGGCATCGGCTGCATCACGCGGCTTGCCCAGAATCTTGCCGTCATGGGTGACGATGGTGTCCGCCGCCACGACGATCTCGCCGGGCGCCGCCTGCGCAGCGACGGCCGCGGCTTTGGCACGGGCCAGGCGCTCGACCAAGGTGAGTGGCGCCTCGTCCGCAAAGGGCGTCTCGTCGATGTCGGCGGGGATGATACGGCAGTCATAGCCGGCCTCGCGCATGAGCTCGATGCGACGGGGCGATTGGGAAGCGAGGATCATAGCTGAATACCCTCGGCGACCTTCTTGACGGCGGTCTCGCCGGCGAGCGTGCGCAGTAGCTCGAGCGCGAACGGCAGCGACTGCGCCATGCCCGAGGCGGTGATGATATTGCCGTCGACCGTGAGCTTCTCGCCGGTATAGGCGCCCTCGGGGAAGCTCTTCTCAAAGCCGGGGAAGCAGGTGGCGCGGCGGCCGTCAAGCACGCTGAGCTCGCCGAGCACGAAGGGCGCGGCGCAGATGGCGGCGACGCGCTTGGTGGCCGCGAACTCGCATAGGAGGTCGCAGACGCGTGGGTCGGCGCGCAGGTTGGTCGCGCCGGGCAGACCGCCCGGCAGCACGATGCAGTCGTACTCGTCGAAGTCGACATCATCGAAAAGCGCGTCGCAGGTCACGGGGATCTGAAGCGAGCTCACGACCTCGCGGGTGGGCATGATGGAGACGAGCGTGGCGCGCACGCCGCCGCGGCGCAGGACGTCGACGGTGGTCAGACATTCGATGGTCTCGAAGCCGTCGGCGACGAGAACGGCAACGCTAGGCATAAGGGTTCCTTTCAATAGCGAAACAATTGATGCGCTTATACCCGTTTGCCGCCATCAGTTGCGCTTGAGGTGGACGACTGTCTCGCAGTGGAAGGTCTGGGGAAAGAGGTCGACCGGCGTGATCTCGACGGGGGAGAACGTTCCCTCGTCGGCAAAGCGTTTGAGGTCGCGTGCCAAGGTTGCCGGGTCGCAGCTCACATAGGCCACGTCGCGGGCGCTTGTGCTGGCGATAAGGTCGATGGCCTCGGGCGCGAGACCGGCGCGCGGCGGGTCGACCACGAGGACGTCCGCGTCCTGGTCGGGGAACTCGCGCACGGCGTCGCCGCCGATGACGTCGACGTTGTCCAGCTTGTTGATCTCAAGGTTGCGACGCAGGTCGCGCACGGCGGGGCCGTAGGCCTCGACGGCGGCTACGTAATCGGTACGGCGGGCGAGCGGCAGGGTGAAGGTGCCGGCGCCGCAATAGAGATCGACGGCGAGCTCCTCGGGCTGAGGGTCGAGCGCCTTCATCACGAGGTCGACCAGGATCTCGGCGGCCTTGGTGTTGACCTGGAAGAACGAGGGCGCTGAGAGGCGCATCGTGCCTCCGGCGATGTTCTCGGTCCATGAGCCCTCGCCGGCGAGCACCTCGACCTTCGACACGCGGCGAGCCTTCTTCTCGCCTTTGCTCATCACGCGGACGACGCTCGTGGGTTGCACGGCGTCCTCGAGCACGCGGGCGACCTGGGCGCGCGGGAAACCGCCCGTGGGGGTCCAGAGGGCGACTTCGAGGGCCTTGGTGCGGCGCGAGGCGCGGATACCCACACGCTCGACCCCAAGGTCGCGGCCGCCGCCCAGGTAGTTGAGGGCGCCGACGACGGACTTGAGCGCCTTGGGGAACTGCTTATCGAAAAGCGGGCACTTGTCGACGATCACGATCTTGTCGGGATCGACACCGTGCATGCCGAGCCGCGTGCGGCCGTTGGCCTGCGTAGGCGCGAGCTCGATCTTGTTGCGGTAGCCCCAGTCGTCCTTGCTGTAGTGGATGGGGCGGACCAGACGCTCGATATCATCGGCTGAGAACTTGCCGATGCGCGCGAGCGACGAGCGGAGGTTCTCCTCCTTGGCGGCAAGCTGCGCCGTGCGCGAGAGGGCGCCCCAGCTGCAGCCGCCGCAGATGCCCACGAAGGGGCAGGGCGGCTGGATGCGGTCGGGGCTCGGCTCGACGATCTTGGCCGCGCGGGCGCGCGCAAACGATTTGCCGTCCGACACGATCTCCGCCTCGACGACGTCCCCGGCGACACCGCCCTGCACGAAAACGGCCTTGCCGTCGCTTGAGTGGGCAAGGCCGTCGGACCCGTAGGTCATCGATTCGATTTTGAGCTCCATATGCGGGCACCCTTCATAGTCGTTGTCCCGTCTATGGTAGCAGGCGACACCGGTATCCACAGGCACCCCAAAAGAAGGCTGGTCCTCGAGGGGTAACCCCAATTTGGGGACTGTCTCCAAATTGGGGTTGGGAGGGCTACTTGCGGGTGGGTTTGCCCGTCATGAGGGTCTTGATTCCCAGTCCGATGAGTCCCAGGCCCATGCGCAGGCGGCCGGGACGCGGACGCTCGATGGCCTTGGTCTTCGCGTTGCGATCGGAGTCGGACTTGGGCTTCTCTGTTTTCTCGGCCGCAGGGGCGGATGCGTCCTCAGACTCCGGCTCGATGACAGTCGCCTCGACCTTTTGGGCTGCGGGTCCGAGCGAGGGCGCTGTGATGGGTTCTGCAGCGGCGGGGGAGTCCGACCCCGTGGTGGGGCTGGAAATGGGCATGACTGTGGTGTCGCCTGCCGGTGTCGTGCCCGTTTCGGTTCCAGACGCATTTTCGGTATCGGCAACCGGTGCGGCATCGGCCGCGGCCTTGGATTCCTCGACGGACACGGCCTTGGGCTCGACGGGCTTAATCGCGGCCGCCTTGCGGACCGCGGCCGATGCGACCTTCTTATGCATCGCGGCCACGGCCTCGGCGTTCTCGGTCTGCTGATAGGCTCGGGCCAGCAGGAACTCCTGGGAGTTGAAGGGAGGCTCGCCGGCGGCGCGATCGACCGGCTCCCACGTTCCCTCGGGCGTCAGGCGGCGGGCCTTGACGTTGTCGCGGAGCTGCGCATCCATGTACTCGCGCACGAGCGCGCGGCAGCGGGGGTCGAGCACGGGGTAGGCGATCTCCACGCGGTGCTCGGTGTTGCGGGTCATCATGTCGGCGGAGGACAGGTAGACGGTATCCGAGTCCACGCCAAAGGCGTAGACTCGCGCGTGCTCCAGGAAACGTCCCACGATGGAGCGCACATGCACGTTCTCGGTCTTGCCGGGGATCCCGGGCTTTAAGCACGAGATGCCGCGGATGATCATGTCCACGCGCACGCCCGCGCACGAGGCCTGCGAGATCTTGTCGATGACCTCGCGGTCCGTGAGCGAGTTGAGCTTGAAGAAGACGCGGGCGGGTTCGCCGGCGAGCGCGCGCTTGATCTCACGGTCGAGGCCGCGCATGATGAGCGGCTTGAGGCCGGCGGGCGCCACGCCAAGGTAGCGGTAGTCGCCACGCAGGTTGCCGAGCGACAGGTTGCGGAAGAACAGGTTGGCGTCCTCGCCGATGCCGGGGTGCGCCGTCATGAGCATGAAGTCACTGTAGAGCTTGGCCGTCTTCTCGTTGAAGTTGCCGGTGCCGAGCAGGGTGAGGCGCGTGAGCGCCATGCCCTCGCGATAGGTGAGCTGGCAGATCTTGGAATGGCACTTGAAGCCCTCGGAACCGTAGATGACGGTGCAGCCGGCCTCCTCCAGGCGCTCGGCCCACTCGATGTTGTTCTGCTCGTCGAAGCGGGCGCGGAGCTCCATGAGCACCGTGACCTCCTTGCCGTTCTCCGCGGCATCGATGAGCGACTCGCACAGGCGGCTCTGCTTGGCAACGCGGTAGAGCGTGATACGCAACGAGATGCACATCGGGTCGTAGGCGGCCTCATGCACCAGGTCCAGGAACGGGTTCATGGACTCATAGGGATAGAACAGCAGCTTGTCGTGCTCGAGCACCTGCTCGCGGATGGAACGCGACGTGTCGATCGTGGGGTTGGGCTGCGGCCTGAAGGGTGGGAAGACCAGGGTCTTTTTCTGCGTCTCGGGAATCTTGTTCTCGATCGAGAAGACGTAGCCCAGGTCGAGCGGGATATCGGTGTGCAGCACCGAGCGGCTCTTGAGCCCCAGCGCCTTGCGGATGGTCTTGAGGGTCGTCTTCTCGAGTTCGCCCGAGACGGCGAGGAGCACCGGCTGCAGGCGCATGCGCTTCTTGAGGATGCGCTTCATGTGCTGGCGGTAGTCCTCTTCCTCCTCGACGCCCTCGCCGTCGGGGTCGATGTCGGCGTTGCGGGTCACGCGGATGAGCGCGCGGTCGAGCGGGCGGTAGGACCCGAAGCAGCTGTCGAGGCACGCGAGGACCACGTCCTCGAGCAGGATGTAGGAGAAGCACCCGTCGGCAGACGGCATCTCGACGACGCGTGCCATCGAGGGCGGGATCTCGATGAGGCCGAGCAGGCTCTCCTCGTCCGTGTCGCCCTCGAGCGCGCAGGCGAGGTAGAGGGCTCCGTTGCGGAGGTTCGGGAAGGGATGGCGCGGGTCGATGACGAGCGGTGAGATGACGGGGGAGACGTAGGCCTGGAAATAGCGCTCGGCGAAAGTCTGCTCCTCGGGGGAGAGCGAGCCCACCCGGGCACGGTGGATGCCATGGGCCTCGAGGTCACGCTCGATATGATGGAAGATCCCGCCCCAGCGCTCGATGAGCTCGGGCATCTCGGCCATCACGGCGTCGACCTGCTCGGCGGCCGTCATGTTGGACTTGTTGTCGCGGGGCTGGCGCTTGAGGGTCGCGAGGTCGGACAGGCCGCCGATGCGCACCATGAAGAACTCGTCGAGGTTCGACTCGAAGATCGAGACGAACTTGAGGCGCTCGAACAGCGGCACGCTCGCATCGTACGCCTCGTCGAGCACGCGGTTGTCGAACCGCAGCCAGCTGAGCTCGCGGTTCTGCGTGTAGGAGAAATCGTATTCGCGCTTGGGCGCGTCCGCCTGCTGCTTTTTATCCGTCTTGGATGCCATGCCGTTCCCAATCTATATGCGGGCACCGCACGTGCCCGCTGAATCGTTCCATCTATTGTTTCCATTTAAGCCCAAGACGTATCGGCTTATCGGCAAATGGTCATTCTTTACCGACTGCTTACGGGTTTGTCGCCGGCGCGCTCCTCCGCGTCGCCCCGATTTATACTGACATACCGGCCAACGGTCGAAAACCGTAGCCGAACGGGGGTTCCGTTAACCTATACGTTGAATAGGAAGGACTTTTTTCTGAATATTTCCAAAAATGGTTGAGGCCATGGCGAATCCCGGCGCGATATACATAGAAGCACGGTATTTATGCGTTTTTGGCTTGGTTTAGCTGAGATTAGTTTCAATTTCGACGATCTTCCGATAAACGTTTGCGCACGTAAAAGCACTTTAATTTGAGAAAGTACTTCATGCGTGAATATCCTGTGATATACCGTTCACCCCACGTATGGAACCGTTGGGCGGTGCGGTGGCTGGTTGTTTTTACATTGGATATAAATAGGTCGTCAGCAAGCAACGCCCCACACGGAGGGGCGCTAATCGACGGATCGGTTCCCGATCCCGAAAGAAAGGTAGGAGGCCATGACGAAAGGTCTGCACGTTCCTTCTGAAATCGGAAGGCTCAAGAAGGTCTGCCTGCATCGGCCCGGCGAGGAGCTCCTCAACCTGCCGCCCGACGAGCTCGATCGACTCCTCTTCGATGACGTCCCGTTTCTCGAGGTGGCCCAGCAGGAGCACGACACCTTCGCCCAGATTCTGCGAGATCAGGGTGTTGAGGTCCTGTATCTCGAGAACCTCGTGGCGGAGGTCTTCGACCAGGTTCCCGGCACCCGCGCCGAGTTCACCGATCAGTATCTGGCCGAGGCGGGGATCCGCGGCCAGCTGATGCCCGCGGTCGTGCGTGAGAAGCTCGATTCGATCACCGACAACCTCGAGTTCGTCAAGAAGACCATGGCCGGCATGACCAAGGCCGAGATCGATATGCCGCTCACCGCCTCGACCACGCTGGACAGCCTCGTCAACTCCGAGAGCGAGTCCGACCTCATCATCGACCCGATGCCCAACCTCTACTTCACCCGCGACCCGTTCGCGGTCATCGGCTCGGGCGTCAACCTCAACCGCATGTTCTCCGTGACCCGCAACCGCGAGACGCTCTACGGCAAGTACATCTTCAAATACCATCCCGACTACAAGGACGTGTCGCTGTACTTCCGTCGCGACTGCCAGTTCCACACCGAGGGCGGCGACGTCCTCAACATCAACGAGAAGACGCTCGCCGTGGGCATCTCCCAGCGCACCCAGGCGGCCGCCATCGACGTTATGGCGCAGAACATCTTCTGGAACAGCGATGCCAAGATCGAGCGCATCCTCGCCTTCGATATCCCGGTCTCCCGCGCCTTCATGCACCTCGACACCGTCTTCACCCAGATCGACGTCGACAAGTTCACCATCCATCCGGCGATCATGGGCACCCTGCGCGTCTACGAGCTCACCCCGGGCAAGAACCCCGGCGACGTGAACATCCGCCTTATCGAGGACACGCTCGAGCGCATCCTCGAGGACGCCACCGGTGTCGACCAGGTCAAGCTCATCCCCTGCGGCGGCGGCGATCCCATCGCAGCCTCGCGCGAGCAGTGGAACGACGGCTCGAACACGCTGTGCGTCGAGCCCGGCAAGATCTGCGTCTATGCCCGCAACACCGTCACCAACGACGTGCTGTACAAAGAGGGCATGGAGCTGCTCGTCGTTCCCTCCGCCGAGCTCTCCCGCGGCCGTGGCGGCCCGCGTTGCATGAGCATGCCTTTCTGGCGCGAAGATCTTTAAATCGTGAAACGACGGCGCGTCACCGCTGACGCGCCGTCATACTGAAGCGCTGGGGGCGCATCGCCCCCGCGGGTTTTGGTAGGACCCGCACCGCACGGACACTTATATAGAAAGGAAACCCCGATGGGCGTCAATCTCTCCGGCCGCAGCTTCCTCAAGCTTCTCGACTTCTCCACCCAGGAGATCGAGTACCTGCTGGCCCTCTCCAAGAACTTCAAGGACATGAAGCGCGCGGGCGTGCCGCACCGCTACCTCGAGGGCAAGAACATCGTCCTGCTCTTCCAGAAGACCTCGACCCGCACCCGCTGCTCCTTCGAGGTCGGCGGCATGGACCTGGGCATGGGCGTGACCTACCTCGATCCCGGCTCGTCGCAGATGGGCAAGAAGGAGTCCATCGAGGATACCGCCCGCGTGCTCGGCCGCATGTATGACGGCATCGAGTTCCGCGGCTACGCGCAGTCGGATGTCGAGGAGCTCGCCGCCAACGCCGGCGTTCCCGTCTGGAACGGCCTTACCACCGAGTGGCATCCCACCCAGATGCTCGCCGACATCCTCACGGTCCAGGAGAACTTCAACTACGACATCAAGGGCCGCACCCTCGTCTTCATGGGCGACTGCAAGAACAACGTGGCCCGTTCGCTCATGGTCGTCTGCGCCAAGCTCGGCATGAACTTCGTCGCCTGCGGCCCCGAGCACTGCATGCCCGCCGACGACGTGATCGAGGCCTGCAAGCCGATCGCCGCGGCCAACGGCTGCACCATCAAGCTCACGACCGATGTCAAGGATGGCTGCACCGGCGCCGACGTCATCTACACCGATGTCTGGGTCTCCATGGGCGAGCCCGACGAGGTCTGGGCCGAGCGCATCGAGGAGCTCACCCCGTATCGCGTCACGTCCGAGGTCATGGCCATGGCCAAGCCCGAGGCCATCTTCCTCCACTGCCTGCCCAGCTTCCACGACACCAACACCCAGATCGGTGCCGAGAAGGCCAAACAGTTCGGCATCACCGAGCAGGAGGTCACCGACGAGGTCTTCGAGGGGCCGCAGTCCAAGGTCTTCGATGAGGCCGAGAACCGCATGCACACCATCAAGGCCATCATGTACGCCACGCTCAAGTAGCCTTACCTGAGTGATTCCGTCCTATCCGTTTTCGATTCCCCCTGGGCGGGTGCTCCCAAGTGTCAGTTTTAGGGCACCCGCCAAGGGGCAGCTTCTGGTCATTTCCGCGGCTCCCGCCAAAATTACAAGCACGGCACGGGGGTGGGGTATAGGTCGCGGATCATCCTTTTACTGAGAAAGGGGGATGAGCACCATGACTGCCTCCACCAAGAAAAAGCGTGGAATGCTTTCGTCCTTCACCATTCTTCTCCTTTTGTTGGCTACCGTCGCCCTGATCACCGTGGGCGTCTCCGCCGTGGCACCGAACGAGGTGACCGCGGCCACGCTGTCCGACTTCTTCATGGCTCCCGTCCGCGGCTTCTCGGATGCGCTCCCCGTCTGCCTCTTCGTCCTGATCCTGGGCGGCTTCTTGGGCATCGTCACCGAGACGGGCGCCCTTGACACCGGCATCGCCGTGCTCGTCAAGAAGCTCCACGGCAACGAGCTCATGATCATTCCCGTCCTTATGATCCTCTTCTCGCTGGGTGGCACCACCTACGGCATGTGCGAGGAGACCGTTCCCTTCTACGCGCTGCTCGCCGCCACCATGATGGCCGCCGGTTTCGATCCGCTCGTGGGCGCCGCGACCGTCCTTCTGGGCGCCGGCTGCGGCTGCCTGGGATCAACCGTCAACCCGTTTGCCGTCGGTGCGGCCGTCGACTCCCTGCGCGGCGTGGGCATCGAGTGCAACCAGACCATCATCATCGGTCTGGGCGCCGTGCTCTGGATCGTGTCCACTGCCATCGCGATCGTCTTCGTCATGAGCTACGCCAAGAAGGTCAAGGCCGACAAGGGCTCCACCATCCTGTCGATGCAGGAGCTCAAGAATGCCGAGGAGGCCCACGGCGCCGCGGCTGAGGCCGCAACCCAGGACGTCCAGCTCACCGGACGTCAGAAAGCCGTGCTCGGCATCTTCGCCTTCACGTTCGTCGTCATGATCGCGAGCTTCATCCCGTGGGAGGACTTCGGCGTCACGTTCTGGAACGCCGGCGCCACCACGCAGGAGGTCACGACGAACGTGTCGACCGATGACTTCATCTCCGCCTATGAGAGCGCCAACGACGGGGCCGCTGTCGACGCCAAGGGCAGCCTCAAGGGCACCGCGACTTCCGAGGAGCAGGTGACCCCCGGCTGGAGCTCCGTCATCACCGGCGTGCCCATCGGTCAGTGGTACTTCGATGAGGCCTCCACGTGGTTCTTCATCATGGCCATCGTGATCGGTGTCGTCGGCGGCCTGGGCGAGAAGAAGATCGTCAACACCTTCATCTCCGGCTCCGCCGATATGATGAGCGTCGTCCTCATCATCGCCCTCGCCCGCGGCATCTCCGTCCTCATGGCCGCCACCGGACTCGACCAGTTCGTGCTCAAGCATGCCGCCGACGCCCTCGCCGGCCTCTCCGGTATCGTCTTCGCGCCCATGAGCTACCTGCTCTACCTGGTCCTGTCCTTCCTGATCCCGTCAAGCTCCGGTATGGCCACCGTGTCCATGCCCATCATGGGCCCACTGGCCCAGGGTCTGGGCTTCCCGCCCGAGGTCATGGTCCAGATCTTCGGTGGCGCCAACGGCCTCGTGAACCTCTTCACGCCCACGTCCGGCGCCATCATGGGCGGCCTCGCGCTCGCCCGCGTCGAGTGGACCACTTGGCTCAAGTTCGCGATGAAGGTCATCGTCGTGATCGGCATCGCCTCCGTGATCATCCTCACGGCCGCCATGATGATCCTCTAGGCGCAACCCCGGTCGTCGTCTTTCCGGCGTGGTAGCTCCCCGCCGGTTGGACTCCTACCTTAAGCCCGTCCCTCATTCCGTGCGTGAGGGGCGGGCGCCTCTTTGCCCGGTGACGACTTGAGTGACATTTGCAGATGTTTGCATCCACGGATTTGCGGGTATGCTGGGGCAGATGACCGTCCCGGATGGGGGAGAGACGATGAAGAAGCACAAGGGGATATTCAACGCCGTGCTGGTGGTCGCACTCGTGGCTGTCGGCTTCTTGGCGTCCCAGCTCTACACGCGCATGACCACGCCCACCGTGCGGCTCGACACCACGACGGTGACCTCGCAGCTCATCAAATGCCAGGACCTCGTGACGGCCAAGCTCGAGTACCGCGGTCTCGTGACCTACGAGGAGGGCGATATCGACTGGATCAACAAGAAGGGCTTCACCATGGTCTACGACGCGACGGTCGCCGCCGGCGTCGACCTCTCGAAGGCCGATGTCTCGGTCGCCGGGCGTGATGTCAAGATCGCGTTGCCCCAGGCCAAGATGACGAGCACCTCGATCGATCCCGATTCGCTCAAGTTCTATGACGAGAAATCATCGCTGCTCAACTGGCAGAACCGCACCGACACGCAGGAAGCGCTCAAGCTCGCAAAGAAGGATGCCAAGAAGAAGATCGACGAGTCCGCGCTCATCAAGACGGCGAACGAGCAAGCGGAAAACACCGTCGAGACCCTCTTCTCGCCCTTCACGGGCGACAACGGCTACAACGTGGAGGTCTCGGTCGCCAAGGACGGGTCCAAGTAGCGTCCGAAGCAGCGCGGGGTCGCGTGCCCAGGCGCGCGCATAGATAACGTGAACGGGGCGTCGCGGGCAGGGCCTGCGGCGCCCCTCCGCTATAATCGCACCGTTCATCCACATGGAAGATAGGACGGGGAGACCTCCATGCGTCAAGGTTTCGATAACGACCGATACATCGAGCTCCAGGCGGAGCGCATCCGCGAGCGCATCGCGCAGTTCGGCGGCAAGCTCTATCTGGAGTTCGGCGGCAAGCTGTTCGACGACTACCACGCGAGTCGCGTGCTGCCCGGCTTCGAGCCCGATGTCAAGTTCCGCATGCTCAAGAGCATCGCCGACGACGTCGAGGTCATCATCGCGATCAACGCCAACCACATCGAGAAGAACAAGGCACGCGGCGATTTGGGGATCACCTACGACGAGGACGTGCTGCGCCTCGTGGACCTCTTCCGCAGCAACGGGTTCGCCGTGGCGGCCGTGACCATCACCCAGTATGCCGGCCAGCCCGCCGCGGACGTCTTCCGCAACCGCCTGGCCACGCTCGGTATTCCCGTCAAGCTGCACTATCCCATCGAGGGCTACCCGCACGACGTCGACCTCATCGTGTCCGACGACGGCTACGGCAAGAACGAGTTCGTCGAGACCACGCGCCCGCTCGTCGTGGTGACGGCACCCGGCCCGGGTTCGGGCAAGCTCGCGACGTGCCTCTCCCAGCTCTACCACGAGCATAAGCGCGGCACGGCGGCCGGCTACGCCAAGTTCGAGACGTTCCCCGTCTGGAACCTGCCGCTCACGCATCCCGTGAACATCGCCTACGAGGCCGCGACGGCCGACCTTGATGACGCCAACATCATCGATCCGTTCCATCTCGAGGCCTACGGCAAGACCACGGTCAACTACAACCGCGACGTCGAGGCGTTCCCCGTGGTGCGCGCCCTCATGGAGAAGATCCTGGGCGAGAGCCCCTACCAGAGCCCCACGGACATGGGCGTCAATATGGTCGGTTTCGCCATCTCGGACGACGACGCCTGCCGTGACGCCTCCAAGATGGAGATCGTGCGCCGCTATTTCACGGCCGTCGAGAACGTGCGCCGCACCGGTGTGGGCGGCGAACAGGTCGACCGCCTCAAGCTCATCATGAAGAAGGCGGGCATCGACAAGAACTACTCGCCGGCGCGCTCGGCCGCCCTTACGCGCGAGCAGCTCACCGGTGCCCCCGTGGGCGCCATGGTCATGCCCGACGGCACCGTCGTCACCGGTAAGACCTCCACGCGCCTGGGTGCCGCGAGCTCGCTCATCATGAATGCGCTCAAGCACGTCTCCGGCGTCGATCTGGAGCTCGAGGTCATCAGCGACGAGGCCATCGAGCCCATCAGCCGCCTCAAGACGCATTTCCTGGGCAGCAAGAACCCGCGTCTCCATACCGACGAGACGCTCATGGCCCTTTCCATCACCTCGGCCACGAGCGAGACGGCGGCGAAGGTTCTTGCGGGCCTCGAGCAGCTGCGCGGCTGCGATGCGTTCTTCAGCGTGATCATCTCTCCCACGGACGAGACGGTGCTCCGCAAGCTCGGCATCAACGTCTGCTGCGAGCCCAAGTTCGAGCGCCGCGGGTTCTTCCACCGCTGATCCGCCTCGCGCATCGATGCCCATTGGACCGTATCCGCCGCCGCGCGTGGCGATGCGGTCCTATTTTTTGGAAAAAATAGGTTGGAAACGCCTTGAATATGTACCTTTACCTGCGTTTACCAAAAATGGGGGTATACAATTAACCAAGATTGAGCGATGCGGGACCAGATTTATGGGACAGGGTTCCCCATCGCCGGCGCGGGCCGCTCGCGCAAGGCGGCCGCGAGAGCGGGATTTTCGCCCCTGCAGGGTTCTAGGAGGCAGCCATGGCGGGTAAAGGTCGTGCGAGCGTAGACGATATGAAGCGTGTCGAGGTATCGGTGCTGCTGGCGATCGATGATTGCGGCGGTGCGGCGGATGGGCTCTGCGAGCTTTCCCGCAAGGACCTGGCGCAACGGGTCGGGGTCTCTCCGTACCGTGCGCGTGCGGCGCTCGACCGTCTGAGCGGGGAGGGGCTCGTGGAACTTGTCTCTCGCTACAACGAGGACGGCGGCCAGCTCGCCAACGGCATCTGTCTCACGGAGCGCGGCACATGGTATCTTGCGGGTGTCCGCGCGGGGCTGCTCGTGAGCTCGTTCGAGGCTCCGCAGGCATAGCTCGGCTCCCGCTGTTTTCTACCGGCGGTTCCGCTGCTTGCGGGGCCGCCGTCCGTCTATTTGTTTCGACTTGAAGAAAACGAATGGTGATTCGAGAAAAATCCCTTACGCCGGCACGCGAGTATTACAATGAAGACCCGTAAGGTAAGTATTCTGGCACCTCTACGGGAAGCGCAGGTAAATCAATATGACCAAGCATGTCTTCGTAACCGGCGGCGTCGTGTCCTCTCTGGGCAAGGGCATCACGGCGGCCTCGTTGGGCCGTCTGCTCAAGTCGCGCGGGTACAAGGTCACGATGCAGAAGGCCGACCCGTATCTCAACGTCGACCCCGGCACCATGAGCCCCTTCCAGCACGGCGAGGTGTTCGTCACCGAGGACGGCTACGAGTCCGACCTCGACCTCGGCCACTACGAGCGCTTTATCGACGAGAACCTCACGCGCGACTCCAACTTCACCACGGGCGCCATCTACAAGAGCCTCATCGCCCGTGAGCGCCGCGGCGACTTTTTGGGCGGCACCGTGCAGGTCATCCCGCATGTCACCAACGCCATCAAGGACAAGTTCCGCCGTATCGAGGAGCAGACCGGCTCCGACGTCGTGATCACCGAGCTCGGTGGCACCATCGGCGATATCGAGTCCCAGCCCTTCGTCGAGGCCATCCGCCAGTACCGCAAGGAGGCCGGCCCCGAGAACGTCTGCTACATCCATGTGTCGCTCGTGCCCTATATCGCCGCCGCCCATGAGGTCAAGACCAAGCCCACGCAGCACTCCGTCAAGGAGCTCCGTTCCTTCGGCATCCAGCCCGACATCATCGTGCTGCGCTCCGACCACCACATCGACGACGCCATCCGCGGCAAGATCGCCTCGTTCTGCGACGTCGACACCGACTGCGTCTTCACCAACGAGGACTGCGCCTCCATCTACGACGTGCCGCAGCTGCTCGCCGAGCAGGACTTCGATCTGCGCATCTGCGAGCGCCTGGGGCTCGACCCGCGCGAGCGCGACATGACGGAGTGGAACGAGTTCCTGCGCAAGCAGAACCATGCCAACCATCACGCCGACAAGGTCAAGATCGCCGTCGTGGGCAAGTACACGCAGCTGCCCGACGCCTACCTGTCCGTCATCGAGGCGCTGCACCATGCGGGCGTCTTCTACGATCGCCATGTCGATGTCCAGCTCGTCGACGGCGAGAGCCTCGAGCCCGGCAACATCGACGAGGTGCTCGGCGACGCCTCGGGCATCCTGGTTCCCGGCGGCTTCGGCAAGCGCGCGCTCGAGGGCAAGATCCTCGCGGCCGAGTATGCCCGTGAGCACAAGGTCCCGTATCTGGGCATCTGCCTCGGCATGCAGGTCGCCGTGTGCGAGTTCGCGCGCAACGTGTGCGGTCTCGCCGGTGCCAGCTCCTCCGAGTTCGACCCCGACGGCCCCTATAGCGTCATCGACCTCATGAGCTCCCAGGAGGATGTCACCGAGAAGGGCGGCACCATGCGTCTGGGCGCCTATCCGTGCAAGCTCGCCGAGGGCACGCTCGCCCGCGAGGCCTATGATGACGAGCTCGTCTACGAGCGCCATCGCCATCGCTTCGAGTTCAACAACGCCTTCCGCGACCAGCTCGAGGCCGCCGGCCTCGTCATCTCGGGCGTCTCTCCCGACGAGCGTCTCGTCGAGATGGTCGAGCTGCCGCGCGACGTGCACCCGTGGTTCGTGGCCACGCAGGCCCATCCGGAGTTCAAGAGCCGTCCGACCAAGCCGCAGCCGCTCTTCCGCGAGTTCGTGCGTGCCTCGATCGGCCAGCACGAGGGCGTCGACCGTCTGGACGTCACGCCCAAGAACCTCGCCGTCGACTAGCCGTTGACGGTCGGTTCCGGACATAGCGAAAACCCCGCGCCCCCGGTTGCCGCCATGGCA
>ERZ808240.3272-NODE-3272-length-16062-cov-4.191166_pt1 | contig 16062 bp, 20 predicted proteins | sample MGYA00521084_ERZ808240 | MGnify/ENA primary metagenome ERZ808240 (study PRJEB31516, sample SAMN03275571) | gut metagenome | biome: mammalia-associated habitat; material: feces | host: Papio cynocephalus | place: Kenya | collected 2012-08-06 ... | reverse complement strand
AATCTATAATTTTTCCTTCATTACTAATAATATATTCAGTAATTTTATCATCTATCACATAATCATTGAAGAATAGATCTCCATGTCCTAACCCATCTTTTCTACCGTCTAATTCTACATCTGGTAGATTACTATTTTCTGGGAATATAACGATTACTTTACCAATCTTGGAAGTATCATACCCAAGAGCTTCAAACCATACTTCTTTAGTATCTTTATTACAAGCAAACCAGTTCAATGTACCAAAGAAATCTTGATTGCATTCTCCGTAGTTCCCTTGTAAATACCCATACCACAGTTTATCAGGAGATTGTTCTATCTTAAATGTATCATGGAATGTAGTTTGACCAAATATATATGCCACTACATTAATAGACGTTCTATCATCTCCGCCAGGAATATCGTTTATAGATGTAGATCCTAGTCTACAATCCACTTCTATTTCTTTCATTTCTAAGAATGGACCTATTTTATCTCCTGTAATATCAATCCATAAATCTCCTTCTTCTGAATATTCAGGAGCAGATTTAGATACTTGTATTTTATTCTCTTTATAAGTATTGAGAGCAAATAAATAATCATCTATCTCTTGTTTTAATTTCTTTAATCCAGACCCTAAAGAAAATGTGAATGTATTAAATTTCACAATACGTATTCCCTCCTTTCATAAGGGATTTAGATTACTTAAATGTTAGAACACTTCAATTCCCCATTAGGTATATACCTAATGGGGATATATCGTTATCTGCTACTTCTTACACCATTCCATGTCCGTCTAAATACCGCAGCAATTGCATTACTTCCGTTAATCGGTACTGTATTCCAATATCCAGGAACACTATCTGATGTATGATATTCAAAATAATTATCTTCTGTTGTTATATCTAAATAATACGTTACTGTATATTGTATTCCAGCGGTAGAATACACAACAACAGAATATTTGCATGAATAGTCTGTATTTTCGGCTATATAAATAGAAGTTTCATCGTAATACCATTGTGTACCATCTGGGTATGTACAAGCCCATGTAGCTGCTTGTACTGGGCTATTATTAAATATACCAGATCCAATAGCTAATGAAATACCTAATACTGCAGATACTAAGAGTTTCTTCATTTTCATAATAATTCCTCCTTAAGAATATATACCATAAAATTACTATACTGTCTATGAGAATATAGCGTTTTAATATAGGATAGACTCATATGAGTCTATCCTATATTGTAATCTAATCTATTTTTGGTTATAAAATAGTATATAATTGAATAATAGGAGTTGTATATTATATATAGTCTTCTCCTTAATAAACCTACTATAAATTGCAGTTCCTATAGTAGATAATGGAGTCGATCCACTACTCCAGTTTGTTGAGTTTAAAAAGTAAGTTGAAGAAAATACAACAGTGATATTCTGTGCGTTGTACTAAGTATTATCTCCAACGTAAATATTTTGATCTGTATATACTAGTTTGGTATAGAATGAATTAAGCTTATATAAAGAGTTCTATCGCAACATACTCTTTATTTTTATTTATGTGCGTAAATTTATTTTTAACGTTCAATATAAACGTCCATATATTTTCGTCCAAAATTGATACATTCTTCATACGTATCAAAGTAGATATCTATTCTATTAGAATATCCTCCGCCAAACCTATCTTGGACCACATAAGGATAGCCGTTAATACGCACTACAGTTCCGATCGGTAAATCATCCGCTGCAATAATACCTTCATAAGGAGTAATGCCAGATGCAGTTATCCCCCCTTCATTCGTATACGCGGATGCTTCTACAGTAACCCATTCAGCATGTGATACTGATCCAATACCAATCGTAATCATTGTAGTTAATAACAAAGCTTTAGTAATCTGTTTAAGTTTAGTGAAGTGTTTCATTGAAGTTTCTCCTCCTTGAGAAATCGAAGTTCGGTGTGTCGGCTATCATACATTATCTGTTCTTAGCAGCTTTAGTTTAATATATAACGCCGTGTATCCAATACCCTCTTTCCTGAATTAGATTTTCGATTAAAAATACATAAAAATTAATTATATTAATAAATATCCTGCATTGCATTATGGTACTGTTAGTAAAATATTAGATTTAAAATAACGTTATAAGAGGAGTATACCAATATTGGTATACTCCATATCAATTTTTGTAATAAAAAAAGAATTGTGTGATATATAAACGAATATAGATTATATGATACCTACATATCCTCTATTCAATACCCAGTATGGGTGAGCATACCCTATACTGGGATTTTGAAAGGAGGCGAAGCCCATGCTTCTCACTTACGGGTTTTATACAAATAATGGAACTGGGTATAAGTTGATACGCAAAGTATCCTCTTGGGACCCAGATTTAAATAAAATAACTGCTAAGTTAGTTCACAAGTACGGAGACGGACTTCATTTCTTTGAAGTGGATGATATTTTCATGCTTCCAGAATCTATTTAGTATAGATTAAAGTAAGTATATAAGTTAGTTGATTGCTCTATATACTAGCTTATATATTTGTTATTTTTTTATCAATCAGTTTAAAACGATCCTTAATTTGCCATCTCTATTATCTAGAAATACTGGAGGCGCTAAACTAGATAAGTATGGTATTTTTATTTATAAAATAAATAATTTAGATATTGCCGATATCGAAAGATGTTTTTGACAGCTATCAAAATATAGAATCTTGGAATGGCTATTCAGGAAATGCTATCTTCAGGTTTGAATTTAAAAAAAGTAATAAATTAGACCCATACCAATATCGGTATGGGCCAAAAAAAATATTAATTTCTTTTACCGAATCGGATTGTTATTCTTGTTGCAATCATAGCTCTATGGGGTTCTTTTGAATTTCTATCTATCTTCCATCCCATAAAATTACACCAACGGATGTATTTACAAAAATATCTATCGTCTTTATATGACCATTTAGTATTCCATAATCCACTTCCGGATTGATATAATAAATACATTCCGTTTTTATTTTCTATATATTTTATCTTAGAAGGATCAAATGTAATACCAAAAATATAATAAGCAAACCCATAACCACAATTACGAGTTAACCAACCAACTCTACAGAAATATCTTTTTATTTTTTCTGTAGTAGTTAATGGTACTGTTAATTCTTGATAATATCTGATTCTATTTCCACTTATTGGTCCTATATATTGTTTATAGTGTTTATCCCAATCGTACCAAAAAATTTTTGGAAAATGGTTATCTATAAAACCTTTATTATCGATAGTATCGTCCCATGTTTGCCAATACTTTAATATACCTGGGAGATTTCCTTCCTCATCTGCAAACAATACGACTATCCAATTTGTTAAATAACAAATTATCATACATATTATTTGTAAAATATTAAATAATAGAAATTTCATAATAACTAGTTTACCCTCCTTTCTTATAAAAAAAAATAACAGTACTACATTTATAGGATTGTTAAAAAAAATAATATAGATATACTCATATGAGTATATCTATATTATAATTATTTATTAAAAATATCCTTTTTGTTCTAAATTAGAAATTATACTATGAGTATCATTGTATAATTTTATTATAACTTTTATAACTTGTTTTCTGATAACTCGTAATAATTTTTGAAATGCTACACGTGTCCCTGTTTCTTCGTTAAATTTATCGCTAGGGTGACACTTAGCTACTACAGTTATTTTACCATTAAAAATTTTAAATAAACTATCAATAGTTGCTGCTACAATTGTTTTTGATAGTTTTGATTTAGGATTAATATTTAATTTATTACTTACTTTTTTAATTAATCCGGTATCGTATGTTACTCTCCACACCAAAATTACGCTTCTATTTTTTTCATCAACAATTTTCTTAATACAATAGTTTTCTAAAATATTATCTAAACTTGTATTCATAGTTTTCTTCCTTTCAGCTAAATAAAATTATTTTAATAATTTTTTAATTTCTGCAGTTGTTTTATGGTACAGATACAATCCTGTAGCAATAACAATAGCACTTAATACACTTATAGTACAAAATTCCCACATCATATGAATTCGCCTCCTAAAATTATTATAATAAAATAAGTAGTATAGAAAATCTTCTATATCACTTATATATTATACATCTCAAATATTTTTTTTACTTCACAAAATTTAGCTGTTTGATTGATGAATAAGATAAGAGATATTTTATATAAAGTATCTTAAATAAGTAATAAATTTAGATTGATTTATTTCTTCTTTCTTTTAATTTGTTGACTGATATATAGGGTTATTATATAAAATACTCTTTATACGTGTGTCTTAAAAGTTATCGAAAGTAAAATGATAATATATAAGTTATAAACTTTATAAGGAGATACTCATATGAGTATCTCCCTTTTTTATTCTTTAATAGAATTTAAAATAGTATTAACTTCATCTGCTGTAAATCCTAATCTATTTAATTTACAATCTTTATTTTCTTTTAATTCGTATTGATAATATTTATTATTTTCAGTATCTTCAACTACTTTATGTGTATTATCAGTTACACCTTTGTCTTTTTCTATTTCTCCAAGATTATACCATTCGTTAACAGTATCTAATAAAGATTGAAAATCTTTTTTCCAAAATGTATAAGGAAAATTATCTTTTACGTACAAATAATCTTCTTTTGTGCTTAAAGTTTTAGGGTATCCAACCACAATATCACTCTCCTTAAGAAAAAGAATAATAACTTCCGACTTGCTTTATAGTAGTAATAAACGGTATTTCTTTTTTATATTTTTCTATTTGGTCTATTAATATATTGGATCCAGTAAACGTTATATAAATTTCATTATCCAGTTTATATTGTAGTTTTAAACATCTACCAGAATTCTTTTTAGATGGAGTTATTTTAAACCCAATTATTGTTATTTCTTTACCGATAATTTTGCTAATCTGTTTCTTTTCTCCATCGAGAACATTTATGTTGGCAAAGTCTGAAAATCTATGTATCAAGACAATGTCTCCTTTAATTTGTTTAATTTAATACTTTTTTGTAAGTTATATGAATTAGCGTGTTTAATCCACCCATACGCACTTGCTACTTGACCTCTAGCTCTAGAAATATTTTCAGTCCCTTGTTCTAAATGTTTTTCTATCAATTCCATACGATGCTTTATTCTTTTAGCTGTTCTTTTTCTAACTAAAATTTTTCCATTATGGAAATGTCTATATCCAAGGAAATCTACTCCTTGGTATGTATGAAATAGATTATTCTTACTTAGTCTTAATTGTAAAATATTATTCACAAATGATTCTATATATAAACTTAATTCATTAAGTTTATTATTACCGTTACCGAATACTAGAAAGTCATCACAGTATCGTATATATGGACCTATGTGTAATACATGTTTAACATACATATCTAATTCATTTAGATATAAATTACCAAACCATTGGCTTAAATAATTACCTATAGGAAGTCCAATTTCAGTTCCAGTACTATCTATAATATCGTTTATTAAAAACATAACCCTATCGTCTTTTATTTTATTAGATATTATTTGTTTTAAAATAGTATGGTTAATAGATGGATAAAATTTTGAAATATCGAATTGTAGACAATATTCGTATCTTGTAGTAAATTCCATACATCTATTGCTAGCTTTATGTTGTCCTTTACCAACTCTACAAGCATAGCTATCATCAATAAATAGTCTATCCCATATAGGAGATAGTATATTTACTATAGCATGTTGAACAATTCTATCTGGGTAAAATGGTAATATAGATATAAGCCGTTCTTTCGGTTCATAAATAGTTCTTGTTCTATATTCTGACGTGGTAAATGTGTTATTTATTAAAGAATCTTGTAATTTGTTTAATAATTCATCTTTATTTTCGTCTACTTTTTGTACTTGAGTTTGGTGACTCTTATTTCTTCTAGCATTTATGTATGCTAGATCTAAATTAACTCTTTCCACTATTTTGTCAAATAAATTTCCGTGTCGTTTCATTATATAATATTATTTCCTTTTGTTTAGATTTGTTTTGCTGACGTTCGGGTTATCCTACTAGCCACCGCAACTTCCGTTGTGTGTTTTGGCTTTAATTAATATGCCAAGGTATATTAATCAGCCGTAGGAATCTTGGCCCGGAGAACCATAAAATGATTACGAACGTATCGGAGCAACTGCGGGCCGCATTGTTGCCATTGCGGTTAGCTGAGAAATCGTTGCAATTCGAGCACCGGGAACTGCAATTAGAACTGTCGTCCCAATTACCACCGAAATGAACCCGACGCAACCACCCATAGCAGGAGCAAAACATCAATATACCATACAATTATGTTATATATCTTTAATTATAAACGGTATTATTATTATTATTATTTATCCGCGCTACGCGTTATAGTTTTCGTGCTACGCTTTAAATTTCATCGCAACGGCTCGGAGCAACCGCGGGCCGCATTGCCGCCATAGCGGTTAGCCGAGAAACCGATGCAATGCGAGCACCGGGAACCGCAACTAGAACCGCCGTCCCAACCACCACCGAAATGAACCCGACGCAACCACCCATAGCAGGAGCCATAAGGAGTATCTCCATCTATAGAACTAGTATATACAGAACTATCAGTATTACTATTCCATGAATATCCATACAAATATTTATAATATCCGTTTGTTTTATCTTCAGTATTTAAAGTTCCATATGCACCACCTTCAACTAAATCACTCCCCCATATCCAAAGAACTCCAGCACAATCTTCTATACCATAGTTACTTACAATACGTACATCGTTTGAATTTACATGCCCTCCAGTAGTGTTTGGATCTGCGGCATTTTTAATAGCGACGTTTTCTTGTATACCTTTCATGCAATGCAAAAAATCTGCTCTGGATAATAAAGTTTTATTAATCTTACCATATTCTTCTTCAAATAATTCTCCATGGAATTTTTTACTAGATTCTCCGTCCGCAATAATTCCGTTAAATGCAGAAACTATTTTATTTCCATCCCACGAACCAAGATAAATATCAATCCATTTTTTACCATCAAACACCATTCCTTCAGGAGATGAAATAGGTCTATGGTTTAAATCCCAAATACTTGTTGGAAGAATATCCCCTGCTACATACCCAGATAGCGGATGCCCAGAAATTGTTCCTATATCGGCACACTCACAATGAAACCCACCTATTTTACGGCTATTGTCAGCTGTATATCCCGTTGGGACCGTAGAATTATTTGATAAAACAAATGTAGCTTCTCCTTTATTTGTACCAGGTACAGTATAAATATAAAAGTCTTTACCTTTTCTATTTGCCGCAGTAGTAAAATCACTACCTGATGCAACTTTCCAGGAAGCGGCTTTTGCTAAATCTAACGTTGTATACATACTTGATTTATACATTGAATCACTAATATTTACCCATGTAGGAGCTATTGTAATTTGTGTCTTATTAGAATCTGGAAGAGCAATTCTTTCATAAAACAACGGAGGAGCTGACGATGATTCTATGCTTAATGCAGTTATTTTATTAGGCATATCCTTTACAGCATATTTTTCTGTTTCTCCATTCTTACTACGTATAGCATTACCAATATCTGTTAAATACTGCTCTGTTATTTTTATTTTACCCATTTTGGTTCTCCTTTCAAATTATATAATAAAGATTATAGAAATGTTAGTGTTCTAAATGTTGTGATTTTACGTATAAGCAAAAATAAAATGAGATGTATAATGTATAAGTGGATAAAATAACAAAGAAAAGAAATTCCTTGTTATTTTAAATATTAATCATTTTTAATAGGAAGAGAGGTTATAACCTCTCTTCCTTATATTCTTAGGAGGGTTTTATAATGAAAAAGAAAGGTAATATTATTTTATTACCGAATTCAAAATCGATAAATTGTTCGTCATATGAATATGATGATTTAGACATAATAGTTAATTACAGTACGAAAGTATCATTAAATAAAATACGAATTTAAATTACAATTACTAGAAATATCACAAGAGTAGCTACCGATAATATATATCTTATTATATCAATAGAAATATTAAAATTGGTATTATAATTATACTATAAAACAAAAAAAATCGAAGTATAAATTTTTAGTATTAGATCGTGGAGAAAAGGACGGTAATGATTTTTTATCGTGAAACGTTAACTTTATTGTAGCAGAAAAAGAAAGTATTATAAAAGATAAAAATATAATTACGTAAAGTAGAAGTAATATATAAGAATACAGGATATAACCTCTATTCTTATATATGTATTTTGTAATCAAAAAAAAAAATGAGATGTATAATATATAAGTGAAAGAAGTATAAAATGTATACTTCATTTAATTTATTTATTTGCCTATATAGGGCAGAAGGAGAAGATATTATGAATATCATTAATTGTACACCGCACGTTGTTAATGTTGTTGTTGGAGATAAGGTCATCGACCTTGCTCCATCCGGTGTTATTCCACGGGTTTCCGTTAAGTCGGAACTATCAGAAAGTATTTTGATATCAGGAACAGAAGTTCCTGTTTACCAGGATACTTATGGGGAGCTTAATGACCTCCCCGAACAGCAGGAAGGGACGTTTTTTGTTGTCAGTCGCTTAGTTGCGGCTGCTGCTAAGGGAAGAAATGACCTACTTGTACCAGGAGCATTAATAAGAAATGAGGCTGGGCAGCCAATAGGCTGCAAGGGTCTCGCAAGAATTTAAATAAATTGGAGGAACTGGATAACCAGTTCCTCCTTTTTATTTTTTTTATTCTTCTGTTAATGTTACTTTACCGGCATTATATCCGCTATCTGCTGTTGTAGTAACTTTGAATTTAGTTCCTATAGGAGCACTAAATGTTGCAGTATGATCTGTTTCGTAATTGTTACCGGTATATACATGAATTGTTTCGTTTGGTTTCTGGTTAATAGTAATAGTATAAGTCTGTACAGTTGCCGCAGTTGCTGTAATCGTTATATTAGCGTTTAATGTACCACCAGTAGTACTTAATTTACCAGCATTATATCCGCTATTTGCAACAATAGTTACTGTATATGCTGTCCCAGCAGGAAGAGTTACGTTAGAAGTATATGACTGCCCATTAGCATGAACTGTAATGGTTTGATTAGCAGATTGTGTAATTGTAATGGTGTAATCTATACCAGGAGAAATCCATTTATTTACTAAAGAACCATTAACCATTTTAGCAATACGAAGTTTACGTCCTGTATCTGTATCTGAAAGACGTAACCATTTCTGTGTAGTTCCACCAACCGTAATGGGAAGAGTATTATTAGTATCAGAAGAAGCTGCAGATTGAGAATCAAATAAGTTGTATTCTTCTTGTGTTCCGTTTGGAAGAACTCGAATTAATTTAGACATGTAGGCACCTCCCCTCCCATATAAAGATATAATGAACTGCTTTCTGGTTGTATTCTTAATATACCATCAATAGAATCATTATCTGTTAAGTCTGAAATCACATTAGTAAATGCATATTTAGCAATTGGTATAATCTTATCTTTATATGTAATAGTCACACCAATACCACCAACAGCAATATTAGATAATGTAGTTTTACCACTATATCCGTGTGCAGTGTTAGATATAGAATTTATTTCGATAGTAATATTATTTTGCCCATCATTAGTTGCTGATATTATATTTTTTTGCACTAAACCGTATATGTATATATCTAATGATTTAGATTCTGCCATTATATATCTTCTCTCCTTTCTATATTATTTTTTATCTAAAGAGACGTATATCTTTTCTCCAGAAGATAGTACAATTACGAATTTCTTCTTAGAATCTAAATATAATTTAGACCCATCTTCTAATATATATTCTTCTTTAGTTCCAGATAACACGTCTAATTTAGATTGTAAGTCTTGTATTTGTTTATCTTTTTCTTTTAATTGACTAAAGTAAGAAGAAGATTCTTGTTTATAATATACAATACTTTGTTCAGCTTCAGCTAATTTCTGTTGTAAAGAACGTATAGTAAATTCTCTATCTGTTTGTACTTGAATTAATGTATCTTTTATATAATCGTAATCTTCTTTAGTAACTCCGCCGAGAAGACGAATAATCCATTCTTTAATCAAATATAATCACCTACCTTTATTTAAAACTGTGTATTTATTTGATTTGTATTAAATAATTAGTATGTAGTTACAGTTTCATTCATAATTATTTCTCCTTTTATATAAACCAACAAACAAATTTACATTCTTTACTGGCATTTTTTCGAAATAGGTTATATATAGAAATATCTAGCCCAGTTGGGTATGCATCTCCAATGTTGTCAAAGTCGTTATTATCAAGTTCTATAAACGGTATATGCTGTGTACCGTCTGGTTCTATAAGTCCAGCATAAAATTTAGTAAATCTTCCGTTTACCGATGCACCAGATCTAAAGTGTATAAATCCTTTTCCATCACTAGAAAACCGTATTTGGTCAAACATATTATTATCTGGTATTAATTTACCATAGCTATCTCTAACATACCCTACAATGTTACCTCTAATTTCTGGAATAATAGTAATATATATGTATGCAGGTGTAGCTTCTATAACACTGCTTTCAGTTAACGTACCGCTATAACTATTATTGCTTCTATCTAATTTGATTAATGTAGATACAGAGTTGTTGTTTTTTTTTTGTATTGTTGGTTTCAACCATATTATATTCTCCTCCTATAATTAAATACTAAAGATTACTGGAATGTTGAATATATAAAAGAAACCATTTTTGTAATCAAAAAAAAAATGAGATGTATAATATATAAGCGAAAGAGGTATAGAATCTATACTTCAATTAATTTATTTATTTGCCTATATAGGGCAGAAGGAGAAGATATGAGATATTTAAAAAGAAAGTATATAGAATTTTATGGATCTACTCAGTATGAATATTGCCGGGACTGGTTTGGTGTGGTCCCGACGACAAAAAAGGAAAGGAGGTTACTAAAGAAATTGAAATGCTCCGTAGTCAACGACTACGGAGAAATAGATAATGAAATTTTAATTTCAAAATTAAGGAAAAAGAATAGGCTGTTCGAAGCAGTCTATTCAACAAAAGAATGTCCCGTCGAGTTTGGGGACGGTACTGTAATAGTTTGTTACAGTACCCCTTCGAATGAGGAGGTGCTCCTGCTTACAGCTACCCCTCGCAAGAGGGGTATGATGAAAAGGGAAATAAAAAGAAAGGATGATGCCAAATACAATGTTCCTAGATATATACATACTAGGGCATAATAATAGGAGAGACTCATATGAGTCTCTCCTTTATTTTTTTTTAGTTTTGAATGTATATATACGATCCATCGGATAAATACAATTTACCACCAACATGGACATCTTTAGACATTGTTATATTAGATGCAATACTTTGATCTGTAGTAACAGATTTTAATACTACATCTCCACCGTCTGATAAATCTTTTAATTTATCTGGAATAAGATTTTTCATTAAAGAAATAATCTTAGTTAATAGAGCACTGTTCAATGTTCTTTCTGCTGTATCTGTTGCTGCCATTTATATAACCTCCATTTACGTAAAACTTATAGACCATTTACATTTCTTACCAATATTTGCTTTTACTGCATCATAAGTTTCTTGTGGCGGAACCCATGAAGCATCGTTGTATTTATTAAAAGAGGAAAACGGAATATCTTTACCAACTATATATTCTTTTCCATTCGGGTCAATAAATATATTAGTACAATACGAGAATAATCCTATTTCAATAGAGTGGGTTCCGTAAAGAAATAATGTAAAATATAATTTATTTTTATAAAACATTATCCCATCAAATATTTTAGCGTCTGGAGATATAGATCCCTGGTTCGGTGACGGTGAATTTCTGTAATATCCAAAAACATAAACGTCGTTTATATTAGCCAGGAAATTATCTCCAGGTACAAACTCACATACAATATTTGCAGGTGTGACATTCACAATGCACTGTCCGATGTAAGTGTGCCACTTATTGTATTAGCCATAATATATCTCCTTAATATGTACTATCATCAGCATCAGCTAATGTAGCTTTAGCTGCAGCGAAACAAGCATCAATTTCTGCTTCAGTAAATAATGGTATATTTACAGATGCACTTAATACACCACTAGAATTTATAGCTAAACCTGTACCTACTTTGACACCGCCTAATGTATCTGCCGATGCTGCAGGAAGAGTATAATTATTTAACGAATTTAACTTTGTTTTTTCTGCAGTAGTATAGTCATTAGTAGAAAGACTTTTACCATTCACTTTAACTACATATTTACTATCAGTTTCTGTTTTAGTATAATATCCAGATAAATCCACAGTTTGAGGTGTAGCAGATAAAGTGCCATCATTAGCAATAGCTAAACCTGTACCTACTTTGACACCGCCTAATGTATCTGCCGATGCTGCAGGAAGAGTATAATTATTTAACCCAGATAATTTATTTTTTTCATCTTGGGTAAATTCTACATACCCTTGTTTTGCAACATATTTACTATCAGTTTCTGTTTTAGTATAATATCCAGATAAATCCACAGTTTTATTTTGAAGTGCTTTAATTTGGTTAATCAGTTTAGAAATAGCTTCTGTAGTTGTATCACCATTATTTACATTTCCAGATGCAGATGCGTTAATATTAGATATAATAATCTGTGACGCATCTATTTTAACAGCTGAGCCGATAGATGTGGCTTCAATGTCTAACGTAACCCATTTACCGTTCTGCCTATATTTAATAAGAGCCATTTATGACAATTCCTCCTTTACTAAGTTATTACTAATATGTGTAAGATTTACAGCTTCATTATATAGAATAATGCTATATATGGTGGCATATTATTGTGTGCTTGACCACCGCCAGCAGCCGATGTATTAATAGAATGACTATGTCTGCCGTTAAATGTAACTACATGCACATGATTTGCGGAACTACCAGAACTCCAATCAGCGCCGTTTTCCATATACCCAGTAAATACACCAGTAGCGTAAGAATTTTGCCGTAACTGGGCTTTAAATGTACCAGTAAGATTTGTTTCATCAGTACGAGAACCAGGATGGTTATGAGAAGGCATTTGTTGCGTAGTTAATGTAACTTTTTCTTCCCCACCAGTAGATAGAAAATCATATTTACCACCGGCAGCAATAATAAATTTATCTCTTAAATCCGGTGTACCGGCAGTACCATCACATATATGCCATCCTTCTGGAACTGCATTAGAAGAACCATACCACAATGTAATCATACCAGTACTAAATAATGCCTGTATAGGAATATTGTTTACTGGAATCTTACCAGTATTATCTAATACCAATACATTTCCTGGAGATGTACCAGGAGAATGATGCCCTACTGTATCTGCATTCCCTCCATTAGCAGGTAATGTTGTTGGAAATCTATCAGTAATACCAAACCCTTCTAACGTGGTCGGTTTATTTATAATATTTTTCCATTCAGGTGCAATAGTAAGTTTATCACTTACTTTTGTAATACGTCCTGTTTCATCTACAGTAAATTGATTTAAAGTTTGCGCAGTACCATATGCACCAGCTTTAACACCGTTTGGTGAAATCTTTGTACTAATTACAACATCTCGTGACCCATCAAACGATGTTTGTCCAGTAACTTCATTAGATAATGTAATTTTACGTGGAGTTTGTAATTTAATAGTAGTTTCTGACGTACTAGAAGAAGGACTAATATTTACATATGTAGTTCCACTCCAACGATATATTTGACTATTATCTCTAGTGGTATATAGTTTACCAAATTCCCCTGGATTTGGTAAATCATTATATGTTTCTACTTCTATTACATCATCTACATAAGACGGTAATTGAGAAGATGGTACTTTACCGTTATTATCTAAAATAGCAACACCGTTAGCTTTACCTTTTTCTGTACTAGGAATACAATCAATTGTAATATCTTTAGAACCATCAAATTCTACCGTATTAATATGAACCGGAGAATGTAATTTAGTTGCTGTAGCAGCATTACCAGGATATTGATCTTTTGTAATTGTGGCAGTTACGTTATTTTTATTTGTATCATAAAACTTAATAACACCGGTAGAGAATAATACGTTATGTGAACTCATATCAAGATCACCAGTTAATGCTCCGCCACTCAACGGTAAATACATACCATCTGTATTTTCACCAGACGATGTATATGTGGAACTATATGAACGAGATTGCCATACAGACGTACCATCGGTAGTTTCTCCATCTTTTTCATTATTCCATAATGGAGCTAATGCTGCAGTTATACCAGCAGTTTTACAATACAAATACATCCCAGTTTTTAATCCTTCAGCAACACGAATATCTCCTACATTATATTTTGTATTACGAAGGACTACCATCATATTACCGACTTGATTGGTTTTAGCACAAGCACCACTAAACGTATCATTCGATAAAATACTAATTTCTTCTCCATTAGAATCTAAGAAACGTATTCTTCCTCCAGTAAAATCAATATCATGAGTAGTCATATGAATGTCTCCATTCATAGTACCACCACTTAATTTTAGATACGTTTTATCTAGTGAATCAATAGCGGCTTTATAATTATTATTGAAGTCATTTGTTGAAAGAGTTTTGCCTTCTTCTTTAGCAACAAAATTCTTATCAATATATTCTTTTGTATAATAATATTTATTTTCTACAGTTCCTCCACCAGGACCACCAGTAAGTTGGTCTATTAATTGTTTATATTCATTAGTAAAATCGTTTGTTGAAAGATCTTTACCAGTTTGTTTATGTACATATTGTTGGTCAGTTTGACCTCTATCCCAATAATGGTCACGTAATGTAGAATCAAGCAATTTATCTTTATAAATTAGCTTATTAATTGCATCGGTTAAAGAATCCCCGTTTACAATAGGATGATATTCTTCTTCCGTAATATTTGTTACGTTTGTAATAATAGTATGGTTAGAATTAGGAGTATTTGTCAATGAATCCAACTTTTCTTTATCGGTATTTGTGAAGTCATTAGAAGATAAACCTTTACCATCTATTTTTTCTACATAATTCTTTATCGTATTATTAATATCTTCTTTTGTATAATAATTATTAATAATCGTATTATTGGTAGCGGTAGAACTATCTCTTAGTTTACCAATTTGATTCATTAATATAGACAATCCAACAGATAATGAATCTCCGTTATCTGGATCTCTATCTTCGGTAACAGAGTTTAAATTAGATAATATAATATAATTGGATAAAATAGAAGGGGATATAGCAAATGTACTAATAGATTGAGTTTCTTGAGGATAAAATTTGTCTAATAAATTTTTGTATGTATTTGTAAAATCATTAGTAGAAAGCCCTTTACCTTCTTCTTTCTTCACATATTGATCTAATTTAGCAGATAGTTCTGTATTATCAATATATGTATCATTAACAGTATCTAATTTATTTACAATATCTACGTTCTTTTGTTTTAATCTTCCTATTTGATTCATCAATAAAGACAACCCAACAGAAAGAGTATCTCCGTTATCTGGATCTCTATCTTCAGTAACAGAATTGATATTTATTAATGTAATATCGTTTGTGGTTAATTCTTCTGCCGCTAAATCGTCAATCATATTCTTATATTTATCTGTAAAGTCATTAGTAGATAAGTCTTTACCATCTACTTTTTTTACATATGTATTTAATTCTTCTTTAGTAGCATAATTAGAAATAACTGTATCGTGACCATCTGCTAATTTAGCAATACTATTTCTGTTAATACCAATATCTCTCATTAATTTAGAAATAGCTTCAGAAAGATTATCACCATTATCTATTTCACCATCTATTGTGCTATTAATATTCGTAAGAGTTATTTCAGAAGAGAGAGGAATATCTGTACGTAATGAATCTAATTTAGCTTTATCAACATCTGTAAAGTCATTAGTGGATAAGTCTTTACCATCTACTTTTTCTACGTATGTATTTAATTCTTCTTTAGTAGCAAAAGTACTATTTACTTCTGCTTGTGAAGAAAGATTAGATTCTATTTTGTTATTCTGAATACCAATATCTCTCATTAATTTAGAAATAGCTTCAGAAAGATTATCACCATTA
>ERZ808240.3268-NODE-3268-length-16077-cov-16.866683_pt1 | contig 16077 bp, 17 predicted proteins | sample MGYA00521084_ERZ808240 | MGnify/ENA primary metagenome ERZ808240 (study PRJEB31516, sample SAMN03275571) | gut metagenome | biome: mammalia-associated habitat; material: feces | host: Papio cynocephalus | place: Kenya | collected 2012-08-06 ... | reverse complement strand
CATATCTTTCAAACATATTGTAAAAAAATTTAAAATTTGATATTATGAATGCGTAAGGAAAACTTACATAAAATAAAAAAGGAACATCTAATTTTCGTAGGTTAGGTGATTACCAATTTTAGTATCTCCAAAACCCCCCGTGTTTTGGTTTTTTTATTAGTTAATTACTTTAAAAAGTAAGATAATTAATAAAATAATTATTATGAATAAATTGATTATTATAATATATAACATATTTTTGCTCATAACTACCACCATCTTCCTTTTTAAAAATTGAGTGGTAACCATCAAAACAATTAGTTGTTCCTGAACTTTAGTCTATCAAAAGCTCTTTGGACAAGTCAAGGATACATTTACGCTTTTTCGTAAATGTATTATTACCCAAAATTAAATCTTCAAATATAATATTTTATAATTAAATAACAATTATTTATGACCTAAAGTTATTTTTTTACTTAATATTGAATTTCTTTCACTTAATGCGTAATCAAAATTTTTAAAATATTGTTTTAAAAAATACATTTTGTCTAAATTATTATCAAATATTAAATCAGTAAATTCCAATGCATCTTCTAAACATATTAAATGTGATAAATTTCTAGTACTTATAGATCTTTTTTGCAAATTATTATATTTATAATCTAAAAATTCCGGATTTATTTTATTTTCAGTTATAGCTAAAACCATATTAGCAAAAACATTAATATTATTTTGCCAAATTATTTCATTTTTTGTTCCATTTGGAAAACGAAACTCAATAGTATTAAATTTATTGCATATTTTTTCATCAAAAATAACGTGTTTAAAATTAATTCCGCCAAATTTTGATTGTTCTTCATCTAATAAAACTTGAAAATCTCTCATTTTTTTAGATTTGTTAAGTCTATTTATATAATAACAAAATTCATTTCCTAAAAATTTTGAATATTCTTCTAATAATTTTCGTTCATTAATACATTCTCCATATCCAAAACGATAAAGAACATGTTCATAACATACATATAGTTTTAAAAACTTTATCCATAAATTTTTATCATTATTAAATAAATTTGCCCCTATATGTACATGTCCACCAGCATTATCTCTAACATTGGCTTGGTATTTTTGTAAAAATTCACAAACTGTTTTTAATTCAATCCAAAATGTTTTATCATCGTTCATTATTGGTGATGTTATTTCTCCACCAAAATATAAAGAATTATCAACTTTTGATTCCCAATCATTTAAATTTTTATTTAAAAATTTTTCAGTTTTACCATAATAAAGTCCTTCATATTCTATTTCTACACCAAAAGTTAATTCCTTATTTAATCCTAAATTATATCTGTAATCTATTAATAGGCTTTGAATAGTATTATAAAAAAAATTTAAATCATCTTTATTAAATTCACAAAAATTACTATTTTTATTTTCACTTAACAATTCATTTTTCATAATTTGTTCCTCTATTTAATCCTTAATTTAGGTTTATCATGATTGTTATTATTAATATACTCTAAATTTTTACAATCATTTTCAATTATTTCACTTAGCATATCAATTTCTTTTTTGCTATAAATAATTGGGCCTTTATCCAATTCATTTAGTTTATCACTAATATGAGTTTTAAAAATAATTTTATTAAATTTAGATATTCCTAAACCTTCCAAAAGAACCAATATTATATATAAAGCACTATATAAATCTATTTGTCTAACAATTTTAGATGACATTATTTCATCATGAAGCACTACAATTATTTGTGCATCGCTTAAATTTTCATTATTTTTATAAATAGTTTTAACACTTTTTATTTTAAAAAAGGATTTTATCTCATCATAGTTCATTTTTAACAATGATGGCAAAATAGGTTTATTTAGTTCATCTTGATTTAACAAAAATATTGTTTCTTTAGATATATATTTTTCATCCATTAATTCCCATGGTGTTTTATAAATCAAATAATCATTATCATAAATTATTTCCTTATCATAATTGACTTCTTTATTACTATTACTATCATAAATATGTTCTATTTTAATCTTTGTTGCTGAACTATAATCAAATGGTTTATGTTTTTTATAAAAGCCAATGTTTAACATGATTAACATAGATAAAATATATGGATAAGCATAATTTAAAAGAACCCCTGATTTGAGTAATAGTTTAATTATTAAGCTTTTTACACTATATAATTGTTTATATTTAATTATTTTTTTATTGCAATTTATATCTCTATTTATATAATTTTCAATTGTTTCCATAAAATACACCTTTGCACGAGAATTTATCATACCACCAACTCACAAAAAATAAAAGTATACAATTATAATTTTAAATTTTAATTATGATTGCAAGAAAAAAGAGCTTTGATTCTAATTTATTTATAAATTATTTTTATCTTTTAAATGTTACAGAAAAAACACTTTTAGTTCTCAAAACATTTGTCATATAAGAATAGCAAACCAATTCACAACCTTCTGATGATTTTTGATTAAGTAATTCATCTAATTTAACAATGTCTTTTTCATCAGCACTATCATTAATCCATTTTGTCCATGAATTTAATAATTCCGTTTTATATTCAAATATTTTTACCTCCTTTCATATTTAAAATAGCAACTATCTATTTATAAACTTTTTACTATTATTTTTTTAGCTTTTTTCTTTATGCTTTTTTACAATTTCATTTAATTTTCTAAAATGATGATTTATACCTGACTTTGTTATTGATTTATCGGTTTCCAAAGAAACTATTTTAGCAAGTTCATCCATAGATGTATCAGGATATTTTAATTTATATTCTAATATTTCTTTAGTACGATCATCTAAAAGAATCATTAAATCATTATCTTTTAAGTAATTTATATTATTAATTATTTGGGTACTATTTTTTAAACTCTTTTCTAAATTAGCTTGTTCACAATTATTTAATCTATTAACCATATTTTTATGATCTCTATATATTCTTATATCCTCAAAGTAAAATAAAGCATTAATTGCATTTAAATATTTAATAAAATCACTTATTTGTTCACTCTTCTTAATATAAATCATATATTCATGTTCTCTTTTAATTATTTTACTGTCAAACTTTAAATAATGAAGTAATCTATTTATTAGTTTTGTCATATTTTCTTCTTTAACCAAAAACTCCAAGTGATAAACATTTCTCTTAGGATCATTAATACTACCACTTGATAAAAATACTCCTTTTAAAAAAGCAACTTTTTCTTCTTTACTACCATTTGCAATATTACTAACCATATTATCAATATCATTAACAATAATATCTATTTTATTTTTTATTTCTAGAATATAAATATTTCTTTTTTTAAATCTTTTAATAGTTCTCGATGTTAAATGAATATCAACATTATAAAATTGTTTTAAAAGTTTAAATATCCATCTAGCAGTAGATGCATTTTCGGTATATATAGTTATACTGCTATCAGTTATTTCACTATTTAATTTTAAATATATACATAATGAAATCAAGGCATCAGGTGAAGCATAATCATCTTTAGTTATTTCATCTTTTATTTGGGTAGTAAAAGTCATTTAAATCACTTCTTTTCTATTTTTTATTTATTAATAAAGTTACTAAAAGTTTTGGATCATCATTATTAACTATTATCTTATATATTACATCAATTATTGGCATTTTAATTTTTTTCTTTTTTACTAATTTATAAATACTTTTTAAAGTGTAATATCCTTCAACTGTATTATCTTGTAAAAATTTATCTTGTTCTTCTTTAGAAGCACCACTACCGACCAATTTTCCAAACTTAAAATTTCGACTTTTGGGTGATGTACATGTTAAAAGTAAATCTCCAACTCCTGCAAACGACAAACATGTTTTAGGATTTCCACCTAGTGATTTAATAAGTTCTTTAATATCATTTAAAGACTCAGTTATCAAGAAACTTTGAGTAGATTCAGGATAATTCATACCATCTAACATACCTGCTGCTAATGCAATAACATTTTTAATACTTCCACATATTTGAACTCCAATTAAATCATTTGTTTCTCTTAACTTAACGGAATCACTAACTAAAGACTGTTTAATTAGTTTAATAGATTTTTTACTAAGCGAAGCAATAGATAAACCAACTGGATAGCTATTTGCCATATCTACTGCAAATGATGGACCTGAAATAATAGCGATATGTTTGGTTTTTAATTTTTCATAAGCTATGTCACTTAAAAATTTACAACTCACATTTTCAATTCCTTTTGAGGCAATACACACTATCGTTTTCTTATTTATATAAGGATTAATTTCATCACATATTTTTCCAACATAATGAGCAGTTGTCATTATAAAAATTATATCTTTATTTAAACAAGCCTCTTTAATATCATTAGTTAATTTAATTTCTTTAGGTATTTCAACACCATTTATTAAACTTTTAATTATATTATTTTCTTTATAAAATTTATATTTTTCTTCATTTTCAGTCCACATTATAACATCATTATTATTTTTAAGTAGCATCATAGCCATAGCCTGACCATAGGCACCTGTTCCAATTAGTCCAATATTCATAAACTCACTCTTTCTAACAACAAAAAGTATATCATAATAATTTTATTTAATCTATGAGGTATTTATTTATTAAAATTTATGATAAGATTAATTTGGTGATAGAATGGATTGTTTATTTTGTAAAATTAATAAAAATGAATGTGATTCTTTATGTATTTATGAAGACGATATTGTTAAAGTAATATTAGATGCTTATCCTGATGCGAATGGACATACTTTAATTATACCTAAAAAACATATTACAGATATTGATGAAATGGATAATGAAACTTTAGGTCATATTAATGATGTAGCTAAAAAAATGCGTAAATTGTTATTTGATGCGTTAAATCCAGATGGTATGGTATTCTTAGTTAACTATGGAATGACTCAAGTTATTAAACATTATCATTTACATTTAATTCCTGTTTATAAGAAAAAACAAGAAATAATTGATCGAAATGTTATTTATGAAAAAATAATGAATGTAAATAAATAGATAAAATTTAATATTGGATTATATTTTTAGAAAAAAAGAAAAGATGCACTGAAGTGAAAAATATGTAGATAATAGGAGAATATTATGCAAAATTTATTTGATAATTATTTAAAAAATGGTTTATCTGAATATGATTCAAAATACTTATCAACATATAGATATGTAATGTTATTGTCAAAAAATAATATTATTAAAGCTTATTTTGCTAATGTTGATTATATATATTTTATTGAATATCCAACATCTAACAAAGAATATAATACTCCATTAGAGGTGCTAGAAAGTGAAATGTTGCTTAAGGATTGGGATGCAGGAATAATGTATGAAAATGTTAACGGACAATTTAATAAAATAGCCTTTCTTGATTTAAAAGAAAATAATTGTAAAATATAAACAATTTTTTAGATTATTAGCTTATGTTTTAGTTAATAATCTTTTTTGTTTTCAACTACTCATTTAGCTTCCCCATTGGGTAATTTCTAAATAAATTATAGTCAACTTTAATAAAACATTAGGTCATATTAATGATGTAGCTAAAAAAATGCGTAAATTGTTATTTGATGCGTTAAATCCAGATGGAATGGTATTCTTAGTTAACTATGGAATGACTCAAGTTATAACATTATCGTTTACATTTAATTTCTGTTTACAAGAAAAAACAAGAAATAATTGATTGAAATGTTATTTATAAAAAATAATGAATGTAAATAAATAAAACTCTTGAAATTTCGTCTATAATTTGCTATTATGAATATGTAAGCAAGACTTACATAAAATAAAAAGGAACATCTAATTTGGAAAGTTTAGATGGTTACCTTAAGGTATTAAATCCAAACCCCCTGGTTTGGTGTTTTTTATTAGTTAGCTACTTTGAAAAGTAACATAATTAATAAAAATATTATTATAAATAAATTAAATATTATAAAATATAACATTTTTTTACTCATAACTACCACCCACTTTCTTTTATAGAATTTGAGCGGTAACCACCAAAACAATTAGTTGTTCCTAAAACTTATTTTATCAAACGATATTTCACAAGTCAATAAAAAAATAACGTAAATTCGTTATTTTTATTTTGCTATTAATTCCATAAATTATCAGGATATAGTCCTTGTTTAATCATTTCATTTATAGCATTTACAAGTAATTCTTTATCTTCTTTATATGTCATTCCATACCAAACTGCTAATGTAGATAAAGCTTTAACCATTATTTTATTATCTTTTATTCCTTTACAAACTACATCTGGTAATAAATATTCACAAGTTTGTAAATTATCTTTGTTATCCTTAAAAAATATATCAAATTCATTTTCTAATAATTCAAATATTTTGGGAGTAAACGCAAACATATTCATTGAAACTAAACTATTATTTTCAATATAAAAACTATCTTCTCCATTTAAAGGTGTTGCTTTTATTAATTGTCCTTCTTTTTCTAAACTACTTTCAATTAAAGTATCTAAATAATCATTTGTTACTTTTAATACTCCTCTTTTTACTGCACCAACATTGGTTAAAGTATTACCAGCTATATAACTTATATTAGCAAATTCATTATCATTTTGATTATTTTTTAGAAATTCACTTGCAACTTTAAATGCATCATAACCATAAAAATCATCAGAATTTATAACCACAAAATTATTTTTAACAATATCTTTACAACATAAAATTGCATGAGCTGTTCCTAGTGGCTTAATTCTAGCATCAGGTAATTTTACCCATTTTGGCACATTATCATTATTTTGAAAAACATAAACAGTTTCTATAATTTTTTCAATTCTCTTTCCTATTGTTTCTCTAAATAAATCATAATTTTCTTCTTTAATTATAAACACTACTCGATTAAATCCCACTTTAATAGCATCATAAATTGAATAATCTATAATAAATTCTCCATTATGATGAATTTTTTCAATTTGTTTTAACCCACCAAATCTTGATCCCATTCCAGCTGCCATAATCACTAAATCCATATTTCTAAACTCCAATCTCTAATTAAATTATATCTTATATTTATTTTATTGTAAAAGTAATTATTTATTTAAAATATTTAATTGTAAATGTAGTACCATCATCACTTGATTCAACACTTATTTTTCCATTTCGCTTTTCAATTATACTTTTTGATAAGGCTAGTCCAATACCAATACTATCATAATCAGAATCTTTACCTTTATAAAATCTTTCAAATATATGATTAATATCCTCTTTAGCTATGCCGGTACCAAAGTCTTTAATTGTAATTTTAACATAAGCATTATTTTCACTACTTTCAATTAATACTTTATTATTTTCATATGAATGTTCAATTGAATTCTTTAAAATATTAGTTAATGCTTCTATTTGCCATTTATAATCACAAGTAATAAACGAATCACTTAAATTAGTTTCTATTTTTACATTTTTTAAATCGCTTAATAAGGCAACATTTAAAATAGCTTCATTAATTATTTCTTTAACACTTTCTTTTTTACTTATAAAATTCACTGTGTTTGTATCTAATCTTGATAATTTTAGAATTGATTTAGCTAAGAAATTAATATTCATAACTTCTCTTTTTATATTTCTTAAGAAGTCTTCCCGAGTGTTTTGATCCATATCCTCATCATCTAATATGGTATCAATCATTATTAGAATACTTGTTAATGGAGTTTTTAATTGGTGTGATATATCTTCTAAACTTTCTTCAAGTTCTTTTTTATCTTTTTTAGATATTTCACTTAATTCATTTAACATAATAGTTGTCTTATATATTTCATTTTTAAGTAATGATAGATCTTCTTCATTTATTTCTTTCATTTTAAAACCATAATTTTTATTATTTATTTCTTCAATTATTTTTATAACTTCATTTATTTCTTTTTCTTTCTTTTTATCACTATTAATAATTATTGTTAGATAAACCAAACAAATAATTAAATATATAAATAGTAGGATAATAAAGTAACTTACAAATATAGTTTTATTTTCTTTAATTAACACTATTCCGTCTAAATCAAAACTATATCTATTAAGAGAATTATTAGATACAACATTACTATTTAAAATATCAAATATTTCATCATCTTTTATTTCGGGATATTTTTCTTTAATAGCGCTAATAACATTAACTATTTTATTATTATAATTTTTATTTACTTGATAATATAACATAACATTAACTAAGATAATAATTCCAAATGTAATTAAAGTAAATAATATTAATTTTGTATATTTCTTTTTATTTTTCATTGTCAATCCTATAACCTATTCCTTTAACTGTTATTATAATATCTGTATTAATTTTTTCTCTAATTCTTTTTAAATAAACTGTTATTGTATGATCATCTACATCATTACCAGTCCATTCCCATATTTTATCTAATAATAAATTACGAGTAACTACTTTATTGATATTACTAAATAATAAATTTAATATTTTTAATTCTAATGAAGATAACTCTATTTTTTGATTATTCTTATAAATTTCCATTTTATCATAATTGTAAGTTATATCCTTAATTTTAATTATCGAATTATTATTTTTCTTAATCATTATACGATTAATTCTAGCAAGTAATTCTTTCATACTAAATGGTTTAGTAATGTATTCATTAACACCTAACTCTAATCCTTTAACAACGTTATCTTCATCATCAACAGCTGTTAAAATAATTGTTGGTATATTTAAATCTTTAATATTATTTTCATATAAATTAAAACCATTTCCATCTGGTAATGTTACATCTAAAATTATTAAATCAATCTTATTGTTACTGTTTAAATAATTAATGGAATCACTTATATTTGTTTTTGCAACAACTTGATAATTATTTTGTTCTAAATTATATTTTATACCTTTAATTATGCTAAGGTTATCTTCAATTAATAAAATATTCATAATTATTTTCCTTTCTTTTTAATTAATATTTAATACACTAATAATTTGTTCTAAATAATTTATATCATTAAATTCATTAATTGCAAAACATTTTTTGCCTAAATCTTTAAAACTTGCTCCGCATGTGTATAATTTATTTCTATCTAATACTATAAAACGATCATGAAATGAGTTGTTATCTATAAATTTAACATTTTTATATTGCTTTGTATATTTTTCTTTAAGTATTGTATCAATATTTTTAGAAACTATAATAATTCTTATATTTATATCTTTAAGAATATCTAATAATTCTTTATTAGCATAATTATCAATAATTATTATTTCATTTTTTGCTTTATTTAAGATATCTACAAGAATTGAATAAGCATCATATATTTGACCTTCAAAGAATATTTTCTTTATTTTCTGTTCTTTGAATGAATCCAAGGTATTTTCAAGTAATTGAATTCTATTTTCGTGATTTAACAATAATTCATTAGCATTAAAATTATTAGCGAAATATCTTCTCATTTTAACAAAAGCATCAATGATTTGGATATTTACTTTAACAGCTATATCACTTTTAAGTAAACCTGATATCATCATAATTCCTTGTTCCGTTAGAACATATGGAAGATATTTGTAGTGTTGCCCTCTTAAATTATTACTATTGTTTAAGGTTGCAAATTGTGACCTTAAAGATAATCTATCGATTTCTTCATCCGTTAATTGAAAACAAAATGTACTTGGAAATCTATCTATATTTCGTTTAATTACCTGATTTAATCTCTTAGTTTCAATTTGATATAATGTAGCAACATCCGAAGATAACATTACCTGCACTCCTCTTACTTCAAAAATCATATTTTCTATTTGTTTATCTTTTATTATAATTTCATTCATTAAATCCTCGTTTTCTATTACAAATCATGTTCATGGTCACAAAATGTGACCTTGAAGAATATTTTTTAAGTATTTACACTTGAGGTCACAAATTGTGACCTCAAATTTAGAATCGCATTCTTTTGTTTTTCAAGGTCGCAATTTGCGACCTTGAAGATTAATTACACTATTATATTATTCTTGGTATAATTTTTTCATCTTGAGATCACAAATTGTGATCTCAAGTTTGTACAATAAATATTAATTTTAACATATTTCTTTTCTTTAAGATCACAGTTTGTGATTTTAAAAGTTAAATAATCATACTTTTTAATGATTTTTGTTTAAGGTCGCAAATTGCGACCTTAAAAATATTATTTATATTTATCTTTATCATTATCTATTTTTACTATCTTTAAAGTATAACCTAGCGGTCCTAAAATTCTTAATACACTTTTAATATTTGGTGGATATATTCCTCTTTCAATTTTAGCAATTTTATCTCTCAAAACATGAGATTTATCAGCCATTTCTTGTTGAGTTAATCCTAGTTTATGTCTAAAACAAACAAAATCAAAGTTAAAATTTTGATATAATATTTCTTCTAATTCAGATTCATAATTACTTTTCACACAATCACCAATTTAAGAATATCATTAATGTTCTATATATGCAACATATAATTGCTTGACAATTATAAAAAAATATCATAATATATTCATGAAAGCAACAAATAATTGGTATTATTTGTTAGCAAATGTATTATAATACATAATGTAGGTATATATTTTATCTACTATTGGTCTCTTAATTTTAATTAAGTAGGATCAAACCCGTGTTGGCACATTGGCCGCTTAAAAAAACAGTCTATAAGGATTGTTTTTTTAATTATAATCTTTTATCATATAATGTTTTAATTATTTTTCTAATAGATTTTTCTTCAAAAAAATATTTTTCACTTTTACTAAATGTCATTTTATTTTTATATTTGTAATCAAATTTATCAATATAAGTTAACATATCTGAGATTTGAAATAATCTTTTTTGTTGATGATTAAAATCTTTTCTATGTTCAAAATTATTAAACTTAATGAATGCAGAATCTAAAATATTTCCAAGTTGTTCTTGACCATTATCATAATATAAAACTATTTTATCAAAAGATTGAAAATAATCATTATTATCTATAATTATTTTATTTATTTCGTAAGTTAGTTGTACTTTTAATATTTTACTATTATTAATATAATTTTTGTTTATTATTATAGTTTTATATTTAACAGGTATCTTTCTAGCAAAATGATAAATTGCATTGAAAATTTTTCTTCTTTTTTCAATATTTAATTTTGCATAATCTCCACGTTTCATAATTAAATCAGCCATATGAATCATATTAGTGTACCCTATTTTTTCTAAGCGATTGTTTAGTTCAAATATTTGTTTATTAATGTTGTTTTCCTGTTCATGAAAAGTAAATGATACCCCATAAAGTTCTGATGCACCATAACCAAAACCAAATTCACCTGTTTCATCAACAAATATGTTTAATCTTTTAATTTTTCTCATATAAAGTTTATTATACAATAATTAAATCAATTATCAACATATAATTATAATAACTTTAGAAAAAAACTCTCCCTAAGGAAAGTTTTATATATTTTCATTTCTAATAGTTTCAATCGTGTTTTGTTTATTAATTTTACTAATAGAATATTTCATTAATAAACTAATTAATAATAATACAAATACACTTGAAATGATAATTCCGTTAAATGGTACGTGATACTTTAAGCCACCATCTTGACTTAAAAGTAAATAAATTATATAAGATATTGCTAAACCAATAGGTATTCCAAATATAAGTGACTTAGTACATACAAAGATACTTTCTAATCTAATCATTCTATTAAATTCTTTAGTTGTCATACCAACAGATTTTAACATAGCAAACTCTGGCTTTCTTAATTCCATACTAGTTGTTATAGTATTAAATATATTAGTAACACTTATCAAAGTAATAACTGTAATAAATCCATATAAGAATATACCAATTAATAAAATTAAGTTTCGCATTATTCTAACATTTTCTTCTTTATTATCAACAAAATATCTTTCATCTTTTAGAATTTTATCAATATCATCTTGCAATTTACTAGCATCAGTACTATCAAAATAAACATCATAATTACTGCTTACACCATTAATTCTATCGTAATACTCATCGCTTACAACAATATAAACATCAGCATCATTTCTTTGAAGACCAAATGAACGAACATCAGATATTGCACCAATAGTCAAATTAATATCAATTCCATCTGGCTCGATATATAAGTTTGTGCTTACTATATCACCTTTATTATATTTATATAATCTATCTTGTTTAGTAATTAATTTTTCTTCATTAAATATATCATATTCAATTTCATCTACTAATATCCCTTTATCTTTAACATCATCATAGTTTAAATTTAAAGATTTAAGATATTTTTTATATGCTTCCTCTCCAATTGATACAATACGAATATTTTTATTTATACTTTCCCTCGGTTCAATATTGAATTTGGGATTATTGAATACTCCAAATGTTGTCCTAATAATACTATAATTTTTAATATTATCTAAGTTTACTGTTTGATTAATTTTATTAATAATATTCTTTTCTTCATTATTTCTAATATTATAATTTATGTTATATTCAGAAGCATTAATTTCTTGTTTAATTTGACTCATAAAAGCATTCATAAAGTAAGTTAAAGCAATAAATACTAAAACTGAAATGGTTAAAGATACAATAGTTGTACGATAACTCTTTTTATTTCTTTTAATATTTTTATATGATATTTCTCCACCTACTCCAAATATTTTATTAATTAACTTAGGCGTCTTTAATTTTTTACTATTTAATTTTATATTAGCACTATTTCTAATTGAATCAATTGGACTTATTTTAGATGCTTTTCTTGCACTTTTAAACGCTGATAAATAAATAGTTATAATTCCTAGTATGATTGCAACTATATATGATATTACAGAATATGATAGAACCATATTAAGTCCACCAGTCAATGAATCTTTAAGTAAAATATTACAAACGATTATTAATATATAAGATGCAATAAATCCAAGTATTAAACCTAGAGGAATACCAATTAATCCTAAGATAGTTGCTTCATAAAAGACATTACTTCTAATTTGTTTCTTAGTAGCACCAATACTTCTAAGCATTCCGTATTGTTTAATTTTTTCAGTTATTGAAATATCAAAACTATTTTTAATACAAAATACAGAAGTAAACACTATAATAATACATACAATTATTACAACATACCCTAAATTACCAATTCCACTATTATTAATAGGATCATTTTCTAAAGAAATTAAATAACCATTAATATTAATTTCATATCTTGCTTTCTCAAGTTCTTTAGAAACATTATTTAATTCTTCATCACTATCAAAACTTCCATAATAATATTTGTTAAGAACCTCTGCATTAACTCCAATAATATCAGCAGTAACTTTTATATGATTTTTACTACCAGCTTTATTATATTTAGCATAAACATTTACATTGCCAATAAAATTAGTGTCATCAATATAGGTTATAAATGTATATCCCGGTGCAATATAAGGTTCAATATTAGTTGCTGATCTTTCATAAACTCCAACTATTTTATATGTCTTTTGTTTAGTATTAATAATCTTTTCATTATCAGCATCATAACCATTATACTGATTTAATTTATAGCCATCTGATACTCTCTCACCAACTTCTAGAGTTATCTCTTTTTCGTTTTCAATATCTATTCTTCCATTAGTTTTTAAATGGGTAGGTATTATAATTTCATCTTCGTTTTGCGGTAAACGTCCACTTGTTAATCTAATAGATAGATTTTCTAAAGCACCTTTATCAAAGCCCATTACATAAGCATATGGTTTACCACTATTTTTAGAATCCTTTAAAGGAGCATAACCTATCTCTTGTGTTAAATAGACAGTTTCGACACCATTATTATTTTTTATATTTTTAACATCGTCGCTTGGAACATCCATAAATTCAACATGGAAATCACCTTTAATATATTTTTCATAAACTATTAAAGATTTTATTCCACTAGCATACATAGTTGCAACTGCTGTTACTAACGCAACGGATAGCATAATTCCTATAATGGTTACAATAGTTCTTTTTTTATTTAATTTTAAATTTTTAATAGTTAATTTTTTTAGTAAGTTCATAATTATTCACCTACTATTTTTCCATCTTCTATTTTAATAATTCGATCAGCACAAGCAGCTATTTCCATATTATGAGTAATCATTATAATTGTTTGTTTTAACTCTTTATTTGTTTTTTTAAGAAGTGCTACTATTTCATCACTTGATTTTGAATCTAAATTTCCAGTTGGTTCATCTGCAAGTATTATACTTGGATTTGTAATTAATGCCCTACCAATACTTGTTCTTTGCTGTTGTCCTCCTGATAACTCATTTGGTAAATGATTTTTTCTAGCTTCTAAACCTAAAAGTTTAATCATATCATTTAATTTAGTTTTATCAGGAGATCTTCCATCTAAAGCAAGCGGTAAAGTAATATTTTCTTCCACGTTAAGAATTGGAATTAAATTATAGAACTGATATATTAATCCAACCTGTCTCCTTCTAAATATAGCAAGTTTATCATCATCAAGTTTATAAATATCTTGTCCATTAACATAAACTTTACCACTAGTAGGTCTATCTACCCCACCAATTAGATGTAATAATGTTGACTTACCACTACCTGATGCTCCAACGATTGCAACAAATTCACCTTTTTCCACACTAAAAGATACATGGTCAAGTGCAACAACTTTAGTGCTATCTTTACCATATACTTTAGTTAAATTTTCAACTTTTAATATTTCCATATAATCTTCCTTTCAACAATTAAGTTATATCACATTAAAAGTTACAATTAAGTTACATTTTATTATTTTGATGTTGTTTTAATTTTTCCTTTAATTCATCCCACGTAAATAATTCTAATTTAGTTGCATAATTAGCACATGCATGAATAAATTTATCATCATTAGTATCTAATACCTTATCCATTATTCTATCAACATTAAGATACTCTTTAATAGCCGAAATTAATTCTATTAAATAATAATCATCTCTTTCATTAATATAATAATCTTCTATTTTAGAAGTATCTATTCCATACTCAGCATAATTAAACGCTAAACGCCATAACTTTTCTTTATTATTTTGTTTTAAACCTATATCAATTAAATCATCTAATTTTTCCTTAGATAATTTAAAAGGATTTGGCATTTTAATATAATTTGTAATAAAATTTAATAGTTCTTCATCAGACATATTATTATAATATTTTTTAAATAAATCACAATTTTCAAGGTAATTATCTAACTCCACATAACGATTACCACTATCTCTTTTAATCATTTCTTGTTCTTTAAAAGAGTTATATTTTTCTTTTATTCTATCTAAAGCATCGTTATCATCATTATTAGGATTATTTAATATCTTTTCTAAAATATTTATTATTTTATCCGTTTCTTTTCTTCGTCTTATTTCCTCATCATCTAAAGTTATTTTAGTATTTTTAATTATATCATTTACATCATTTTTTATGATTTCCAATTCATTCAAATCTATATCATTTAATTCTTCTTTAGAAATATTTTCAATACTTTCTACTAAATCTTCACTATTAAGATATCTATTACGATATCTATAAACAATTTTTACAAAATCCATTATAAAATCCTTTCTTTTTATAAATCGAATTCTACACTAAAATACTTATATTCTCCATCATATATTCTTTTAATAATTCGGTATTTACCACTTGTTAAATTACCATATATTTTAGACCAATCAATATTCATTTCTAATTCATTATTGTCATCAACTAAATATCCCATTTCATCAAAGAAAACATCACCACTTGGTTTTAATTCATACCAAACATGATCAATTCTTTTTTCTAATTTATAATATTCTTCATATGTATATTTAATTTCATTATTATCAGTAATAATAATTGTTGCACCACTTTTAGTTAAAGTATTTTCTTTTATTTTCATAGTAACATCTTTTAAGTTATATTCATTATTATCTTTAGTTAAAGTAATACTGGCATTATTTAAAGAATTTAAATAGTAAATTAATCCTCCAAATATAATCACAACCAACAACACTTTTATAATTAATACTTTATTTTTCATATATTTTCTCCTTTTAATTTACGGTAGTGTGAATAGTTTTATTCACTACCACTTGTTTTTCTCTTTATTTATCTATA
>ERZ808240.3266-NODE-3266-length-16084-cov-15.332460_pt1 | contig 16084 bp, 11 predicted proteins | sample MGYA00521084_ERZ808240 | MGnify/ENA primary metagenome ERZ808240 (study PRJEB31516, sample SAMN03275571) | gut metagenome | biome: mammalia-associated habitat; material: feces | host: Papio cynocephalus | place: Kenya | collected 2012-08-06 ... | reverse complement strand
TTTGCATCAAGCAAACTCCGGAACGACATCCCGCAGATCTATGATCTGCGCCCGAAGGGCTAACGTCGGGCAACCGCAGCCCGACGTTAGGGCTCCGTCTATAAGATGAGATGGCCTCTATAGGAGTTTGCATCAAGCAAACTCCGGAACGACATCCCGCAGATCTATGATCTGCGCCCGACGTTATGGCTCTGCACAATCATCATATAATATTTCACCCCGGAGTTTTCTCCGGGGTTTTTTAATGCTACCATAGGGAAAGAAATGATCAGAAAGAGAAGGCATGACGAAAATGAAAAATGCATGGAAAACCATGGTACTGTCTGCAGGACTTGCCCTTTTACTGTCGGGCTGTTCCCATTTTACCGACCTCGTGGAGAAGGTGGCAGAAAAGCAGGAAACGACGGCAGCTGAAACGGTGGCCGTGAAGGAAACGGAAATCCCGGAGGATCAGGTCGTTGAGCCCCGTGACGCCGATGCCCTTCACATTGAGCTTTCTAAAGACGCATCGGCCCTGGGATTTGTGCACCTGATGGAGGAGGCTACGCTCGGAACGAGCGAAGGAAACTATGATTTTGAAGTAAAATCAAGTGAGGCAGAGGTGCTGTCTGATTTTATTACAGGAGCCGCCGATGTCGCGGTACTCTCTCCTGCAAGTGCGGCACGGGCGTATCATGATGCAAAGGACGGCGCGGTCGTTCTGAACATTGACGCAGGAAATGCGCTCTATTGTCTGACGGGAAACAGCAGTATCACAAGCTTCCAGAGTCTGAAGGGACAGGAAGTGCTGAGCGTTGGAGAGGGCGAGCAGCCCGAGTATGTTCTTCAGTATCTGTTGAGTCAGTACGGAACGACGATGAATATCCGCTACACGAGCCTTGAGGATATCACGGCTCAGCTTACCGAAGACCCAACGAAGGTGGCCATCGTTCCGGAGCCTGCGGCATCGCAGCTTCTTGCACAGATTCCTGGTCTTGGCCGTGCATTTTCACTGAACGACAGCTGGGAAAATGTAGCGGCCAGCGGAACGCTGGTTTCCGGCATCACGCTTGTGCATCGAACGCTGTATGAGACGGAGAGAAGCACCGTGGACAATCTTCTTCGTGAAAGCGCAACGTCCATCGTGAAGGCAGGACGTGTACCGGAGCAGACCGGAAAACTTGCGGAGAAGTTTGGCATCGCCCAGGCGGCTACGGCCCAGGCGACACTGCCGTATGCCGGACTCGGCTGCGTGACGGGAGATACGATGAAGAGCCGCATCAGCACCTATCTTATCAATATCGCATCCGTGGATTCTGCGGCCGTCGGGCGCAGCGTTCCGGGCGAGGACTTCTATTACGGCTATGTCGTAGAGAATCCGGAGGAAAGCACGGACTCGAGTCGGGAGGACGGAGCCTCCTCGTCGAAGTATGTCTCCGATGACACGGATGAGGATGATGAGGAAGAAGTTGAAGACGACGAACATGATACGTCGGAGAAGCGAAGCGAGCTGAAGAAGTCCGAGGAAGACACAGAAAAGAGCGAAAAGAAGGAGAAGGCGCACGACGCTGAGAAGCCGTCTGAAACTGAAAAGAAAGAGGAGAAGACCGAAAAAGCGGAAACAGGAAAACATGCGGAGGCGGAGCCTCCGAAGCCTGCCGAAACTCCGGCCACGGTGCAGCCACAGCCGGCTGCACCGGATCCTTCCGCGGCACCTGCCGGCCCGTCCGCAGACGACGACCTCATCAGTGGTGGCCCGATGGACGGGCAGTGATAACAGCGCGGTCCCCATCGAGGGCCGCTCCCGCTACTGTTCACTGGGCATTTCTAGGTGTCGGTACAGCTTGGAAGCAGCGGACACATATATACGATTTTGAAAAACGACGTTTTGTATATAGAATTTCCTGCCTTTGAGCTTGTTAAAACTGTAACGATATATACGATAAGCCTTTTTTGGAAATCGTATATATCGATTTTGGGGTATTGGAGCCGAAAAAGCAGCATGGGATGTATACTGAAGGCCTCTTTGGAAAATCGTATATACTCATCTTTTGTTTTTAAGCTTGGAAAAGGCGATTTCATATATACGATTTCCATAAATGCCATTGCGTATATACTTTTTGCAGGAAAAAGCGATTTTGGACTCGAAAAGCATATATACGATTTTGAAAAACGAATGATTGTATATAGTCGGGCCAAGTTTGAGATTTTTCCCGACATGCTTCCCTGGAATCTTTTGAGAGCTCATCTGTCTATGCTCTTATAGGATTATGAGTGAACAGTAACCTGCTCCCTCCGGGGCCTTCGATGGTGTGCATCATTTCACTTGACATATATACCCCTATGGGGTATATTAAAGCTGCTCGAAGATAGGGGGTGGGGGTATGCACCTTCTACGGAACAGAAAGTGAAAGAGGCATGAATATGAAAAAATACAGCATTACCGGGATGAGCTGCGCGGCGTGTCAGGCACGGGTCGAAAAAGCGGCACGCACAGTGCCGGGCGTAGAGGAGGCCACGGTCTCGCTGCTGACGAACACACTGGCTGTGAAGGGAGATGTGGCCGATGGTGACATTATCCATGCAGTTGAAAAGGCCGGTTATGGTGCAAGTATACAAGGAAGTACATCAACGAAGACAGAAGGCTGCGGCAGTACCTGCACGAGGGGAGTTCAGGATGACATGTCGGCGGAGGAAGAGGCGCTGCAGGATCATGAAACACCGAAGCTTCGGAAGCGCCTGCTCCAGTCCATTGCGCTGCTCCTCGTTCTCATGTACTTCAGCATGGGACATAACATGGCCGGGTGGCCACTCCCTGCGATTTTTGAAAATCCAATCAACGGCGCCATCGTACAGATGCTTCTGGCACTTTCTGTGATGTATATCAACCGAAAGTTTTTTATTGGAGGCTTCCGCTCCCTTCTGGAACGTTCGCCAAATATGGATGCACTGGTAGCGCTTGGCTCAAGTGCTTCCTTCCTCTATTCTCTGGCAGAGCTCTTCCTGATGAGCCTTGCCCTTGCCAAGGGAGAAATGGAAAGCGTCCATCATCTTCATCATAATCTGTATTTCGAAACGGCAGCCATGATCCCGGCCCTTATTACCGTCGGGAAAATGCTGGAGGCCATGTCGAAGGGACGGACCACCGATGCGCTTCGGAGCCTCATGAAGCTTGCGCCGAAGACCGCCGTTTTACTGCGGGATGGAAAGGAAGTACAGGTTCCGATCGCGGAGGTGAAGAGCGGGGATCTCTTCATGGTACGGCCAGGGGAGAGCATCCCGGTCGATGGCGTGATTCTGGAGGGCAGCAGTGCGGTCAATGAATCCGCCCTTACCGGGGAGAGCATCCCGGTGGATAAGACCGTCGGTGATCCGATTTCTGCCGCCACCATCAATACGGAGGGCTTCCTGAAGGCGCGTGCTACCCGTGTCGGTGAGGATACGACCCTCAGCCAGATTATCCAGATGGTATCCGATGCCGCAGCAACGAAGGCGCCGATTTCCCGCATTGCAGACCAGGTGGCTGGCATTTTTGTACCGGCGGTGATGCTGGTTGCGCTGATTACCTTCTGCGTGTGGATGCTGGCCGGAAGGGGTGTGGAATTCTCCATTCCGCGCGCCGTTGCGGTGCTGGTGGTTTCCTGTCCTTGTGCCCTGGGACTCGCAACGCCGGTTGCCATCATGGTCGGAAGCGGGCAGGGCGCACGTAATGGTATCCTGTTTAAAACCGCAGCGGCCCAGGAGCAGGCGGGCAGGATCGACATTGTGGCACTCGACAAGACGGGGACGATCACGTCCGGAGAGCCGGTGGTGACCGATATACTTCCTTCGGAAGGCGTACAGCCGGAAGAGCTCCTTCAGCTCGCACTTGATCTTGAACAGCATTCAGAGCATCCGCTCGCCGGTGCCATTGTGCGTTATGCAGAAGCAAAGGACATGGCGCCACGGGAGGTGACGGACTTTACAGCTCTTCCGGGCAATGGTCTCCGTGCCGTGGAGGCGGGCGCGGAGCTCTGTGGAGGCTCTTTCCGTTATATTAAGGAACGCTTCGGCGTCTCGGAAACGATGGAGGCACAGTATGCCGCCCTGGCATTGCAGGGGAAAACACCGCTCTTTTTCACCCGGAACGGCCAGCTTATGGGCATCCTTTCCGTTGCGGATGCCATCAAGACGGATTCAGCGCAGGCCATTCAGGAGCTCCAGCATATGGGCATTGACGTCTATATGATTACAGGTGATAATGAAAAAACGGCGCAGGCCATCGCACGTGAAGCTGGTGTCCAGCATGTCATTGCAGGCGTTCTGCCGGATGGCAAGGAAGCCGTGATTCGTCAGCTGAAGACGCAGGGACGGGTCGCGATGGTTGGCGATGGGATCAATGATGCACCCGCGCTCACCCGTGCGGATCTCGGCATTGCCATCGGCGCCGGGGCCGACGTCGCCATCGATGCAGCGGATGTGGTGCTCATGAAGAGCCGTCTCACAGATGTTTCCGCGGCGATCCGCCTCGGACGGGCAACCCTTCGAAACATTCATGAGAACCTGTTCTGGGCGTTCTTTTACAATGTGATCTGCATCCCGCTGGCCGCTGGCTTCTACAGTGCGCTTCTCGGACTCCATTTTGAAATGAGCCCGATGGTTGGCGCGGCCGCCATGAGCCTGTCCAGCTTCACCGTATGTATGAATGCGTTGCGTCTGAACCTCTGTAAGGTACATGACGCTTCACATGATAGAACAATAAAGAAAAAGCATAAAAAGGAGAGTAAGGAAATGACAGAAATCGTAAATATCAAGGGAATGATGTGTGGACACTGCGAGGCCAGCGTGAAGAAGGCACTCGAGGGACTGGATGGCGTGGAAGCCGCTGTGGTATCACACGACAAGGGAACCGCCGTGCTGACGCTGAGTGCACCGGTCGAGGATGCAAAGATTGAAAAGGCCATTCGCGATCTTGACTTTGAATTCGTATCGATTGAGAAGTAAGATTCGGAAGTAGCACAGGCCAATGCTTCGGCGCGGAGCGCAGATCTCCCCGCCATAGGCATTGGCCTCTTTTTAGAAATGGAAGCCCTGAAATGCACCTTCCGCGGAGAAGCCGTCAGGGAGCGGGAGAAGGAGGAAAACAACATGGCATGCTGCTGTGAGCAGGACGAAAACGGACGAAAAAAGCATAAGCCGCGCACACCTGAACAGGTGAAGTCACTGGTGACGCGGCTCAATCGGATCGATGGACAGATTTTAGGCATTAAAAAGATGATTGAGGAGAATCGCTACTGCCCGGACGTGCTGATGCAGGTCAGCGCTGTGCAGGCCTCGCTCAATTCCTTTAACAAGGAGCTTCTGGCAACGCACATCCGAACCTGTGTGGTCGACGATATCCGGGATGGGAAGGAAGAAGCCGTGGATGAGCTCTGCGAGCTCCTGAAGAAAACAATGAAATAAATTCACATAGTTTACACAATTCTACCGTATAGTATGGAGCATGAGATGGGGCGAGGTGGCCTCGATCCAAGGAAAGGATGAACTATATGGGAAACATACAACAGATCTTCCAGCGTCATCGTCTGAAAAAGCAGATGAGTCTCGCAAATGGAAACAATACGCAGAACCATCATTCCCAGGATGAAAATGGCTTTGGGAATTTTAACGATTTTTTTAATCAGTTTACGAATGGAAATCAGGGTGGCTACAATGGAAAGCCTTCTGGCAATAACAGCTATCAGCCGAAAAATAAGAAGCCGCTGATTTTCTACTATTTCATCGCGCTGATTATCATTCTTCTTTTAAATACCTTTTTATTTCCGTCTCTTCTGAGCCGCTCGGTTCGTCAGACGAGCTATACGGAATTCATGAATGCGGTCAACAATGAGGCCATCACCAAGGTGAACCTCGGAGATGATACGATTACCTACGTGGCGACGGTGAACGGATCGGATGTCACCTGCCAGACAGGGCGTCTGAAGAATGAATACACGGAGGCACAGGTCCTTCAGGAGCTGTATCGCCAGGGCGTCAATTTCGATGAGGAGATTCCGGTTGAGACGAGCCCGATCATCAGCTTCCTTTTAAGCTGGGTATTCCCGATTCTCATTTTCTGGGCACTTGGAAACTGGCTCAGCAAGCGGATGATGAAGTCACTCGGCGCAGGCGGTGGCTTCGGCGGCATGGGCGGCTTCGGCAAGTCCAATGCCCGTGAATATGAAGCAAAGGATGACAACAAGGTAACCTTTAAGGATGTCGCCGGAGAGGATGAGGCGAAGGAGCTTCTTTCTGAAATGGTTGATTATCTGAAGGAGCCGGATAAGTATACAGAGATCGGCGCCCACATTCCGAAGGGGGCACTGCTGGTCGGCCCTCCAGGAACCGGTAAAACTCTTCTGGCGAAGGCCGTGGCCGGAGAAGCTAATGTACCATTCTTCTCGATCTCCGGTTCGGAGTTCGTTGAGATGTTCGTCGGCATGGGTGCTGCAAAGGTACGTGATCTTTTTGATCAGGCAAAGAAAAAGTCTCCATGCATTATTTTCATTGATGAGATCGATGCCATTGGTAAGAAGCGTGGCAATGGTGCGATGGGCGGAAATGATGAGCGTGAGCAGACCCTGAATCAGCTTCTGACCGAGCTGGATGGTTTTGACAGTTCGAAGGCCATCATTGTTCTGGCAGCGACAAACCAGCCGGATTCGCTGGATCCGGCGCTTCTGCGCCCGGGTCGTTTTGACCGTCGTGTTCCGGTCGAGCTTCCAGACTTCCAGGGCCGTGTGGATATCCTGAAGGTGCATTCAAAGAACATCAAGATGGCGGACAATGTGGACCTGAGTGCCATCGCGAAGGCAGCGGCCGGTGCGAGTGGTGCAGAGCTTGCAAACATCATCAATGAGGCAGCGCTCCGCGCGGTGCGTGCAGGACGTCAGCGCGTGATTCAGTCGGATCTGGAGGAGTCGATTGAGGTCGTCATTGCCGGCTATCAGAAGAAGAACAATGTGATGACCGATAAGGAGAAGCTGATCGTTTCCTATCACGAGGTGGGACACGCCCTGGTGGCCGCCCTGCAGAAGAATTCGGCACCGGTTCAGAAGATTACCATCATTCCACGAACCTCTGGTGCACTCGGCTATACGATGCAGGTCGAGGAGGATGGAAACCATTACCTCTATTCGAAGGAGGAGCTGGAAAATAAGATTGCCACACTGACGGGTGGCCGCTGTGCAGAGGAGCTTATCTTCCATACCTGCACGACGGGAGCCAGCAACGATATCGAGCAGGCCACGAAGTATGCACGTGCGATGATCACGCGCTATGGCATGGCCGATGACATCGGTATGGTGGCCATGGAGCAGATTCAGAACCAGTACCTCGGTGGAGATGCATCTCTTACCTGCTCACCGGAGACCCAGACGAAGATTGACCAGATGACGGTGGACCTTGTGAAGAAGCAGCATGACAAGGCCTATCAGCTTCTGAGCGATCACATTACGAAGCTTCATGAAATCACGAAGTATCTCTATGAGAAGGAAACCATTACAGGAGCAGAGTTCATGGAAATTCTGAATCGCAAGGAGGTCGATCCATCGGTGATGGCACCGACGACGGCAGAATAAGACGAAATGCTTATTTCTCCTCCGGAAACAGGGCACCGACGCGCGGCTTTCCGCGCATTGGAGAAGCCATAAGAGAGCTGCGGCTCGTTTCGCTTTTAGCGAAGCGGGCCGTTTTTTATTGGGTACATGGGGAGGGAAACTTGGCAAAACGGCGTTTCTGTTCGTATAATATACATAAATAAGTGCTTCTCTCATGTTGGAGCGTATCTGCCTTCAGGAGTGGAAGAAAAGACCGAACTCAATATAAAGAAAAAAGAGATACAGAACAGGAAGGACAGATAAAAGGAAGAATTATGCGTGATCTTGATTATTTGAAGCTGCTCGCAAAGCAGTTTCCGACCGCCACTGCTGCAGGTGCAGAAATCATCAACCTGCGTGCGATCTGTGCACTGCCGAAGGGAACGGAGTATTTCTTCTCCGATCTTCATGGAGAAAGTGACGCCTTTATTTACCTGATGCGTTCTGCATCCGGTATTGTACGGGATAAAATCGACGAGACCTTCGGAAATCTGCTGCCGGAGGAGGAACAGCTGGAGCTTGCGAACCTGATTTACTATCCGCGGGATATCCTGTCAGATCCAGAGCATAAGGAGAAGGATACGCCGGAGTGGCAGCGTATTACGATCAATCGACTCGTCAATATATGCCGTTGCGTAAGCTCGAAGTATACCCGCTCGAAGGTGCGAAAAAAGATGCCACAGCAGTATGCCTACGCCATCGATGAGCTGCTGCATATTGACGGGCATGACGAGGATAAGCGGGGCTATCTCCGTGGCATTATGGACGCCATCATTGACATCGACATGGGAGATGACTTCATCGTAGCGCTGTCGGAGCTCATTCAGAATCTCGTCATTGACAATCTTCACATTATCGGCGACATCTTCGATCGAGGACCGCATGCGGACCAGATCATGGAGGAGCTGATGAGCTTCCACGATGTCGATATCGAGTGGGGCAACCATGACGCCGAGTGGATGGGTGCCGCCTGTGGAAATCCTGCATGCATCTGCAGTGTCCTGCGGATCGCCACCTCCTATAATTCCTTTGATGTACTGGAGGATGGCTATGGCATCAACCTGCGACCGCTGTCCATGTTTGCAGAGGAAATCTATGGAGACGACCCGTGCGACTGCTTCCAGCCACATCTCCTGGATACCAATGTCTCCGACTCAGTGAATCCACACCTTGCAGCGAAAATGTGTAAGGCCATCAGCATCATCCTTTTCAAAGAGGAGGGCGCGTTGATTCGGCGTCACCCAGAATACAAGCTGGACCATCGGCTGCTGCTCGAACACATTGACTACGAAAAGGGAACGGTGACACTGGAGGGAAAAACGTATCATATGAAGGATACCCATTTCCCGACGATTGACCCGAAGGATCCGTATCGGCTGACTCCGAAGGAAGAGGAGCTGATGGCGACGCTGGTGTACAGCTTTACCCATTCGCAGCTCCTGCAGAAGCATATTCGCTTCTTCTTTACGAACGGAGCCATGTACAAGGTGGTCAATAACAATATCCTTTTCCACGGCTGCATTCCGATGGATGTGGACGGCTCATTCCTGAAGCTGGAGACCTCGATGGGCACTTTTTCCGGAAAGGCGCTTATGGATTACTTCTATGAGCGGGCCATCGATGCCTACTTCCTGAATGGCGAAAATGATCCGAAGGGAAAAATCTATGCGACGGACCTCTTCTGGTACATGTGGTGCGGCCCGTACTCTCCACTCTTCGGAAAGGATAAGATGACGACCTTCGAGCACTGCTTCATCGAGGAACCAGAGACCCATGTAGAGAAGTTTAACATTTACTATGATTTCTCAAAGGAGGAGCGCTACGTTGACCGCATCTTCGCAGAGTTTGGTGTGGATCCGGAGCTTGGACATGTCGTGAATGGACATGTCCCGGTAAAGACCAAGCGTGGAGAATCTCCGATCAAGGCGAACGGAAAGCTCTTCGTGATCGATGGCGGTATATCAAAGGCGTACCACTCCCGTACGGGCATCGCAGGCTATACCCTGATCTACAATTCCCGTCACCTCGCGCTCGCAGAGCATAAGGGCTTCCAGAAGGGCTCGGAAAACACACCGGAGATCCAGATTGTGGAGCAGATGAAGCACCGTGTGCATGTCGGAGAGACCGACAATGGACAGGAGCTGAAGCGTCAGATCGAGGACCTCGAGGAGCTGCTGGCAGCCTATCGCAATGGTGATATCCGCGAGAAGGGTGAAATTGTGCAAAAGAGACATTGATTCGATACAGGAATAATGCTATAAAAGGCGAGATCATTCACATGGTCTCGTCTCTTTTGTATTGATCCACGATTGCAAGCGATTCGTATTTCAGGAGGAAAACATGGCAGGTACATCAAGTATGAAGGATATGACGACGGGAAATCCGACGAGGCTGATTCTCGGCTTTGCGATTCCGATGCTTCTCGGAACGCTCTTTCAGCAGTTTTACAGCATGGTGGACACCATCATTGTGGGACGCTTTCTCGGCGTGGACGCGCTCGCCGGTGTCGGCTCGACGGGTGCCATTAACTTCATGGTCAATGGCTTCGTCATCGGTGTCACGGCGGGCTTTGCGATTCCGGTGGCGCAGCGCTTCGGTGCGCAGGATGCGCGTGGACTTCGAAAATATGTGGCGCAGATCATCTACCTCACGGTACTTATTGCGGCCCTGATGACCCTTGTGATCGGTGTGCTCACAAAAAGCATTCTGATCGGGACGAATACGCCAGCCTCGATCTTTGATTATGCATACAGCTATATCCTGATCATCTTTCTCGGCACCCCGGCGATCTTTCTTTACAATATCACCGCAAGTATCATCCGCTCTCTGGGCGATGCGAAGACCCCGGTCTATTTCCTGATCTTTGCGGCTCTTCTCAACATTCTCCTCGACTATATTTCAATCGGTCTCCTCGGCTTCGGCGTTGAGGGCCCGGCCTATGCGACGGTGATTTCTCAGGGACTGAGTGGATTTCTCTGTCTCCTGTATATGGTGAAGAAATTCCCGATTCTTCACTTTGAAAAGGGAGATATGAAGCCGGAGAGTGAGAAGATGCTGACCCTGCTCAGCATGGGCATTCCGATGGGACTTCAGTACTCCATCACGGCCATCGGCTCGGTCATTCTGCAGACCGCGGTCAATGGCCTCGGCGCCATTTCACTTGCGGCCATTACAGCAGGCCAGCGCATCAGTAATTTCGTCTGCTGCGTATTTGACTCGCTGGGCGCGACCATGGCCACCTATGCCGGGCAGAATGTCGGTGCGCTTCGCTTCGACCGTATTCGGGAGGGGGTACACTCCGCAACGATCATTGGCGCGGTCTATTCGGTGCTGATCTGCATCCTCCTCATCCTTTTCGGCGGCGAGATTCCGAAGCTTTTCGTCAATGCAGGCGAAACCGAGGTTATCACCAACGCGCACCGCTTCCTCGTCTGTAACTCTCTTTTCTATATTCCGCTCACCGTGGTCAATGTATGGCGCTTCAGCATTCAGGGCATGGGCTTTTCCGGTCTCGCCATCCTTGCAGGTGTATGTGAGATGGTGGCCCGCAGTCTTGTAGGCTTTGTGTTTGTGCCGATGTTCGGCTACATTGCCGCCTGCTTTGCGTCACCACTTGCATGGCTCTTTGCGGACGCCTTCCTGATTCCGTGCTTCTATCACTGCCTTCGAAGACTGAAAAAGCAGTATCCTGCACAGCCGTAAAAACAGGGGACAGCAAATCCATGGTTGCTAAGAAGGGCATTGCGCTTTAAAATAAGCATAGTTATGGCTAGAGACAGGAAGCATGGCGTGATGTCATGCATTCGAGAGAAAAGGTGGAGGAAAGATCATGACAAACGATATGGAAACGATGGCGGTCAATGCCATCCGTGTTTTATCTGCAGATGCAATTCAGAAGGCAAATTCCGGACACCCGGGACTGCCACTCGGTGTCGCACCGATGGCCTATGAGATCTGGGCGCATTATCTCCATGTGAACCCGGCCGATCCGAACTGGGAGAACCGTGACCGCTTTATCCTTTCAGGCGGACATGGCTCCATGCTGCTGTATTCTCTGCTCCATCTTTTCAGCTTCGGCCTTACGAAGGAAGATGTCATGCAGTTCCGTCAGCTGGGCTCTCTGACCCCGGGTCATCCGGAGTACGGTCATACCGTCGGCATTGAGGCCACAACCGGACCACTGGGAGCCGGCATCAGCATGGCTGTGGGCATGGCCGCTGCGGAGAAGCATCTCGCCGCGATCTTTAATCGCCCAGGCTACGACATCGTGAATCACCGGACCTTCGTGATTGCCGGAGACGGAGACCTCATGGAGGGCATTTCGTCCGAGGCACTGTCCCTGGCAGGCACCTGGAATCTCTCGAAGCTGACTGTACTGTATGATTCCAATAAGATTTCCATCGAAGGCTCTACGGATATCGCGTTCCGTGAGGATGTGGTGAAGCGTGTGGCAGCCTTCGGCTTCAAGACCCTGGAAGTGGACGATGGCAATGACCTTCAGAAGATTGCGGCAGCCCTTGACATTGCCCTGCAGGATGATTCTGCACCATACTTCATCAAGGTGAAGACCACCATCGGCTATGGCTGCCCGGCGAAGCAGGGCTCGAATGCAGCGCATGGTGAGCCACTGGGCGAGGACAATGTAAAGGCCATGAAGACCTTCCTTGACTGGCCATCGCAGGAGCCGTTCTACGTTCCGGACGAGGTGTATGCACATTATAAGGCACTCGCCGCAGCGAAGCAGCCGGTCGAGGATGCCTGGAAGCAGCTGTTCAAGGAGTATACCGAGAAGTTCCCGGAGATGGCCGCGCTCTGGACACGCTATCATTCCGATGAGGATGTGAAGGCCCTTTCCGAGGATGCCGGTTTCTTCGCACCTGCGGAGAAGGCAGAGGCAACCCGTGCATCGTCTGGTGTTGTGATTAATTATATGAAGGACAAGGTGCCGAACCTCTTCGGCGGATCGGCCGATCTTGCACCATCGACGAAGACGGAGATGAAGGGAGAGGCCTACTTCAGTGCGGAGACACCGGAGGGACGGAATCTGCACTTCGGTGTACGTGAGATGGCCATGGCCGGAATTGCCAATGGTATGCTCCTGCATGGCGGACTTCGGACCTATGTAGCGACCTTCTTCGTTTTCAGCGATTATCTGAAGCCAATGGCGAGACTGGCCGCGCTCATGAAGATCCCACAGATCTTCGTTCTGACGCACGATTCCATCGGTGTCGGCGAAGACGGACCGACGCATGAGCCGATCGAGCAGCTTGCGATGCTTCGCTCCATTCCGAACTTTGACGTGATCCGTCCATGTGATCGGACGGAGACGGAGGGCGCATGGCTCCAGGCACTGGAAGCCAAGGACCATCCGACCGCGCTCGTGTTGACGAGACAGAATCTCGAGCAGCTCCCAGGCTCCGATGCACACAAGGTGGAGAAGGGTGCCTACGTACTCGATGACTGTGAAGGTACGCCAGAGCTGATTCTGATTGCGACCGGATCCGAGGTTTCCCTGGCTGTAAAGGCAAAGGCCGAGCTGAGCGCCGAAGGAAAGAAGGTTCGTGTCGTTTCCATGCCGAATATGGAGGCCTTCGACCGCCAGGATGCAGCCTACCAGGAAGCCGTGCTCCCGAAGAGCGTACGGAAGAGAATTGCCATTGAAGCACTGTCGGATTTCGGCTGGTACAAGTATGTCGGCCTCGATGGCCAGGTTATCAGCATGCATGGCTTCGGTGCATCTGGAAATGGCAGTGCCCTGTTTAAGCATTTCGGCTTTACGGTCGAGCATGTGGTTGAAGTGGCAAAGAGCCTTTAAACGATTGTGAAAAAAGTACATGTACACAGCGTGACCTTGACCATGAAAGAACGGTGGAAGGAGGTCACGCAGCCACCATGTTCATAAGAACGTTCATCTGGAGGTGAACAGCATGAGATTTTTTATTGATACAGCAAATGTAGAGGAAATTCGCGAAGCCAATGAAATGGGCATCATTTCAGGTGTTACCACAAACCCATCCCTGATTGCAAAGGAAGGGAAGGACTATATGACGACGCTGAAGGAGATCACCGAGATCGTCGATGGCCCGATTTCTGGTGAGGTGAAGGCCAGCACGACGGATGCTGCCGGCATGATTGCCGAGGGCCGTGAGATTGCGAAGCTTCATAAGAATATGGTGGTGAAGATTCCGATGACGGTCGAGGGTCTGAAGGCCGTAAAGGTACTGTCCAGTGAAGGCATTCATACGAATGTCACCCTCATCTTTTCAGCTTCCCAGGCACTTCTGGCGGCGAGAGCCGGTGCGACCTACGTATCCCCATTCTTAGGACGCCTCGATGACATTTCCACGGATGGCATTGCCCTGATCCAGGACATCGAGGATATCTTCCAGATGTACCCGGACATCGATACCGAGGTCATCTGTGCCTCGGTTCGTCATCCGATGCATATTGTGGAGTGCGCAAAGACCGGCGCTGACATCGCCACCGTTCCGTATAAGGTACTGCTTCAGATGGTGAAGCACCCGCTCACGGACATCGGTATCGCCCGCTTCCAGAAGGATTACGAGGCAGTATTCGGAAAGCAGAACTAAAGACCCCGACGAACCGGGAAGCCAGTACGAAGATGAAGAGCCCCGAAGGGCCTGCCGCAGCAGGCAGTGATAAAAACGAAGGGACCCGAAGGGCCGACCGCAGAAGCCATATGAAGAGGTCGTGAAGAATCAAAATCCCATCCATTAGAAGTACTTAGAGTAATTTTTCCTCAGCACCCTCTGTCAACGTGGAGTTTTCATCAAGAAAACTCCACGATTGCAGAGGGCTTAGTACTTCTTATGGATGGGATTTTAGAGTCTTCCGAGCTCTGAGTACGGGCTTCTGCGGTCGGCCCTTTGGGGCTCTGAGCTTTTTACTGCCTGCTGCGACCGGCCCTTCGGGGCTCTGCGGTAGTCTCCAGCTTACCGGTCAAAAACCACGTACTTCGGGATACCGTTTTCGAATTTGCAGGACTGCTCGCCCTGTACAAGCGGGCGGAGATACTCGAGCATGTCCTCCGTTACGCCATTGCCTTCGGAGGTGATCCAGCTCTCCGGTACCTTCTTTTCGCGGTCGGCAATTTCTGAAATGTCGGCAGCACCGTACTGAACGGTATACGGATGGTTGGAGGTACGGGTAAGTGTGGACATCGTGCCATTCTGTCCTTCGAGTGCGAGACGGACCGCGTTCCGACCGAGCTCCCTTGACTCCGTGATGTCGGTTTCTGAGAGAAGATGACCGGCGCAGCGCTGCAGGAGGTTGAGCTCAATGTAACGGACCTTACAGCCAATGTTGTTGCGAATCGCGTTTTCGAGCACCTTTCCGGCACCGGTTGCAATCGTGTGGCCGAAGGCGTCCTTTGTCTGGTCACGGTCTGCATAGTCGCAGATCATTCGACCGCTCCGGTCGCGGATCCCCTCGCTGATGGCCACAATCACATTTTTTCCGGCGGTGAGCTCTCCGCGAAGATCGGAGATGAAGTCATTGAGATCGAACGGATGCTCCTCCAGATAGATGAGGTACGGCACCCGGCTGTTGGCATTGGCCGCCAGAGCGGCTGCTGCCGTCAGCCAGCCTGCATTCCGGCCCATCATTTCGACGACGATCACGTACGGCGTATCGTACACCACGAGCTCCCGCTCGAGCTCCGAGATGGAGGTTGCAATATACTTCGCCGCGGATCCGAAGCCCGGGCAGTGGTCAATGCCATAGAGATCATTGTCAATGGTTTTCGGCGCACCGATGACGACGATGTCCGGGATCTGATGCTCTTTGATATAGTCGGAAAGCTTCCAGACGGTATCCATCGAATCGTTGCCGCCAATGTAAATGAAGTAGCCGATCTCATGCTTCTGGAAGATACGGATCAGTTCTTCAAATTCACTCGGATCCTGCGCCGGATCCTTCAGCTTAAAGCGGCAGGAGCCAAGGGCTGCAGCCGGTGTTACGGCAAGGGTATCCAGCATCGATGCGATGTTATCCATCTCACTGATGTTCAGAAAATGCTCCTGCAGCACGCCCTGAATACCATAGCACGCACCGAGTATATCCGTGATTTCAGGATTCTGTATGGCTGCCTCGATGATACCGGACAGCGTTGCATTGATAGCGGCGGTCGGACCGCCAGACTGTGCGACCAAAAGCTTCTTTCCCATGTGATCTCCTTTAATGAACATGAATCATAATGCTGGCAGCTTCCGCTTTGGCAGAAAAGTATCAGCGTTAAAACACTCTGATTCAACAGTATACCATACTTTTCCAGGCAAATCAGCCGAAGCAGAGAGGGGGCCATCTTTAACGGCAGCAGGCTACTGTTCAGTGGGCATTTCTAGGTGTCGGTACAGCTTGGAAGCAGCTGACACATATATACGATTTTGAAAAACGACGTTTTGTATATAGAATCTCCTGCCTTTGAACTTGTTAAAACTGTAACGATATATACGATAAGCCTTTTTTGG
>ERZ808240.3265-NODE-3265-length-16086-cov-4.683863_pt1 | contig 16086 bp, 16 predicted proteins | sample MGYA00521084_ERZ808240 | MGnify/ENA primary metagenome ERZ808240 (study PRJEB31516, sample SAMN03275571) | gut metagenome | biome: mammalia-associated habitat; material: feces | host: Papio cynocephalus | place: Kenya | collected 2012-08-06 ... | reverse complement strand
GCACACCGATTGTCTCAAGCTGTCTGATAACACTTTCAGCCTGCTCACCATTGATGCTGAAATTCTCCTTGACCTGATCCACACTGATAGCTTTCTTTTCCATCGCAAACATTCCGACCTTCTCAATCAGTCCGTCTTTCCTGTTACAGTCCGGAAGCACTGAATACAGGATTCTATACTTCTTTGCCATCTTTTCAACCTTTTTCATATCTTCGGTATTAAACTGCAACACCTGTAAATCACCACCCTTTAGGAACAGCTTTCTCATGGATGTCTTGCCAAGCGACTTTTCATAATCAAGCATCCCTTTTAAGAAATCTATTGCCTTCTGCATGGCAGCTATTCCGCCACTTCCTACCTTCATGGCAATCTCAATGCCATCATAAGCTACACGGATGATCTGCACCGCTTCCTGAATCTCTTCTGCCATTATCGCACCTCCACTTTCTCTCTGACTGTTGTTTTAAGTGTTTGCTCTATTCTTTCCATTCCGATAGGGCAATCATTAGTTTCATATGTCATTATTAAATTAATGGATGGAATTATTCCATTATCACAATATGTTTTTATTTTCCTGCAGACACGACTCGCATATTCCGGATTGTCCATCATCCCGAAATGTTCCCAATAATAATACTCACCTGTTTTAGGATGTCGAATTGTAAAATCCGGATACATTACCATCCCGTCCAGTATCAATTGATTTTCATATCGAAATGGTATTCTTTCCCGAAATAAAACATTATCAATCATTGCTTCTGATTTAGAACGAAGATATTTACCCTGTGTTCCTTTTACATTCAAATTCTCCGGATATTTCTTATTTGTTTTATATTCTTCTGTCATCCATGCTTCTAAATTTTTTGAACGTGGTTCAAACGCCTTTCCCAGTAATTCAATATAGCCGTCATTTTTTAACAGCATATCAGATGTATCATTTTCATTTGGCATTTTTCTTATATATGCATTACATGCCTCAAGTTCTCGCTTTAAATCTTGTTTTCTTAATATATAATACTTTTTCATAGCAAGTTTTTCAGCCAAGTGTTTCTCTTTCTTTGGCAAGATATATTGACTTTCCTGCATTCTTCAAATACCACTTATATCCTTTTCCGTTTTTGGCACATATTAGTTCTTCTTTTGGAAATGTTTTCTCTAATACTTCAATCTCCTGTATTTCTTTTTTCAATTTAACGATTCTCTTTATTATTATATCTTTAATCATACGCATTCTCCTCGTTTTTTGTGTTAATTTCCTGTAATATCTTTTAATTGGTATAACTCCCATTTTTCTTTATTAATACCCCAAGAGACCACTTCTCCCATGGTATCAAGCTATTTTTTCACTTTGCATACCCTTCTGCTCATCCTGTCTGGGGTATATTATCAAATTGTCTTTATGCATACCCCTGCTCACTTTTCTGTTACGGGTATTACCTTTGTTTGCTTTCATACCCTACACATCGGCATTGGCATTGGTATGACAGCCTATTTTCTTGAATAATACCCAAAATCCGGTTTCATCAAGGGTATTATCCAAAGTTTTTCTCTCATATACCCATTATTTCATTTTGGGATTGGTATCATTCATTAGATTTATTCTCCATACCCACCTTTGCCTGAAGTTCAGTTTCTTTTTCCGCTTGATATCATTCATTAATTTTATCCTCCATACCCATGAAGCATAATTTTTCCTGTCTGTATCTGTAAAATTACTGCACCACATCGGTCGGTGCGGTAAACCTTTGCGCCAAGAGTCTGGAGCCGCATCAGGATTTCTTCATGTGGATGTCCATAACGGTTCTTTTTCCCGCAACTGATAATGGCACATTGCGGTTTTACCGACTGAAGGAAATCTTCTGAAGATGCAGAACGCGAACCGTGATGCCCCACCTTCAAGACATCTGTCTCTGACAACAGGGAACCTTTTTCTAAAATCAATTTTTTCTCCACCGTACTTCCGGCATCTCCTGTAAACAAGATCTTTTTTCCATCATATTCTGCCAGAAGAACCAGAGACAGTTCATTCGCATTCAAACCGGATTCTGTAATTGCATCTTTCAATGCAACTTCTTCCGGAAAATTTTCTATAATCTCATCTTTTAAACCGGCTTCAGCAATTTTATCTTTCAGACCAGTTTCTGTCTTCTTATATTCCATCGTACCATCATCTTCAGACTTATCTGTCTTCTTCTCTTCCAAAATTTCCCCAGATGGATAAAGACATTTCAGCGTCAAACCTGCCATATCTGAGTCCTGCTTTTCCATAATCTTATCCCCCTCTTCCATATATATAACATTAATGTCTTTTTCCCTTGCTAATGTCTCTATATCTGAAAGATCCTGTCTGTCACCATACTTTGCAAGAACCAGATTCCGTATCCGTATGCCGATATGTTCTGTATTCAACAGATATTCTATGCCTGATACATGATCGGCATCTCCATGCGTTACAAATACATAATCAAGTTCTGCCATTCCATAATATCGAATCGCCGGAAGCAGAACATATTCTCCAACTTTCTGATTACTGGTAGATCCCCCATCGATCAGAATCGAAGTTCCCTGTTCTGTCCGTATCAAAATTCCATCTCCCTGACCAACATCCAGAAATGCTGTGACAAATGAGCGATCAAGATTGGCGTATTCATATAACGCTGTCAGCAATATAACAAGTATAATTCCATATAAATATCTGCCACGTCTGCCTGACTTGTTTCTCACCGGCTTTGTCAAGTCTCTACCTGATGAATTGTTTCTCACCGGCTTTGCTAAGCCTTTGTCTGACGAATTGTTTGTCATTGGCTTTGCCAACTTCCTGCCTGCCAAATTATTTCTCATCAGCTTATCCGCCTCTCTGCCCGCTGAATTGTTCTCAGCCTTTTTCTGCCCAACATCCTTTCTCTGATGGGCATCTTTCTCTCTGACATAACACTTCAAAATAAAAAGAATCATTCCAAGTCCCAAATAATAAACAAGAACCATTCGAACCGAGATATGCCCTACATTTATACTGCTGCATGGAATCATCTCGAACAGACTGCACAGCCTTTCATACAATACAAGAATAAAATGTGCCGGCATCCCGGTAAACTCTGCTGCCTTTATAGAAATAACGCCGCATCCTGCTGTTACAAGTGCCGACATCAGTACCCAGGAAACTAACGGAACAACCAGAAGATTTAAAAATATTCCATATAAAGGGAACTGATAGTAATAGAATACACAGATTGGAAGGGTAGCCAAAAAAGATGACATGCTGACTCCAAGTGCCTGCTTTAGTTTTCCTTTTTTCCCAAACAGCTGAACATATAGCGGATGAATCACCGCCAGACCAGCCACAGCAGCAAAGGACAATTGAAAACCTGCATCCAATATCACATATGGATTCCATGCAGCCATGCATATACTTGCAATTCCTGCCGATGTCAGAAGATCCACAGATCGTCCTTTTACCTTTCCAAGCATTACAAGCCCCATCATGATCACAGCCCGGCTGGTAGAACCGGACAATCCTGTCATAATCCCATAAAATACAACAACTGTCATTGCCACGCATCCCGCGATCCGGTAAGATCCAGTTCTCTTACGAATCCACTCAAAGAGTGTCATGCCAAGTATCGCTATATGAAGTCCCGATATCGCCAGAATATGTGCAATTCCATTTAACTGATACATATTTCTTGCATCTCTGTCCAACCCACGTTTATCCCCCAGCACCATTGCAGAAAGAATCGAAGCATCCTCTGGCTCAAATATCTGATCATACAAGGAAGCAACTCGTTCCTTTATCCCATGCAGAATATTCAACAGTACAGAGTTTTCCACCCCGGATTCCATATAAGAAGCATCTTTTAAAAGCATAAATATCCGCTTTGCCTTATAATAATCTGCTGCATCAAACCCCCCCGGATTCGTCGTGTGCTCCGGTAAAGCTGCAATGCCGGACATTACTACATCCTGTCCAAGTATCGGTTTTTCTGCTGTTAACAGATATACGACTATCTTCATCTGCCCTGAAAAAGCAATCTTGTTTTCTACTTTTTCAACTCCTTTTGCATCCTCAACTTTCTTTGTATTTTCACCTTCTTTTGTATCTTCAACTTCTTTTGCTTCTTCTCCTTTAACAACCACTTCCTTTGCCAGAATCTGTACCATCCAGCCGGAAGTCGTCTCCTGCCTGTCATATACAATTCCACTCACTTCACAGGAAGCCCCCACTGCACACTTTGCAAAATTCTCCTGTGTTCGAAGCGAGGTCATATTACAGTATCCGCCAATTCCCACCAGGACAAAGATCAGCCATATACCCACAGTCTTTCTCTTAACAGAACCACCCCTCACACTTCTATGCCTGTTAATCTGCATACCAAAAAGAGCTGCAAATATGATTGCAGCCCAAATATACCATCTGCTGCCAGCCATTGCCCCCGTCTCTCCAAACAGAAAGGCACACGCTACCCAAAACAGTGGTCTTTTTATTTTATTTTCCTCCTGACGCACAGTCATCAAACTTTCAAATATCTGCATCCATACTGCAATATTTTATAACTGTGTCTTTAATTACAAATTGTATAATCTGCTGTATATGCTTTTGTAAAATCAAGATATTCACCATAGATCAAATCCTGTTTACCATCTATCTTGAACACAACTTTATCTACATCGGAAAGCTGAACCAGTGAATCTACAATGGAATATAAAAGTACCCTATTATCATACTGCTCTACATTTGTCAGAAATGAATTGCTGTAATTCACATAACAGGTACGATCCTGAACATAGATATCCAGAATATCTATATCATCTCCTAATGGGCTCTTCCATTCCTTTGAACCACATAGATTTTCCATAACCTGCTCTTCCGGCGTCTTATAAGATAACGCATCAATCTCAACCGTTTTCTTATCCAGCCTCTTTCCAGTCGTATCAGGTACATAAACATCGACCGAATAATCCGACTTCATAAAATCACTGCCTATAGTCGAAAAAGACTGCTCTGTATATACACTCGTATCAAGTTTCCTCTCTCCGATCAGATCAGACAGTTCAAATGACACTTTGTCAACACCCTCCACCTGACAAAGTGTATTTGTAAATGCCATCTTGCATAGCAAAATCTGATAATTTTCTGCTGTTTCATAATCCAGATTAAACATAACCGTCACAACACCCTGTCCATCATATGCGTAACGCTGATAAGTCATTCCCATAGGTATTGGTATCTGACAATTTTTGTCATCTGTTGATGTTATCAATAGATTCATTAATTTATCTATCGTATTCTCTGTTGCTTCAAGCTGGTCAATATTTGTGTGCTGTGTAACAAAATCAGTCCAGTCACTATTCATATAATAAATAGTATATATATCCATACCCTCACTGGCGTCCAGACCTGAACCAGCTGTATCCTTAACTTTATTATCTCCACAACCTGTCATTGAAAACAATAAAACGAAAGCCATAACCATCCGAATAACGATCCGATAACCGAAGATTTCAGTCTTCATATCTTACTCCTTCATCCTGCTGTCTAGTTAACATAATTCATTGGAACACGAACCGTAAATGTCGTTCCCTTACCCGGTTCACTATATACATTGATGATTCCCTTATGCATAACGATAATATTCTTGGAAATCGCAAGTCCTAGTCCTGTTCCTCCGGTATCTCGGCTTCGTGCTTTGTCTACCCTGTAAAAACGCTCAAAGATATGCTCTACACAGTCTTCCGGTATACCTACACCTGAATCGGCAACCTTGATATACAGATTTTTATGATCTGCATTCAGGGATACTCTGATCCAGCCACCATCTACATTGTACTTTATTCCATTCTCGATGAGATTGGATATTGCAAGTGTAAACTTTACTTTATCAATATCCGCCGACACTTCACGAAAACTCTCAAATGTAATCTCGATATTTCTCTTTTCTGCAAGAGGCGTCAATCGTTTCAGAATGACCTCCATCAGTTCATTAATATCTACACGTTCAATATTCAGACTGTCTGAGCCCTTATCTGTTTTCACAAGAGTCAGAAGGTCACTGATGATCTGCGCTTCGCGATCGATCTCAAGCACAATATCATTCATGAACTCCCGGTATGTCTCAACAGGAACATTTTCCTGCATCAATATAGACTCAGACAAAACCTTCATAGAAGTGATCGGTGTCTTTAACTCATGTGATACATTTGATACAAATTCCTGTCGTGATTCTTCCAGAAGCTGGGCTTTTGCAAATATACCATTCATATTATCTACAACCATACCGGCTTCTTTCCATAAACCATCCTTATGAAGCTGTCCAAGGAATCCATCCTTCATGTTCAGAAGCTGCAGACGAATCTTTCTTGTATCACGGATCGCTGTATAAGAAATCACTACGGCTGCAATCACTCCAAGTACCATAAATATACAGATCAGGATATTGGCACGATATTCCAGATATGTCTTATTATCATTAAAATCTTCAAGACTGACTGCCACAACTGCTACATCATCAGTATAACCTTCACGGTTTACCACAGGAAATATATACTCGATCGATATGTCATCTGACACCATCTTCTCCGACTCATCACCACTCATGATCCGGTGAATATCATTATCCATAATATAGGTATCCTTCATCAACCGAAAACTGTCATAGATCACATTATAATCCGTATTAACAATGACGATTCTGGCAGACATGCTGTATGCGAGCGTATCTACGCCCTGATAAGTCTGGCTTGTGCCTTCGGTTTCCGAATTAATATCGTTGATCAGATATTCCAGACTTTTTGAATTATTTCTCAGAAGCTTTTCAACATCCCGATATTCATTTTTTACAAGCAAATTGAAAAAAACAGTTTTCATACCGATTGCAACAAGAAAAACCAGCAGAATTATGATCAGAAAGATCACGGTCTGAAGACGAATATGTTCTTTTCCCTGTTTCATGATATTTGTTTTTTTCATATCATCATTTCTGTCTTTTTTCATCGCAACTATCAGCCTTTAAAATAATAGCCAACGCCCCATTTCGTATGAATATATACCGGTTCTCCCGGATTATCTTCAATCTTTTCTCTAAGTCTTCGAACATGAACATCCACCGTACGGGCATCTCCTGGATATGTGCTTCCCCATATAGTATCAAGAAGCTCATTCCTGGAATATACTTTATTCGGATGCGCCATTAATAATTCCAGGAGATCAAACTCTTTTGCTGTCAGGTTCAATTCTTTTCCATGAACAAATACCCGTCTGCTGTCAAGCTCTACCTTCATTCCGTTGATCTCCATGATATTCACAGGCTTTACAGGTTCTGCTTTCTTTCCGCTTCTTCTGAGAATTGCTTTTATCCTTGCTTTAACCTCAAGAATATTAAACGGCTTTGTGATATAATCATCCGCACCATACTCAAGCCCCATGATCTTATCCATATCTTCACCCTTTGCCGTCAGCATTATGATCGGAACATTTGAAAATTCGCGCACCATCTGGCAGACTTCTATTCCTGTATATACTGGTATCATAATGTCAAGAAGAACGATATCATATGAATTGTTCTTTATTTTCTCAAATGCTTCTCCGCCATCGTAAGCAACATCGACTTCCATATCGTCCTGTTCCAGACTGAATTTCAATCCCTTAACAATTAATTTTTCATCATCTACTACCAGTACTTTTTTCATACGATTACACCCCTGCTTCCTTATATATCTTTATTTAACATATATATACTCTTTTATCTTCTGAAAAAGGCTCTCGCCGATCCCGTCTACATTTGTAATTTCTTCGATCTGTGCAAAACTTCCATGCTCCGTCCTGTATCGGATAATGGATTCTGCTTTTGTCTCGCCGATCCCGGAAAGTGCCATTAATTGTTCTTTATCTGCTGTGTTGATATCTATTTTCTGTGACTGCTCACCGCTGCTGTTCATTTGACTGTCTGTATATGCTTCATTCTTCAAAGCATCCTGCTGATCTGCCAGCTCATCTTTTGTCGGAAAATAAAGCTTCTGTCCATCCTGAACCGTCTCTGCCAGATTTAAGACACCTGAAACTGCATCCTCAGTCAGTCCGCCCGCAAGAAGCAATGCGTCATTGATCCTGGAGTCTTCCGGCAGCTGGTATACCCCTTCCTGCTTAACAGCACCACACACATAGACATATACATATCCTGTATTTTCTGATACTTCTGAACTTTCATCTGTCTGCTGCTCTGTCACCCATACATCTGCATTATCTGTCACATCAGCAGGCTCATAGGAAACGTGATCACTTCCACAACCCGACAGCATGAAAATAATCATAAGTCCGGCTACCGCACTGAATAAAACACAGCCATCATTTCTTCTTTTTTCTTTCATCATATCCGCATAACCTCCTGTATATGCCGATATGACCATACACACCCCCATTTTAACGAACTTCGATTCCTTTTACAATAGTAAAATAGAAAAAAGACCGGAACTGTAGTTCCTGATTTTTCTCATTATCAACGTACAGTTCCGGCCTTTTTCTGTTTTTATCTTTTATATGTTAACTGCCAAATATTATTTAGAATAACGGTTCTTTTAAAATCGCGGTACCAATACCCTTCTGTGTAAAGAACTCAAGAAGCAGACAATGCTTCAGACGTCCATCCAGAATATGGACTCTTGATACACCATTTTCCATAGCTGCAATACAGTTATTCAGCTTTGGAAGCATACCGCCACCGACAACACCTTTCTCAATGATATCCTTTGCTTCATGGATATCCATTTCCGAGATCAGTGTGGACTTATCTGTCGGATCAATAAATACACCTTCAATATCTGTTAAGAATACCAGTTTTTCTGCCTTTAATGCAGTTGCAACTGCACATGCAGCATCGTCGGCATTGATATTATAGTCTTCATATTCTTCACTGACACCGATAGGCGCAATAACAGGTATAAAGTCCTGATCTACCAGTGCATCGATCACTTCTGTATCTACCTTTGTGATCTCACCTACATAACCGATATCTTTTCCACCCGGCAGACGCTTCTTAACAGTAAACAGTCCTCCATCCTTACCACTGATACCAACAGCCTTTAAACCAACCTTCTGCATCATGCTGACAAGGCTCTTGTTTACCTTGGATAACACCATCTCAGCAATCTCCATTGTCTCACTGTCTGTTACACGAAGGCCATTGATAAACTCAGGCTCTTTTCCAACCTTCTCTACCCATTTGCTGATCTCCTTGCCGCCGCCATGTACGATAACCGGCTTTAAGCCAACCAACTTCAATAATGCAACATCTTCGATCACATTATATTTCAGATTCTCGTCCAGCATAGCGCTTCCGCCATACTTTACAACGATCGTTTTACCCTGAAATTTCTTGATATAAGGCAATGCCTCGATCAGTGTCTGTGCTTTTGATATTACCTGATCTACTGTATAATCTCCCTTTACCATCTTAATTACTTCCTCACTTTCTATACTCTGCATTTATCTTGATATATTCATATGTAAGGTCACAGCCCCATGCGGAAGCTGTCTCTGTACCTGTATGCATATCTGCATGAAAACAAACCTGATTTGGTGACAGGATCTCTGTTGCTCTTTCTTCATCATAATCGGTACAGACCCCATTTTCAACTATTTTTAGTGAACCGGCTTCACTGGATATTATAATGTCCACTTTATAAGGATCAAATGCGATCCCGCTCTGTCCCATCGCACATACCAGACGTCCCCAGTTCGCATCCGAACCATATACGGCACATTTTACAAGGTTTGATGTCACCACGGATTTTGCAAGCTTTCTTGCACCCTCCTTGGATTCCGCACCTGCTACCTGTACCTGGAACATCCTCGTCGTTCCTTCTCCGTCCGCGGCGATCAGCTTCACAAAATAGGTATTGATATATCGAAGTGCCTCTACAAATGCCGGATAGTCCTCATCCGTTTCAAGCAGTTCATCATTTCCAGCCATGCCATTTGCAAATATCATAACGGTGTCATTCGTTGAGGTATCCCCGTCGACGGATAACATATTATAAGTATCTATGACATCATTTCGCAGCGTTTTCTGCAATAACTCCTGACTGATATTCAGATCTGTTGTCAGAAATCCAAGCACTGTTCCAAGATTCGGATTGATCATACCGGAGCCTTTACACATACCACCAACCGTAACTGTCTTACCCTTGATCCATAGTTTTACTGCAATCTCTTTTTTATACACATCCGTTGTCATGATCGCCTCTGCTGCATGACTTCCACTCTCTAAATCATCGGAAAGCATTCCGGAAAGTTCATGTATTCCATACGCGATCGTATCCATCGGAAGTCTTATACCTATTACTCCGGTCGATGCAACTGCAATCTGATCGGCCGATATCTGAAGTTCTGACGCTACAAGCTCTGTCATGTGTTCTACATCCTGATTTCCCGCTTCTCCTGTACATGCATTTGCCACTCCACTGTTTACAACCAATGCCTGACATAATCCTTTATTGTCACATAATTTCCTGTCCCACATAACAGAAGCCGCCTTGACCATATTCTGTGTAAATACACCTGCTGTCTTTGCCGGACATTTGCTGACAAGCAATGCCATATCTTTCTTTTTTTTATTCTTTCTTATTCCGGCATGCATACCTGCTGCCAGAAAGCCGATTGGAGCTGTCACTCCACCAGAAATGATCTCCATACCGATCACCGCCTTATATCATCTGTTCTTCCACGATGTCTGCCGTCATTACTCTTTTATGGAAATACCGGAGCCATCAGCAGTCCTTCTTCTTCAGGGAGTCCAAACATGATATTCATATTCTGAACTGCCTGACCTGCTGCACCCTTTACCAGATTATCAAGCGCTCCCATAGCAATGATACGTCCGGTTCTCTCATCGATCTTGAAGTTGACATCTACATAATTGCTGCCCTCTACCCAACGTGTCTCAGGACACACATCCTTGTCAAGGACACGGACAAATCTCTCATTTGCATAATATTTGTCATATGCAGCACGAACAGTGTCGTAATCTGCTTTTTCTTTTAATGAAGCATACGCTGTAACCAGAATACCACGGTTCATCGGAACCAGATGTGGTGTGAAATTGATCATGATCGGACTGCCATATGCATATCCAAGCTGTTCTTCAATCTCCGGTGTATGACGATGTGTCGTTACTCCATATGCCTTAATGCTTTCATTTACTTCGCAGAACAGGTTCGGAATCTTTGCTCCTCGTCCAGCACCTGATGTACCGGACTTTGCATCTACAATAATCGTATTCGGATCGATCAGCTTCTCTTTTACCAGAGGATATAAGGAAAGGATGGAACAGGTTGTATAACAGCCAGGATTTGCCAGAAGTCTGCATCCCTTTACCTTATCTCTGTTGATCTCACACAAACCGTATACCGCTTCATTGATGAATTCCGGACTCTTATGCTCGATCTTGTACCATTTCTCATAAGTAGCAACATCTTTAATTCTGAAATCCGCACTCAGGTCAATGATCTTAACCTTTGACAGGATATCCTCATTTACAAGAGAAGAACATAAGCCCTGTGGGGTTGCCGTGAAAATAACATCCACCTTCTCAGCCAGCTCATCCATGTTCTCACCCAGACATGTTGCATCTACGATCTGAAACATATTTCCAAATACTTCGTAATATTTCTTATCTATAAAACTTCTGGAACCATACCAGACAATCTCTACATCCTTATGTCCAAGAAGAATTCTTACTATTTCCTGACCGGCATATCCGGTTGAACCAATAATTCCTGCCTTTATCATATCTAACTCCAATCTGCTGTAAATGATCTTCCGGTCGTTACAGCCATCGTCCTATTTGTATTTCTACACATTCATTTATCTTACTCTCTGCATTTTCTTCCGTCAACTGGTTTCACAGGAAAATACAGCCAGTGCAATCTTCCATGATTATACAGTTATTATGCATAATATTCAAGTATTATTTAATAAATATGCAAAAAAATATTCCAGCATTCAATTTATAACGTTATACCCTTAAAATTTTCGTATACATTTCATCTGTTTTGAAAAATGATACCGCATTCAACAAACTCCTGTATAAACGTGTTTCTAACGCATTTTACACAAATATTAAAGCCGACAAAAACAGAAATTCTTCTGTCTGCCGGCTTTATGCATATTATGTATATTTTATGAATAATATTAATCCAAGGCTTCTCTCTGGGGAACCGTTACTGTTGCTTCATAACAGGAGAAGATCTCCTCTACACGTTTCTGATCAGGTTTCTTTGTGATCAGACTGACGATCGGAACAATGATCAATCCGCCAACCATCGCTGCTGCACCACAGTTTACAGGTGACTGTAATGCCTGTGGAAAACTGAATAACTGCCATGTATTACTGATAAAGTTCAGTGTCATGATACCTACGCCCCAGATAAAACTAACAAGGCAGGCTGCCACTGTCGTACGTTTCCAGTACAAGCCATATAAGAACGGAGCCAGACATGCACCTGCGATCGCACCCCATGAGATACCCATAAGCTGTGCGATAAATGCAACCTTACTGGAGTACTGAACCACCGCAATGACCGCCGATAATGCAATAAATACTACCAGCATGATCCGCATTGTAAGAACCTGCTTCTTTTCTGACATCTTTGGAGCGATCGATGCTTTGATGAAGTCGATTGTAAGTGTTGAACTGGATGTCAAAACCAGCGAAGACAAAGTTGACATCGAAGCAGATAATACAAGAATAACTACAAGACCCATCAATACTTCCGGAAGATTCTCAAGTAAGTGTGGAATGATCGCATCAAATCCCTCTGCTGCCACATCAGTCTCTGTCAGACGGCCAAAACCGCCAAGGAAATAACAGCCTCCGGCTACGATCGTTGCAAATAATGTAGACACAATCGTTCCTGTCTTGATTGATTTCTCATCTTTGATCGCATAGAACTTCTGGATCATCTGAGGGAGTCCCCATGTTCCAAGCGAAGTTAATACGACAACACATGCCAGATTAAAGATATCCGGTCCAAGGAAAGATGCAAATACACCCGGTGTATCTGAAACTGCCGGATCATTTACACGAGCCAGCTTATCTAACGTTCCTGTAAGTCCGCCTCTCTCATTTAATACTGCATAGATAACTGCTACTATACCGACCAGCATGATCAAGCCCTGAATGAAGTCATTGATCGCTGTTGCCATATAGCCGCCAACGATTACATAGATACCGGTAAGAACTGCCATTGCAACAACACAGATCTTGTAATCAATATCGAATGCCATTCCAAACAATCTGGAAAGTCCGTTATACAAAGAAGCTGTATATGGAATCAGGAAGATAAATATGATCCATGAAGAAATGATCTTCATAGATTTACTGTTATATCTTCTCTCAAAGAATTCCGGCATTGTTCTGGAATCCAGCTTCTGTGTGATCAGTCTGGTTCTTCTGCCAAGCACTACCCATGCAAGTAAGGAACCAAGGATCGCATTTCCGATACCGATCCAAGTGGATGCAATACCATATTTCCATCCAAACTGTCCTGCATATCCAATAAAAATAACCGCTGAAAAATAGGACGTACCATATGCAAATGCTGTAAGCCACGGACCTACACTTCTTCCTCCCAGTACAAATCCATTCACATCTGTCGCCTGTTTTCTTGCATAAAATCCTACACCGATCATTATGCCAAAGAATACAACAAGCATAATCACTTTAATAACCATGTTAACCTCCCGTCACATCTCATTTTTTGTATTCGCAGAATCTTATAACCACTTTCTCACCAACAGTAACGTACCTTATAATTCTTAATTTTGGATTCAAGCATGATTCGGTTCATTTTACTTTATTGCGTTGAAGTCAAGTAACTTTAAAGTTCTACGTTTTAAACCACAAAATAGATTATATGGGATATAACAGATTTCGTCAATATAAAAAACGACTTCTATGCAGATATTTTCCAGTTTTCACCAGATAATTCATTCTGCTATTCAGAAGCCGTTTTTTGTTTACGCTTGTTCTTCATGTTAATGGTTTTTCTCATATTCCAGTACTTTCTCTGCAATAGCATCCATCAGTTCTTCCACCGAGAGTCCCTCAGCTCTTACCGTGATCTGTGCATATTTCTTATATAATAAGATGCGCTCATCATAAAGATCCTTTAAGGTCTGACCATCCTTTAACACAACTCCTCGCCGCTTTACATTTTCCAGTCTGGAAGCGATCACTTCATATGGAAGCTCGATATATACCACGATGTCATTTTCCACATAATGCTTCATGGCATCTTCACAGTATACAACACTTCCTCCGGTTGCAATAACTGTATTCTTAAGGTCGATTTCCCTGTTTACATCATTTTCTATCTGAAGGAAACCGTCATCCCCGTATTCTGCGATCAGTTCACGAAGCAGTTTTCCATGTTTTTTCTGGATCAGTACATCCGCATCCACAAAATCAAATCCAAGAACCTTTGCAAGCACCACACCGATCGTGCTCTTTCCACATCCCGGCATTCCGATCAAAACTATATTTCTCATCTTCTCTCTCCATTCTTTTCTTTATAGCATCTATTGCCTCTGTATCCATTTCTTCTATTTCATTTCTGTTTATTATCTTCTATATTTTTATATCAGACACATCCCATCACTCGAAGAACATATACCCACACCGTTATCGTGATCGATGAAAACAGTGTCGTCAATACAATCGCATTTGATGACAGGACTTCATCATTATTCATATTCTTAGCCATGATATAACAGGTTACCGTGGACGGTGAACCTGTCATGATCAATATTGCAGCCAGCTCACTCGGTGCAAACCCAAGCCTGATCGCGATCGGCATATAGATCAAAGGAAACACAACCAGCTTCATAAGAGATGCTACTACCGCTGGCTTCATCTTTTCCAGTGCCGCCTTTGTATTAAATCCCGCACCAATTGCAATCAACGCTATCGGTGTCGCTGTCTGTGCAATATAATTGATCGTTTTCATCGGGATCGCAGGAATCGGAATGTTTAATAATGAAAACGGAATACCAAGCACGATACCGATAATGATCGGATTCTTCAATATATTGATGCATGCCTTTTTGATTCCATCTGCTCCATGGATACTATCCCTTCCGCCAAAGGTCAGCATGATTACTGATAAAATATTAAACAACGGTACCGCTGCCACGATCATAAGCGGAGCCATACCGGAACTTCCACAGATATTTTCTACAAACGCAATTCCAAGCACCGCTGCACTTCCTCTTGCAGATGCCTGTGCAAATGCGCCAACCATGGTCTTATCTTTACAATAAATCTTTGCAAAGCACCATGCAAATACAAACATAATAAAAGTCCCGAAGAAACAAAATGTCACATACTTCATATTGACATCTTTTAATACAGAAGTCGTTGCAATATCCCGGAACAAAAGTACCGGAAGGGATACTTTAAATACATATTTATTTGCCACATTCGCAAATTCATCATTGATCAAATTGATTTTTTTTAAGAACCATCCTAACAGGATCATCAGGAAGATCGGTACTGTCGCATTTATACTAAATAAAAAATTACTCATTCGTTTCTCTCTTTTCTTAATTAAACTGCCGCAGTCCTTACTATAGCACAGCTTGTTATCCGATTCAATTTTTATCCAGATTTTTTTTAGAGACCTATATACAACAGGTACATACTGCAAGACATCGAAAGCTTTAAAATAAAGCTAAAAGCCGGAAAATATCAGCCGTCAACATATAATATTCAAAAAAATGCCAGAAAATGGCTTAAAACCTGAGAAAATCCGCCATCACAAAAAAAATGCAAAAAAAATAAAATTTATTGTTGACATCAAGGGGGCGTTTATGTATAATATGTCTTGCGTCAGAGATATGGTGAAAACAAAAAACGACAAACACTTTGTTCCGGGGTGTGGCTCAGCTTGGCTAGAGCGCTTGATTTGGGATCAAGAGGTCGCAGGTTCGAATCCTGTCACCCCGACTTAGATAATTATAAATCTAAACACTGTTAAGCAATCATGCGGGTGTAGTTCAATGGTAGAACACTAGCCTTCCAAGCTAGATACGTGGGT
>ERZ808240.3264-NODE-3264-length-16087-cov-7.981537_pt1 | contig 16087 bp, 11 predicted proteins | sample MGYA00521084_ERZ808240 | MGnify/ENA primary metagenome ERZ808240 (study PRJEB31516, sample SAMN03275571) | gut metagenome | biome: mammalia-associated habitat; material: feces | host: Papio cynocephalus | place: Kenya | collected 2012-08-06 ... | reverse complement strand
GGCACTGCGGCAGGCAGATGTTCCAGAAGATGTGCCACTCGTTCGCGCCGTCGATCTTGGCCGATTCGATGACGGCCATGGGGATGCGGCGCATGAATTTGGTGAGCAGAAAGACCGAGAACGGCGCGAACGCGCCGGGCAGGAAGATCGCCCACCGGGTATTGAGGATCTTCAGCCAGTCGCTCACCAGATAGTTGGGGACCAGCGTGACCTGATACGGCATGAGCATCAGGATCACATAGAAGAAGAACAGACTGTCGCGCACCTTCCCGCGCCAGCGGGTAAAGCCGTAGGCCGCGATGGACGCGACCATGAGCTGCGCGAAGACGATCGGCGCGGTCAGGATGACGGAGTTCCAGAATTTCAGCAGATAGTCCGGGCTTTTGAGCAGGACGGTGAAATACTGGGTGAAGCTGACCTTGTCGGGGATGAACTTGAGGTCGATGGTCTTGGAGATGTAGCTCTTGCCGTCGTTGGCGTTTTCAAAGACCTGGCCGTAGCTGGCCGTGATCTCGCTCTGCGACATGAAGGAGTTCGTGATGGTCAAAACCGTCGGCAGCAAAAACAAAAGCGCGAACACCGCGCAGAGCAGAAAGCAGACCGTGCGGGAAAAATAGCGTTTTTTCTTCATCCTTCCACGTCCTTTCCGAAGATGTTCTCCACGAAGAACAAAAGGGCGATGAGGATGACGATGACGATCGCCAGCAGCACCGCCGCGGCGGACAGGCGCTGGTAGTCGGCGGAATTGAACATGTTGTTCATGAAATGCTGCATCATGTAAAGCCCGTCGTAGGGGTAATTGCCGGTGAGAAGATAGATCTCGCGGAAGACCTTGAACGAGTTGATGATGGACAGGATCGTCACGAACAAAACCGTCGGCGAGAGGTAGCGGAGCTTGATGTGGAAGAACTGATAGGCCGCCGACGCGCCCTCGACCTCCGCGACCTCGAGCAGCTCGCGCGGGATATTGCTGAGGGCGGCCATGAACAAAATCATGTTGTAGCCGAGGTTTTTCCACAAAAACAGCACGACGATAACGACCATGCAATAGTCGGATTTCAGCCAGTCGATCTTATCCGCGCCGAAGACCTGCAGGAACTCGTTGATGACGCCGTTGTAGTGGAACAGCACCTGCCAGATGAGGATGATGGACGCGATGGGGACCATCATGGGGCTTAAAAAGAAGGTGCGGAACTCGCTTTTGAGAGGGATCCGCGCCTCGAGCAGCAGCGCAAGGCCAAGCGACAGCACCACCGCCAGCGGCACGGACAGGCCCGTGAACATGAACGTGTTTTTGACCGCGATCTTGAACGCGCCGTTCTGCCAGACATTGATATAGTTTTTGAGCCCGGCGAAGCTGTGGTCGGTCAGGCCCACGGTGAAGGAATAATAGATGACGATCAGAAACGGGATGATATAAAACGCCAGCATCCCGAGAAAGCTCGGGCCGGAGAAGCACATGGATGCGAGAAAATCGCGCACCTTGTTGTTCATCCGCGTCCAGAGTCCTTTCCCGGACGGCTTCGTCTCATATTTCCCGCGCGACCGGAGAGAAAGCTTTTGCACAGTCTGCGTCTCCTTTGCGTTGGAAAATGCTCATAACCCCCGACCGCCGGGCGATCGGGATTTATCGGCATTTTCGGTGAACGGAATGCTCCGCCCAAAGGCTCCCCTGAAAGGGGAGCTGTCAGCGAAGCTGACTGAGAGGTTGCGCAGCAGGCAGCCGCAAAAACGGAAGCCCAATGCGGATCCGCACTGCCCGCAGGACCTCTCCGTCTCGGCTTCGCCGAGCCACCTCCCCTTTCAGGGGAGGCTCGCGGGAGCACCCGTCTCAAGGCTCCCCTTGCGCACAAGGGGAGCCTTGCTTGATGTTTACCGCTGCTCCTGCACGTACAGGTTGACGCAGCTCTGGATCATGTCGGCGGTAGCTTTGACGTCCTTGTCGCCGGCAAAATAGGCGGTGACCTCGTCGGAGACGATGGAGAGGATCTCGTCGTCATAGTCGACGACGCCGGTCGTGCTGTTGATGACGGAGAGGATCTGGTCGATGTCCTCCTGCGTCAGGGCGTAGACCGGCTGCCAGGTGCTCTCGCCGTTTTCGACGACCTCATAGCTGCCGATGGACACCTTGTCGGGCTCACCGTCGCCATCCCAGTCGACCTGCTCGCCGTTTTCGTCGAGCTGATACTGCTCGGTCATGACGGAGGTCATCTTCTTGTCAAAGGCCTCCTGGCTGATGGGGAAGGCATACATGGACTCGACATCCTCGTTCGTCTTCTCGATCATGGTGCTGACGAAGTCCCACGCGGCGTCCGGATATTTTGTGACGGAGGAGATGGCCATCGGGCACTGGATAGAGAACGAGTTGCCCGGCTCGCCGCTTTCCGACGGATAGCCGACGAAGGTGACCTTGTCCTTCACGGGGTAGATATTGTAGATATAATCCTCGAAGCCGTAGAAGCTCGTCGTGGACATGAGCTGCTTGCCGCTCAGCACGCGGGTCGCGTCGGATTCCCAGACGGGATCGTCCATATCGACGGTAGCCACTTCCGAAGAATAGGAAGAATCGGTAGAATAGGAGATTACGTCATCCGAGCTGCTGTCGTCGGGGAAGGAATTGCAGAAGGCCAGCAGCTGCTGGAAGGCCTCGGAATCGAAGCTGCATTTGCCCGTCGTCCAGTCGACGAAGGCGGCCAGATTGCGCGTCAGGCAGTTGCTGAGCACCGTGCTCTTCGTCCAGCCGGTGGAGAAGACCGTCGCGCCCTCCTGCAGCTGCGTCATGGCGTCCTGCACGGCAGCGACGTTCCAGGTGTCATACTGCTCGGCGATGGAGGACAGGGCATAGGCCGTCTCCACGGAGAATTTGGTCGGCAGCTCATAGAGCTTGCCGTCCTTTTCGATCGCCTTCAGGACCTGCGGGACAAAGTAATCCCGGCTCAGGCCGCTGCCGCCGTCCATAAAGGTATAGAGGTCGGCCACGACGCCCTTGGCGGCATATTTGTCGATGGGCAGGCTGCTGGTCAGGAACAGATCCGGCACGCTGCCGCTGATGATCTCTGTGGTGAGCTTGGTGATGCCGGCGTTATAGTCGTCATCCGTGGCGTACTCGCTGTAGTCGACGACCTGGATGCGGTACTGGTCGTTGGACTTGTTGTATTCGACGATCTTGCTGCGCAGGCTCCAGTCGAGGCCCATGCACGCAAGCGTCAGAACGGTCTTTTCCTTGATCTCAGACGCGTCGACGCGGTGCAGGACGATGAGCTGGTAGGTGGTCGTGTCGCCGCTCCAGTCCTGCGTCATGCCGACGACGCGGCCGTCGGAGAGCATCCCGGAGTCATACATATTGCTGGTGTCGACGTCGCTGGCCATCCAGTCGACGAGCTTCTCCTTCGTATCGCTGGCGAAGGTGTAGCCATAGATGTTGTCGTTGTTTTTGTAATAGAAATCGTAGGCGTCGTCGCCCGGATAGACGTTCCAGACGTTGGCCGGCATCTTGATCTTCTCGCCCCAGGTCTTCGTCTCGAGGTCGACGGGGATGAAGAACTGGCCGTTCTCGTCGGTGCTCTCCGCAGTGCCGGTGGCGTAGTTGTACCACAGGATACCGACCTGATCGGGCTGCAGGCGGCAGAGGCTGCCGCTGTACTGGCTGTCGTCGATCTTGAACAGGAGCTTCCCTTCGGCGTCCAGCACATAGATGTAGCTGTAGTCGCTGACGTAGAGATTGCCCGCCGCGTCGACGGCGAAGGACGAGATGTTACTGCCCATGCTGTCCTCCTCGTCCGTGCCGTCGTCGGTCACGGAGAGATCGATGCTCGCGATCGTGCTGCCGTCGGCGGCAACGTGCATGAGGTAGGCCGTGCTCATGTCCGTCGAGGGGTAGTCATACTTGTTCATGGTGTTGGGGTCAAAATCGTCGGGCAGGTCATACTTTGCCGCGTAGACGTTCACGAGCATCCAGAGCGTGCCGTCGTCAGAACCCGTCATGTTGTAGCAGTCGACGTTGCCCTCGCAGTCCTCCGGGACGGTGGGCAGCTGCAGGTTGGGCAGCTCGGTGCACGCGCCGGTATCGGGGTCGACGGACAGAAGGATCAGATCCTGGTTGTAATACGACCAGGTCTCGCCCGTGTCCGGGTCGGTCTGGACGACCTCGTCGCCCTGGACGTAGGCGGTCAGGAAGATCGTCGTGCCCGCGGTGCACATCGTGTTGACGTACTGGACATCCTCGGGCAGCTGCAGGTCGAGATAGTCGGCCTGATAGGCGTATTTCGCCGTCGTGGCGGCGGGCTTGGTCTGGTCGATGAGCGAACCGCTGGAGTCAGTCTTGCCGCCCGGCGTGTCAGCATCCTTCGAGCAGCCCGCAAACAGGCTCATCGCAAGCAGAGCCGCCAGCGCGAGCGCAATAAATCGTTTGTATTTCATGCTGTTCTCCTTTTTCATTCAAAAACGATATGTTGTACCATTGTATGATCGTGTCAGCCTATTTTGTTGCTTGTATCATACCAAATCAAAGACGTAAAGAAAAGCCCGGCGTTGCAAAATTCAGATATTTTTAAGAACTGCCGTCCGGGTCCTCTGCGGGCAGGATGGGAAGGATGACCTCGGCGGTGAACTTCCCGCTCTCGGTATAGCGCTTGAAGCTGCCCGACATCTGCGCCATGATCTTCGCGCAGGTGCGCAGGCCGATCTTGTTGGATTCGATGCGCCCCGCGCTGGGGTTCACGCTGTTGGACAGGCAGACGTGCAGCGCCCCATCCTCCAGCAGCGCCGCGATGGCCACGGGCCGGGCGGGGTCGGCGTATTTGCGGATGTTGTCGAACAGATTGTCGAACACGCGCTTGAGGTAGGTCACGTCGGCCTCGATCTGCACGTCCTGCTGCGGCAGGAGCAGCTGGACCGTAAAGCCCTGCTGCTGCAGCTGCGCGCGGCTCTCGCCCAGGAGCTGGCCGAGCAGGATCGACGCGTCGTAGCGCTCGAGCTGCAGCGGCAGCTCCTTGCAGCCGAACAGCAGGGAGTAGCGGAACAGCTCGTCGGTCAGCCGCTTGAGCTGCTCAGCCTTGCCGTAGGCGGCGTCCAGATAGCTCTGCAGCTCCTCCTGCGTCCGGTACTGCCCGGTCTTTGCCAGATCCAGATAGCCCAGCAGCGCAGTCAGGGGGTTGCGGATGTCGTGCGACATGGCGGTGATGAGACCGCTGTTCTGCTGCAGCGCCCGCTGCTCCTCGCTGGTCTTGCGCAGCAAAGACAGCCGCATCTGCTCGACGCTCGCGGTCAGCTGCGCGAGCTCGTCGCTGCCCTTCGGCTCGAGCTGCAGATAGAGATTGCCCTCGCCGATGGACTGCACCTCGTGCGAGATGGCCACGACCTTGCGCGCCACGCGCCGGTTATACGCCAGCAGCGTCAGCGCCAGCACGGCGCAGCCCAGCAGCAGCGAGACGATCCAGGTCAGATCGTAGAGCCGGCTGTCCGAATTGTCATAGATCACGGCGTAGACCGTCCCGTCGCGGAAGGCGATCGGGTAGACGACCTCGGAGCTCTGCTCCTTCAGGGAATAGGCGTCGACCGCGGCGCTGTCCGCACCCCACCAGCCGATCTCCAGAAACTGCCGCTGGTCGCGGTAGAGAAGGATATAGTAGTCCTTTTTGCTCTCGCCCCACTGGGCCAGCGCGTTCGTATTGCGGGTTGTCAGGGCATTCTGCCGGACGTAGCCCTGCAGCTCCTGCGCAGCCCGGTTCGTCCGCTTCAATACGGCCTCGTCGCTCAGATAGCAGCGCTCGATGACCGCCTCGCCCGCAGTCTCGGCCAGCAGCGCCGTGCATACGCCCAGCACCAGCCCCAGCAGCAGCACGAACAGCGGCTTGACGCTCAGCGAGAGGAAATGTTTCTTTTTCTCAGTCAATCTGATAGCCCTTTCCCCATACGGTGCGGATCAGCCGCGGGTTGGCCGGATCCTCCTCCAGCTTCTTGCGCAGATTCACGATATGCACCATCACGGTATTGTTGGACGCCGGCATATATGTCTCATGCCAGACCGTCTCATAGATCGTGCGCACCGGCACGACGCGCCCGCGGTTCTGCGCCAGACACTGGAGGATGGAAAATTCCGTCTCCGTCAGCTCCAGCGGCGCGCCATCCAGCAGCACGCGGCGGTTTTCCTCGTCCAGCACGATGCCGGGGCGGAGCGTCCGCCCGCTCAATTTGTTTTTATACACCCGGTAGCGCCGCAGCAGCGACTCCACCTTCATCATGAGCTCCGCGTGGGAAAAGGGCTTTGCCAGATAATCGTCGCCACCGGCGTCGTAGGCGCGGCGCTTGTCGTTTTCCTGCGTCTTGGCCGTGAGGAACAGCACCGGCGCCGTGGAGCAGGCGCGCAGCCGGCTGCACGCGTCGCAGCCGTCGAGGTCGGGCATCATGATATCCATCAGAATGAGGTCGATCTCCGGGCAGCGCCGGACGGTCTCGACGGCCTCGAGGCCGGTCGCCGCCTCCAGAACGGTATAGCCGCTGTTTTCAAGCAGGATCCGGCAGATGCGCCGGATATCCGGCTCGTCGTCCACCACGAGAATGCGGATCGTTTCTTCCATACTTGACGCCTCCTTTGCCCGTCCATTGTATCACAGCTTGCCGGAAAAGCGGGCGGAATTAAGAATTTTTAAGACATTTCTTTGCGCCTGTCCGGAAATGTGCCCGGAGTTGCCGAAAATGAACGTGACGAAGGGCGAAAAACATGATATACTATAGCAACATCAACGCAAACGCAAACAGGAGGGGCGGGCATGGAGCTGCTTTATACCGACGCGCGCATCGTGGTCTGCCTCAAGCCCGCGGGCGTTTTGTCCACCGACGAGCCCGGCGGCATGCCGGAGCTGCTGCGCCGCGCCCTCGGCGAGCCGGAGACCGGCTGCGTCCGCACCGTCCACCGGCTGGACCGGCCGGTCGGCGGGGTGATGGTCTTTGCCCGCTCGCGCATGGCGGACAGTCTGCTGTCCCGGCAGGTGCAGGCGCATACGTTCGAAAAGGACTATCTCGCCGTGCTCGAGGGCGTCCCGGCCCAGGCATCCGGCGTGCTGGAGGACCAGCTGCGCCGCGACACCGCATCCCGGCGAACCTGCGTCGCCGCCGCGCCTGGGCCGGATACGCGCCCGGCGCGGCTTTCCTACCGCGTGCTGGACGTGAAAAACGGCCGCGCGCTCGTCCGCATCCGGCTGGAGACCGGCCGCACGCACCAGATCCGCGCGCAGTTCTCCTCCCGCGGGCTGCCGCTGTGCGGCGACGCGAAATACGGTGCTAGCGCGCCCGGGCCGCTCGGCCTGTGGTCGTACCGGATCGCGTTCTGCCACCCGCAGACGGGCAAGCGGATGGATTTTTCCGCCCCGCCGCCGGACTGCACGCCGTGGAGCAGTTTTTCAAAACCTCTGCATAGATTATAAAGGAGAGAGAAATGGCTTCTACGAAAACCAATACCATCGTGATGATCGAGGGGCGGCCGCTGCCGCAGGTCATCCGGTTCGCGATCCCGCTTGCACTGACGGGTATTTTACAGCTGCTGTTCAACGCGGCGGACGTCATCGTTGTCGGAAAGTTTGACAGCAGCACGGCGTTGGCCGCCGTCGGCGCAACGACATCGCTCATAAATCTTTTGATTGGCGCGTTCATCGGCATTTCCGTCGGCGTCAATATTCTTGTGGCGCGCTATCTCGGCTGCCGCGATGAAGAGCGGGTGTCGCGGACGGTGCAGACGGCAGTGCTGCTCGGCGTGGGGCTGGGCGTGGTCGTGTTTCTGCTGGGCTTTTTCCTGGCGCGGCCGCTCCTCGAGTTGATGGACACGCCGGAGGACGTGCTCCCGCTGTCCGACCGGTATTTGCAGATCTATTTCATCGGCGTACCGGCTTCGCTTCTTTATAACTTCTGCGCAGCAGTGCTGCGGGCATTCGGCGATACAAAAAAGCCGTTTTATTTCCTGTCGATCTCCGGCACGGTCAATGTGCTCCTGAACCTGTTTTTCGTCATCGTCTGCCATCTCGGCGTGGCGGGCGTTGCGATCGCGACAGTGATCTCGCAGTATATCGCGCTGGCGCTGGTACTCATCTGCCTGCTGCAGCTGGAGGGCTGTGCACGGCTGGATCTGAAAAAGCTCTGCTTTTACCCGGACGAAGCACTGCGCATGATCCAGATCGGCCTGCCTGCTGGATTGCAGTCAGTCATCTTTAATATCTCCAACGTCATGATCCAGTCCTCGATCAATTCGTTCGGTGCGAACGTCATCGCGGCCAACACAGCAGCGGCGAATCTGGACGCATTCGTCTATACGGCCTGCAACTCGGTCTATCACGCGGCCATGACCTTCACGAGCCAGAATGTCGGCGCTGGCAAGCCTGACCGTATCCGCCCGGTGTACCGCGACTGCATTCTGACGGTGCTGCTCATCGGCGTGCCGCTGTCTGCACTTTTGTATCTGCTGGGGCCGCAGCTGCTGGGGATCTATGTTGCAAGATCTGACCCGGCGTATGACGCCGTCATTGCCAGCGGTATGGTGCGCGTAACATACATGGGTGCGACATATTTCATCTGCGGCATCATGGAGACATGCTGCGGCATGGTGCGCGGCCTTGGCCGCAGCTGGTTGCCGATGATCGTGTCAGTCTTCGGCGCGTGCGTGCTGCGGATCATCTGGATCTATACGATCTTCCGTGCGCAGCATACGCTGGGAATTTTGTATCTGTCGTATCCGGTCAGCTGGGTCATTACGTCAGCTGTCCATATTTTGTGCTTTGTGTGCATTTACCGCTCCATGATGAAGCGGTGGGTGAAGTATCAGGAGGAACCTTATGCGAGTCATTGATATCGACGACGTCATCTACGCCATGCGCAGCCAGACGCAGTTCGTCCTGCGCTGTGAGGAGGTCTTTCACGACAAGATCGGCGCGGCGGCCGGCGCCATTCTCTCGGCGCAACCGCGCAAGCCCTACGTCTGCCTGACCGGCCCCTCCGGCTCCGGCAAGACGACCACCGCCATGCGCCTGAAGGCGTATCTGGAAAACCTGGGCGTCAAAGTCTGCCTTCTGAGCATGGATAATTTTTTCCTGCCGCTCGCCGAGCGGCCGAAGGATCTGACCGACTGGGAATCGCCCCTGTGCGTCAACCGCCAGCTGCTGCTGGGCACCATCGAAAAGCTCTCCAACGGCGAGACCGTGCAGGTGCCCTGGTACGACTTCCCGAACAACCGCACCGGCGGCTACACCCCCATGGAGGGCAGCCGCGAGGCCGTCATCATCGCCGAGGGCATCCACATGCTCAATCCCCTGCTCTTCGACCCCATCCGTGACCGCGCGACCGGCATCTATGTCGCGCCCCGCACGCGCATCATCACCCCGGGCGACCGCATCATCCACCCCGAGCAGGTCCGGGTCGCCCGCCGCATGATCCGCAACTATCAGGGCCGCGGCAACTCCCTGCGCGAGACCATCATCCGCGCCCAGTCCGTCAACCAGGGCGAGCAGAAATACATCTCCCCCAACAAGCCGAATGCCTCCATCCACATCGATTCCTTCCACGACTACGAGCTGTGCATCCTCGCCAAGTACCTGCGGCAGATCCCGCAGTTCGCCTCGGATCTCGACGACGCGTTCATCGCCGGGCACGGTCTGACGGTCCTCATGGACGTGGTCCGGAGCCTGCCGCCCCTGGACACGCCGTACGTTCCCCGCGACTCCATCGTCCGCGAATTCGTCGGCGGAAGCATCTTCCAATATTAAAAAACAGCCCCGCACGCCATCGCGTGCGGGGCTGTGAGACTATCTGGAAACTATTTGCACTGTAAAAGCTGTAGATCAGTTGCAGGGGCAGACATCCCTTGTTGGCATGTGTCTCCGACGGCCCAATCTTTTCTCTCGCAAGAGAAAAGATTGGGGAGAAAAGAGTGCTTTTGCTCAAAAACCGCCGTCACGTATCTACTCTGTAGACGGACATACCTCTGCGCCACACCGATTGCCTATCAGATTTTTGGTGCCGAAAGAGCCTGCCATTGTTGGTGACGGCTGAATCGGTACTCTGAAATTTGCAGTGTGCGCCTGCGGGCGCGGAAAGTGTGCTTTAGAACCATGTTCTTGTTCTGGAATAGCGGAACAGCTCCCAGAGCGTGATGAGCACCTGTACGGCGGCGCAGACGACGAAGATGAGCTTCAGATACGGGATCGACGGGATGGAGAGATAGATGCACAGCCCCGCCGACCAGATGAGCGCCGTAATGGAAAGCCCCTGCATCAGAATGCCCCACCACAGCGACGTGAACACGATGCACACGATGCTCGACACCGGCACCGCGTACAGGAAAAACAGCCACGACGGGAACGGCACCGCCGCGATCGTAAAGGCCGTGAACAAGATCGCCGCGATCACAAACACCAGCGCCACCGACAGCAGCACCACGTAGATGTGGAAATGCGGGTTGGACTTTTTGGGCGGCTCCTCCTCGCCGATGAGGTTGCTGACGGTGATGCCGTAGAGCTGCGCGATCTGCGCGAGGATATAGACGTCGGGCAGTCCCTCGCCCCGCTCCCACTTGGAAACGGACTTATCGGAATAATTGAGCTTGCGCGCAAGGTCCAGCTGGGTATCCTTATGGGCTTTGCGGTAAGCGGCGATATTTTTTGCTGTGGTGCGCCGCAGCGTCTGTTCGTCCTGGATCATAAGGACGCCCCCTTCCCCTGAAAGCATTGGTATCACAGGAAATTCTACTGGTAGTAGAGTGCCGTTCTCCGACGGGTATCGGCCGTTGCCGCGCCGGTAGGGTGCATATTTCCTGCCTGTATGCTATAGTGCAGACATCAGCAAGGCAGATCGCATAGCTGCCGGGCTGACGATATACTGGAATACAGTATAGCACTTTTTTTCATCCTGTGCAATGCGCAGTTTCTGCCGATTGCACGATCCGCACCCGGCATCTCACACACCGTGCCGGGTGCGTTTTTTCTGCAATTTTTTACCGGCGCTTGCGTTTTTCCGCGCCGCATGGTAGAATCAAACCATAAAGAACAGAAGGGAGTTTGAGAGCATGCGCATGATCTCCTGCTGAAAACCTGGCACGATCGTAACACGCTGGCGGTGAAGACCGTCTGGTTCGTTGTGCCTTTTCGCGGGAAATCTGCTTTGTCTCTCAGCCTCCATGTAGATCGTCTGCCCATTTGCGGCAGGCGCAGGATGCCCTTTGGCTGTGGGAGTATTTCCCGCGGCCATTTCTTATTTTTTGGAGGGCATACCGATGGCATTGATCCAGATCACAGACCTTACCTTTGCATACCCTGGCAGCTTTGACCCTGTATTTGAACATGTCAGCTTCCAGCTCGACACCGATTGGCGGCTCGGCCTGACGGGCCGCAACGGGCGCGGCAAGACGACGCTCCTGCGCCTTCTGCAGGGCCAGTATCCCCACCAGGGCACGATCACAGCCCCCGGCGGGTTCGAGTATTTCCCGTATCCCATCCCCGACGCGGCGCTCACGCCGCTCGAGCTGCTGGAGTGCAGCTTCCCGGACGTGCCGCAGTGGCGCCTGCGGCGCGAGCTGGCCCCGCTATTCGTGACGGACGACGCGCTGTACCGCCCGTTTTCTACCCTTTCCGGCGGCGAACAGGCAAAGATCCTGCTGGCGCTGCTTTTCGCGCGCGAGGGCCGGTATCTGCTCATCGACGAGCCGACGAACCATCTCGACGAGACGGGCCGCGCGCTCGTCAGCCGGTATCTGGCCAAAAAGTCCGGCTTTCTGCTCGTCTCGCACGACCGCGCGTTTTTGGACGGCTGCGTCGACCACATCCTGTCCATAAACCGCAGCAGTATTGAGGTGCAGAAGGGCAATTTTTCCTCATGGTACGAAAACAGGCAGCGGCAGGACGCATTCGAGCTGGCGCAGAACGCGCAGCTGAAAAAGGAGATCGGCCGTCTGAAGCAGGCTGCGCGGCAGTCGCGCGCGTGGGCCGACAAGGTCGAGAGCACGAAGATCGGCCCGCACTCGGCCAAGGCCACAGGCGAGGGCGACGCCATGGGCGGCCGCGCCTACATCGGCGAGCAGTCGCGCCGCATGCAGCAGCGGCGCAAGAATCTCGAACGGCGGCAAAGCGCCGCCATCGAGGAAAAATCGGCGCTTCTGAAGAACATCGAGCAGGCCGCGCCCCTGAAGCTGCACCAGCTTCCGTATCACACGGACCGGCTGGCGCTGCTGCGGGACGTCTCGGTGTGCTACGGCGGCGCGCCCGTGTGCAGCGGCGTCAGCTTCTGCGTCGAACAGGGCGACCGGATCGCGCTGCGCGGCGCGAACGGCACCGGGAAGACGAGCCTTCTGCGCCTGCTGTGCGGCGAGGACGTGCCGCACACCGGGACCGTGGAGCGAAGCTCCCGGCTGCGGATCTCCTGCGTGCGGCAGGACCCGTCCGGGCTGCGCGGGGATCTGGGCGCGTATGCCGCGCGATACGGGCTGGATGAGAGCCTGTTCAAGGCGATCTTGCGCAAGCTGGACTTTGCGCGGGTGCAGTTTGAAAAGGATATGGCGGATTTTTCTGCCGGGCAGAAGAAAAAGGTGCTGCTGGCGCGGAGCCTGTGCGAGCCGTCGCACCTGCTCGTCTGGGACGAGCCGCTCAATTATGTGGACGTGCTCTCACGCATGCAGATCGAAGACCTGCTGCTGGAATTCCGGCCGACGATCGTCTTTGTGGAGCACGACCGCGTCTTCTGCGATCACGTCGCGACAAAGACCGTAATGCTCTGACGGCTTGACCTTTCGGCGCGCCGCGGGTACAATGGGAGAAAACACGCCGGAGGAAGAAGCCTATGGACAAGCAGGCCGTCGAGGCGCAGCTGTGCCAGCTGCCGATCAGCCAGTATGCATGGATCGACCCGCAGACGATCGAATTTTCCGACCGCATCCGCTACGTCTGCGAGCACGAGTGCCCGATGTATGGAACGAGCTGGGCCTGTCCCCCGGCCGTGGGGACGGTCGCGGCATGCCGGGAACGGGTTCTGTCCTACCCCGGCGCGCTGGTCTTCACCACGCTTTGCGAGGTCGACGACATCGCCGATCTTGCCGCCACGCTCGCCACGCGCGCGCCGCACGAGGCCGTCACGCGGCAGGTGCGGGACATCCTGCGGCAGTTTTCGCCGGATGTGCTCACCCTGTCCACCGAGTCGTGCGCGATCTGCGAGCACTGCGCGTATCCGGACGCGCCCTGCCGCCATCCGGAGCGGATGTTCCCCTGCGTGGAGAGCTACGGCATCGTCGCCACGGCCCTCGCCGAGCAGAACGGCATCGAATTTTATAACGGCAATATCGTCACCTGGTTTTCGCTCCTGTGCTACCGGTAAACGCACCGGCAGTCCCGCTTCGCGGGGCTGCCGGTTTTTTTATGTGTTGTTCTGCGTCAGGATGCGGTCGATCTCCGCCTGGGCGGCGTAGACCTCGTCGTGGAAGTGCTGGGCAGAGATGCGCTCGGCCCCATGGCCGAGGATGATGAGCTGCTCGAGATTGTCGCTCGTCGCCACGCGCACGCGGCGGCGTCCGCGCAGCTCAAAGCTCAGGCGCTCGATATACTGGTCGGCAGTCTCTGCCTGTCGGGTGTAGACGATGTGGATGTTGTGGTATTTCTCCACCGAGCCAAGGCCCTGCGGGACCTTGTATGCGTCAAAGACGAGGATCAGCGTGCAGCCGCGGTAGCCCTGATAGTTGCACAGCAGGTTCATGAGCACGTGCCGTGCGGTATCGAGGCTGGTATGGGAGAGCTCCTTGAGCTCGTCCCAGGCGAAGATGATGTTGTAGCCGTCGACCAGCAGGAAATCGTCCGCCGGGCCGAGGGCTTCGAGGAACTCGCGCTTGTCCTCGCTGCGGAGCATCATCTGCGGCAGCACATCGCGGCGGCGGATGGCGCCGTAGGTGCGCTCAAAGATCGCCAGCAGCTCCTTTTCCAGCTCCGGCGCGCCGCCGGGGGCGACGGAGCGCACGATGCGCTGCGGCGCAGGCTTGACCGGGCCGCCGAAGCGCAGCAGCGGCAGGTGGGCCGCGTCGTCCACGTCCTGCCACTTGACCTCGTAGCCCGCGCCGTGGCCGCAGAAGATGGAGCCCGCCGGGTTTTCCAGATCCCGGGCCGGGTCATAGCCGGAGGCGCGGACGAGCGCGTCGGGCTCCTTGCAGGGCCGGTAGCCGTCCACGCGCAGCTGCAGCCGCCCGCGGCCGCGGGTATAGGCCGTGACCTCGTTCGGGTAGCCGCGCAGCAGCCGCACCGGGGCTGCTCCGCGCAGGATGGTCTGCGCGCCGTCGGTCTCCGGCGGATCGTAGTCGCCCTGCATCCGCTGGATGTCGGTGATCGCCCGGCCGACGCATTCGGCCGGAAGCTCCAGCCGGAACGCATACCACGGCTCGAGCAGCACCGACTTCGCCTTCATCAGCCCCTGCCGCACCGCACGGTAGGTCGCCTGGCGGAAATCGCCGCCCTCGGTATGCTTCTGGTGCGCCCGGCCGGAGACGAGCGTGAAGCGAATGTCCGTGACCGGCGCGCCGGTCAGCACACCGCGGTGGACCTTCTCGGCCAGATGCCCGAGGATCAGCCGTTGCCAGTGCAGGGCCAGCGTATCGGTCGGGCACATCGTGTCGAACTGCAGGCCGGAGCCGGGCTCCGCCGGCTCCATCAGCAGGTGGACCTCGGCGTAGTGCCGCAGCGGCTCATAATGCCCCACGCCCTCGACCGGGGCGGCGATGGTCTCAAGATAGACGATATTGCCCTCGTCGAAGGCGACCTCCAGCCCGAAGCGCTGCGCGATCAGCTTCTGCAGGATCTCCATCTGCACCGGGCCCATCAGCTGCACGCGGATCTCGCGCAGCAGCGCGTTCCAGACCAGATGCAGCGCGGGATCCTCCTCTTCCAGCACGCGGAGCTGCCCGTAGGCCTGCGCGGCGTCGGTCCCGTCGGTCAGCAGCAGGCGGTATTCCAAAACCGGCTGCAGGGCCGGGGCCTGCGCCGCCGTCTCATGGCCGAGGGTCATGCCGGGCATCGTCTTCGTCAGGCCGGTCACGGCGCAGACCGTCCCGGCTGGGGCCTGCTGCAGGAGCGTAAATTTGCTGCCGGAGTACAGCCGCAGCTGGTCCGCCTTCTCCTGCCAGCCCTCGCCCGCGAGCAGCTGCTTGACACCCAGCGTGCCGCCCGTGACCTTCAGGGAGGTCAGCCGCGCGCCCTTTTCGTCCCGCGCGATCTTATAGACGCGCGCGCCGAAGTCCTTTCCATACGCGGGCATCTGCACGAAGCGGCCCAGCGCGTCCAGCAGCGCGTCCACGCCCTCCTGCTTCAGAGCAGAACCAAAGAAGCACGGAAACACCTTCCGGTGCGAGACGGCGGACGCGATCTGCGCGTCCGAGACCGCGCCGGAGGCGAGATATTCGTCGAGCAGCGCATCGTCACAGAGCGACAGCTCCTCTGAAAGCTCTGCCTGCGGCTGCGAAAAGTCGATGCAGCGCTCGTCCAACTCCTGCCGGAGGCTCTGCAGAAGGGCGTCATGGTCGGCCGTGCCGATGTCCATCTTGTTGACGAACACGACCACCGGCACCTGATAGCGCCGCAGCAGCTGCCAGAGCGTCGCGGTATGCCCCTGCACGCCCGCCGTGCCGCTCACGACCAGCACGGCGCAGTCGAGCACCTGCAGCGTCCGCTCCATCTCGGCGGAAAAATCGACGTGACCGGGGGTATCGAGCAGCGTCAGCGTGCAGCCCGGCAGGGGCAGGACGGCCTGCTTGGAAAAGATCGTGATGCCGCGGCTGCGCTCCTGCGCGTCGGTATCGAGAAACGTATCCCCGTGGTCGACGCGCCCGAAGGCGCGGATGACACCCGCCTGATAGAGCATGGCCTCCGACAGCGTCGTCTTGCCCGCGTCCACATGCGCGAGCAGGCCCACGCAAAGGCGCTTTTCCGTCTGATGTGATCCCTGTGCAGCCATAAAAAACCTCTTGTGCTGATGATTTTGAGGTGATTATACCACAAAAGAACAAAAACGCCAAGAGGCACCCCCAAGGCTCCCCTTCCAGGGGAGCTGTCAGCGAAGCTGACTGAGAGGTTGTAGCAAA
>ERZ808240.3263-NODE-3263-length-16095-cov-4.026247_pt1 | contig 16095 bp, 19 predicted proteins | sample MGYA00521084_ERZ808240 | MGnify/ENA primary metagenome ERZ808240 (study PRJEB31516, sample SAMN03275571) | gut metagenome | biome: mammalia-associated habitat; material: feces | host: Papio cynocephalus | place: Kenya | collected 2012-08-06 ... | reverse complement strand
TAAAATGGGAGAAATTTCTCATTTTAACTTGTACTAAATCTTGACATAGGACCAAAGTAACTGAACACAATCTTATTTTAAAGTTTTCTTGTAATTTGTGCCCCAGCTTTGCATTGCCATAAGAATCGGTCTCATGGATTCGCCCGTTTCGCTCAGAGCATATTCCACATGAGGAGGAACTTCCGGGGAAACGGTGCGGGTGATGAGACCGTCTAGAGATTAAAAGGTTTTCCAGCACTTTTCCTTTAGAAAATTGCTAATTACATTTATATCTTCTCCTTCATAATAAGCAACTAATTTTTTCTTGAATTCGGAAACATGTTCTTCTGGTATAACTAAGAAACCCTGTCCATGTGCAATTAGATAATGATTTGCAAATATAACAGAAGCTCTTTTATTACCATCGATAAATACTTGCGTTTTCATACTGTACAGGCATAGTTTTATGGCAATATCAATAGGTAATTCTTTGGATGAAAGGATATCGGATATTTTTTCTTTTACAATTGATTCAACTGGAATGGGGGGCTTATAAGTGCTTCCACCTATTGTAACAGGTACTCCCCTGATTTTTCCACCATTCGCAAAAAAACCTTCGTTTACGAGTTTTGCTATATGACATAACAAATAATAATCGGATTTTGCCTGTATTACATCATTGTCTAGGATAAATTCCCAAGCATGTTTTAGATTGAGAATTTTTTGTATATCGTTGGCGGTCATACCATTTACGGTACCATTATCAATAATGTCTTCTGTTTGTGGAAAAGAAGTTGCCACACCTTCCAAAACTGCCTGATCGTATATATTTGCTTTCATATTGGCTCTTGCAAAATCTAAATTTTGTAGAACTCTTTTATCTAATTGCGAAGAATTATACCCAAGGTCAGCTAATTTTTTATCAATGTGACGAATCTTTTTCCGTAGTTCCTTAAGTTCTTTTGCATTACGGAGTAAAAGTTGATATAACTCATCGGAGTAAACATCAACATATGTCGATGTAAGGCGGCTGCCTATACGTTTACGAATATACAGGTATTTTCCGCTTGCATTTTCCTTGATTTCAGGACTTCCATCGTATGGAATTAAATTTATTCTGGCATTACAGTCTGCTCTTTCTTGTAAAAGAGATTGTATTTCATCAAAATCACTCATAAAAAATCCTCCTTTAGGGATACTTTTGATTTATAGTATACCAAAAAGTTCCCTAAAGAATCAATTATTTTAGGGAACTTTTTTGAATTATTTCTGTCAAAAAGTTCCCTAAAATTATAATAACCGCAAAATACACAGTGATTTCCTCTAGGATTAGGTAGCTAATTTGAAAATCGTTTCCATTTTATGTTGACAAAAAAGATAATTGTGATAAAATGAAAATGGTTTTCAAATTAAAAGAGGTGATTCACATGGCAAAAGCGCCATATAAAACAAAACAGATGGCAGAATTGCTTACCTTTTTGAAATCTGTTCAGGGAAACCATGTCACAGTAAAAAATATTTGCGATTATTTTGAGACAAAGGGAATTGCTGTAGGTACGACGACAGTATACCGGCACTTGGAAAAGATGGTGAGAGAAGGAGTAGTTGCAAAATACGTTGTGGATGGAACCAGTAGTGCCTGCTTTGAGTATGTTGGAGTTCAAAATGAAACGAAAAAAACAACTTGTTATCACTGTAAATGCGAAGTGTGTGGTAAATTGATTCATTTGCAATGTGACGAGGTGGAAGGCTTGAGACAACATATGAAAGAACACCATAGTTTTGAAATGGATTCATTGCGCACTGTATTCTATGGAGTATGCAGTGAGTGCAGTAACAAGCAAAAGTAAGACACAGCTATAAAACTGTGAGAAAGGAGAGGCCGATGAATAATTCCAAACGAAGATATATTTCCATACTGACAGGGATTCTATTTCTTTTTATTACGTTTGCCTCTCTTTTTTTTATTGCAAAAGAGGAAACACATGAATGTACGGGACAGGACTGTCCGATTTGTGCATGTATCCATCAGGCGGAACACATCTTAAATCATTTAGGTTCGGATATGTCTGCTGTTGTTTTTATGGCGGTTATTCCTGTGTTTTCTACCCTTTTGTTGTTCAAACTGTTCTTGGTTGTTTTTGATAGGTCATTAGTTGGGAAAAAGGTAAGATTAAATAATTGAATAAAATACTTCATAAATGGAAAGATGGCATGCTTATTTTGCGTACCATTTTTTAGTGTGTTCATTTTTAATGATTTTTAAATATGGAGGTTTTATTTCATGAAAAAATACATTTCAATTTTATTAGTAGTTCTTATGTCAATAGGTTGTCTGGCTGCGTGTGGCCAAAGTGAGACTAACCATACGAATGAGGCATCTGTTTCAGAAGAAAATCAGACAACAAAAAAGATTAAGGTTGTTACGACTATATTTCCCGAATATGATTGGGTAAAAGAAGTGGCGGGTAAAGAAATTTCCCATATGGAGTTAACGATGTTATTAGATAATGGAGTGGATTTGCATAGTTATCAGCCTACGGCAGATGATATTATGAAAATATCAGATTGCGATCTTTTTATTTATGTTGGTGGTGAATCGGATACATGGGTGAAAGATGCACTGAAAGAAGCCGTAAATAAAGATATGAAGGTAATAAATCTGCTGGATGTTCTCGGCAAAGATGTAAAAGAAGAAGAGGTTGTAGAGGGGATGCAGGCTGAAGAAGAGGAAGAAGCAGAGGAAGAAGAGGAAGGTCCGGAATATGATGAACATGTATGGCTTTCTTTAAAAAATGCAAAAGTATTATGTAACTCAATTGCACAGGCACTTGCCGAAATCGATTCTGAACATGCAAATGTTTATTATGCTAATGAACAAAGTTACGATGAAAAACTGGACGAGTTAGATCAAAAATATCAAAAAACAGTAAAGCAGTCTTCGGTAAATACTTTGCTTTTTGGCGATCGTTTTCCATTTCGTTATTTAGTTGATGATTATGGGCTTAAATATTATGCTGCCTTTGTTGGATGTTCGGCAGAGACCGAGGCAAGTTTTAAGACGATTACTTTTTTGGCTAAAAAAGTAGATAAATTGGGGCTGAAAAATGTGATGACAATTGAAAAATCAGACCACAAAATTGCGAAAACAATAATAAAAAATACTAAGACAAAGAAACAGAAAATTCTCACATTAGATTCTATGCAGTCAACAACATCAAGTGATGTGAAAAAAGGTACTACTTATTTTTCTGTTATGGAGAAAAATTTGGCTGTACTAAAAACGGCTTTGCAGTAGGAGGTCATATGGCTCAGATAGTTTGTAAAGACCTGGCAATTGGATATGATGGAAATGTTGTTGCGCAGGGAATAAATTTTTCTGTAAATCGAGGTGACTATGTATGCATCATAGGAGAAAATGGTGCGGGAAAATCAACATTAATGAAGACGATACTGCATTTGCTCAAACCACTTGATGGTACGGTTTGTTATGGTGATCATTTATGCAGTACAGAGATTGGATATTTGCCGCAGCAAACGATGGTACAACGGGATTTTCCGGCATCTGTGAAGGAAATTATTCTATCAGGATGTTTAAATCACATGGGACGTCGAATTTTTTACGGGAAAAAAGAGAAAAAGTGTGTGAAACATTGGATGGAAAAGTTGGAGATTACAGATCTGTCTAATCGATGTTTTAGGGAGTTGTCTGGCGGGCAGCAGCAAAGAGTTTTGCTCGCCAGAGCTCTTTGTGCGGCAGGAAAAATACTATTGCTGGATGAACCGGTGTCGGGACTTGATCCAAAGGCAGCTTTGGAGATGTATCAACTGTTAAAAAGAATAAACAGAGAAGAAAAAATCACGATTTTAATGATTTCTCATGATGTCAAAGCGGTGATTCCATTTGCCAGTCATATTCTTTATATGGGAAAGAAGTTTGTTTATGAAACAAAAGATAACTATTTACAAATACAAGAAAAGGAGGCGCTGTAGTTGTTAGAAAAAATGATGTTTTATTTTCAATATCCGTTTGTGAGATATGCACTAATTGTTGGTGTGTTAATAGCTTTATGTGCTTCGCTTTTAGGGGTGACCTTGGTGTTAAAACGTTTTTCTTTTATAGGTGATGGCTTATCTCATGTGGCATTTGGTGCAATGGCGGTGGCATCTGTTATGAACTTTACCAATAACATGCTTTTTATATTACCGGTCACTATGCTATGTGCGGTATTGCTGCTTCGCACAGGGCAAAATACAAAAGTAAAAGGTGATGCTGCAATTGCAATGATTTCAGTGGGGGCATTGGCAATTGGTTATTTGCTTATGAATTTATTTGCTACCGGACCGAATTTGTCCGGCGATGTATGCAGTACCTTGTTTGGCTCCACTTCAATATTAACATTGACATCTACACAGGTAAAATTGTGTGGTGTTTTATCGGTGGTTGTGGTAATTTTTTATGTTTTATTGTATCACAAAATTTTTTGTGTTACTTTTGACGAAAAATTTGCAAAATCCATGGGATTAAAAACGGAACTTTATAATTTATTGATTGCCATTATAACGGCTGTAATTATTGTTCTTGCCATGAATTTAGTTGGCTCTCTTTTGATTACAGCACTGGTCATTTTCCCGGCTTTGTCGGCAATGCGCCTGTTTAAGACTTTTTTTTCTGTTACGATATGTTCTGTGATATTGTCTGTTGCAAGTGCATTGGCCGGTATTTTGACCTCTATATTGGTGGGAACACCGGTAGGTTCTACAATTGTTGTAACGGAATTAGGTGTTTTTTTAATCTGTTGTTTGATTGGTAAAATTGCTGGGAGGTAAGTTAATGAAACGGATAATGTATGTATTAGTGTTGAGTATTATTGCATGTTTCAGTGTAAGCTGTGTAAAAGAAAGCCAAGAAAAAAGAAAGGAACCGGATAAGAAGGTGACCGGTAGTACAGCAACACCGGATAATAAAGAACAAAAGAACGAGGCACAGATGAAATATGATTTAACGGATATGGGAAGTGATATGGTATATGCAACTGTTTATCAGATGATGGCATATCCGGAAGATTATGAAGGAAAAAAATTCAAAATCAGGGGGAATTATTATCATCTGTATGATAAAAAGACGAAGAAAACTTATTATTACTGTGTGATTCAGGATGCAACAGCCTGCTGTGCTCAAGGAATTGAATTTGCATGGAAAAATAAGCCACATAAATTTCCGGTAAAAGATGAAGAGATTGTTGTGACAGGGACTTTTCATACTTATCGGGAAAAAGGAGACGATAATTTGTATGGGCGATTGGAAGATGCCGTAATCGCAAGAAAATGAGAAATATACTAGAATATTTGTCCTGAAGTGGATGGAATAAGGAGGTATATATATGTTTAAGAAAAATAAAAAGCCAGTAACAGTTATCACAGGATATCTGGGGTCCGGAAAAACAACGGTTATGAATGAGCTATTGAAGGATAAGAGCTTTCAAAAGGCAGCGGTTATTGTAAATGATATGGGAAGCATAAACATAGATGCTTCTCTTATAAAAAGCACAAATATAGCTCAAAATGATATAAGTATGGTAGAATTGTCTAATGGCTGTATTTGTTGCACTTTACAAGATGCATTTATGAGCCAGATTAATAATATTGCTAATAATAAAGAGATTGAGAAAATATTAGTAGAGGCGTCTGGAATAAGTGATCCATCGGCCATAGCTGCCGGATTTCTTGAGTATCAGAGGGGTGGGATGTGTGATAATGTATATTTAGAGTCTATTGTATGTGTTGTGGATGCAGATAGAATTTATTCGGAATTTTTAGATGATTTGCAAAATTTAGAACATGCAGGTGACGGGCAGGATCCTGATATTATTAATCTAATAGTAGATCAGATTGAATTTTGTAATACGATAATTTTGAATAAGTGTGATTTGCTTAAGAGTGATGAAATTATGCAGGTATGTAAGAGTATTCGAACTTTGCAAAAAGATGCGGAGATTTTTCAGTGCATTCACGGCAAGATAAATCCAAGTAGAATTTTTCAAAATAAAAAATTTGACTATGAAAAAATAATGCAGTCTTCAAGGATTCAGGAACAATTATCAAGGGGGAAGCAGGTTGAAATTCAGGATGAGCATGGGATAGTTTCTTTTCTATATGAAGAGAAAAAACCATTTGACTATAAAAAATTCATAGATTTTCTTCAAAATGATTATCCGGAGGAGATAATCCGTGCAAAGGGCTACATATGGTTTTATGATGATGATATTCATGTGCAGCTTTTTGAGCAAGCAGGAAGAAATGCTTCTATAACAATTGTGTCAAATTGGTTTGCTGCATTGGAAAAAAAAGATAGGCAACATGATATGAGAAAACATCCTGAAATTATGCGTGATTGGGATGATGAATATGGAGATAGACTTAATCAGATTGTATTTATCGGAAAAAGGATAGATAAAGAAAAAGTGATTAAAAAATTGCAAAGTTGTGTTTACGAGAAATAATAAATATGGTTATAATATGGTAGCGGTGTAACACATTCGCTTTCGCATGCTTCGGAAAGCAGCGTGTATGTGGCAGACCATATTGTGAATATTTGTAGGGGAAAAGGGTGGAAGCAGCAATACTTCCACCTTATTCTTTTGAATGATTAATTTACAAGTTACATCAATTCTATTTTATCCCAAAGTATGTTACCGTTGGCGTCGAGATATTCTTCATCTACATGAACTGCTTCAACTTTTCCGATGAATAATTCATGTGTACCAGGCATTGTGCTGTCAACAATGCTACATTCAATACTTACTGGGCAATCCGTAAGGATAGGGGCATTTACGTATGTTGCATTTTCCCATTTAATATTGGCTTTTTTAAATTTATCTTCGTCTCTTCCAGAAGCAGAGCCAAGATAGTTGTATTCTTTTGTATAGCTCTTTTGGGGGAAATTGATTACAAAGCATCCGGATTCCTTTACTATGTGGTGGGAATATCTTGCGGGTGTAATTCCAACCATGACCATGACAGGATCTAGACTTACATTGGCAGTAAAGCCAACAACCAGAGCATTGTTATTTCCGTCTTTATCTTGACAGGAAACAATTGTCTGCGGAAGTGGCTGTACACAAAGTACAGTATTAGCGGTTGATTTTTTCATTGATTATTACCTCCTATGTTTTGAATTTAAATTAATTATATAATTCTACAGTATAGAGGTCACTATCGTATATTAATAATTATAGTGGTGATTTCTCATAAAATTTCTGCTGCTGAAACTTGTCTAAATGTTTTTTTGTATTCTCTTGGTGTTGTTTTGTAGTAGTCTTTAAATGCTTTATAAAAATTACTATGATTGCTGTAACCAAGAAGAACGGAGATTTCTTCTAAAGTGAGGGAAGTGTTTTTCATTAGGAGAACTGCACGTTCCATCCGTTTTTCAAGCAAAATTTCTGTAAACTTTTTTCCGGTCTCTTTGTGAATAAGAGAAGAAATGTAGTTTGGATGATAAGAAAAATGTGCGGCAATATCTTTTAAGGTAACAATATCTGAGTGGTCTCCCATATAGTCTATAATCTGCCCTGCAAGTGTTCTTTTATTTGTACCGCTTTTTTCAATTCGAAATCTTCTGGCTATTTCAAGTAATAGTGTTTGAAGCATGGATTTTAATATGCGCTGGGTATCTTCTCCCTTATCTGCATATTCTATTACCATTAATTCAAGTATGGTGCGGATTGCATGATCCTTTGTCACAGGCAGATGGATATATTCATCGGAAAATTTATTGGTCTGTGGTTCTACAAAAAAACGAAAAAGCGCAGAATCTGTATACACGGTTGGAAGATATTCACGGAAAAAAGAGTCTTTGCGGATGAGTACACCGATAATAACAACATCATCTTTTTGGTCAGCGCGCAGAGCATAGCCACTATAAGGCTGTCCAATATAGCATTCATCTTCGTTTACGGTAATTAAATTATTGTATTTTTCGGATAATGCCTGATAGCTGTTTTTATATGCGTAATTGATAAAGAAGAAATCTTGTCTATGAAATGGTTCATGGATTTGATTACCCTTGAATACGCATACCAACACATCCTCATCTTTTGGTCCGGGCCAGTAAGATGTCACATCACCTGGCACACCATTATCCATTTGATGAAAAGTTAAGTCAAGGGAATTAAAAGCTATTCCTAATTTGTTAATGGCAAGATTGATATATTTATTGTGCATAAGTTGGACTCCTTTTTTAATCGTATAACTTTAGTATATAACATAATATTAGAAATTGCCACCTATATTATTAAGAAATACTAGTGACTGTGTTTTTATGTATTGCTAAAATAAAATTGTCATAAAAAAAGAAAATTAAGACGGAGAGTGGTGTTTTGGCGTGAATTCCAATAAAAGGGATATGCGAATTATGGATATGACAGAGGGAAATTCGGTAAAGCAGATATTAATCTTTGCAATTCCTTTGTTCATAGGAAATATATTTCAGCAGGTTTATACGATGGTTGATACGATGGTTGCGGGATATAATCTTGGAGATTCTGCCATTGCGGCAATTGGAGTAACTTCTGCTCTGTATGCACTTCTTATTGATTTTGCATCCGGTTTTAACAGTGGATGTGCCATTGTTGTTACGCAGTGTTTTGGGGCGCACGATGAGAAAAGACTGAAGGCTTCTATTGCAGGCATGATAGAACTTGATCTGATTATCGCCATTATTCTGACTGCAATATCGCTTATTTTTCTGCGGCCACTTATGCATTTTATGAATACACCGCAATCCATATTTGAACAAGCTTATTGTTATATTGTTGTTATTTGTGCAGGAATTGCAGCAACAATTCTATATAATATGTTTTCGGGGATTCTGCGTGCCTTTGGAAATAGCATGACATCGCTATATTTTTTGATAATTTCTTCTGCCCTGAATATCGGAATGGATTTTTTGTTTATAGTGATATTTCATTGGGGAATTGCAGGAGCGGCACTTGCTACTGTTATAGCGGAGGGGATTTCTGCGATGCTTAGTGGCATTTATGTGTATATACATTATAAGACGTTGCTTCCGGAAAAAGCGGATTTTATCGCTGCAAAGGATTGTATTGTGGAAATCTTATTAAATGGAATGGCAATGGCACTTATGTATTGTGTTGTTGATTTAGGATCTGTTATTTTCCAGAGAGCAAACAATTATCTTGGAGAAACAATTATATCTGCCCACACAGCTTCTCGGCGAATTATAGGAATTATGATGCAGCCTCTCGCAACAATTTCAACAGCATCCTCTACTTTTGTGGGGCAGAACTTTGGAGCCGGAAAAATAAAGCGCATACATACTGCTTTAAAACAGGTAGCAATAATGGAAGTTGCATGGTCTTTGTTTTCGTGTGGATTAATATATATTTTTGGAGGAATACTTGTACATGTTACAACCGGAAGTTTGAATGCAGCAATAATCAGTAATGCTGTGATAAGTCTTCGCTGGCATCTGTCTTTTTTCCCTGCTCTCGGATGTCTTTTGGTATTACGGACAGCGATGCAGGCAATGGGAAACAAAATAGCGCCTATTTTATCTAGTTGTATTGAACTGGGGATGAAGATTATGTCTGCTTTATTGTTGATTCCGCATTTGGGCTTTCTGGGAACTTGTATTACAGAGCCGGTGACATGGGTAGTTATGCTTGTATTTTTGAGTATCGCTTATTTTGCTTCACAAAGAAATACAAGGTATCAAATATATGACAACGAATAAAATTAGGAGGTTAATTTTAATTATGACGGAAGAAGAAAAATTAGACGCAGGACTTTATTATGATTTCTGGGATGCGGGAGTTAATGGTAGAAAACTGGAAGCAATCAGATTCTGCAGGGAACTTCGTAAGATGCAGGATATGGATGCGACGGAGGATGAACAGGCAGTATTGATAAAAAAATACTTTGGTTCCGTAGGGCGTGACGTGTGTTTATGTCCGGGATTTATGTGTGACAATGGCAGAAATATTTACGTTGGAGAACAGTTTTTGGCAAATTATAATGTTACAATTCTTGATATTATGCCGGTTCATATAGGAGATTATGTGATGATTGGTCCAAACACTTTAATCACCACGGTAAATCATCCGATTACACCGAAAGGCCTCAGAGAGCATCTTGGCATTGGTAAGCCGGTTACGATTGGGAATGATGTATGGATTGGTGGAAATGTAACCATTCTTCCGGGAGTTAAGATAGGAAATAATGTTGTAATTGCAGCCGGAGCTGTGGTAACAAAAGATGTGACGGATAATTGCGTGATAGGTGGTGTACCTGCTAAGAAAATAAAAGATATTGAGAATGATGTGTAGACAATTTGTTGTTTTTATGATATAAGTAAAGCACAAATAAAATAAACTACGACACTTTTCTGCCACCGGGTAGGAAAGTTAAGCGTCAGATTTTCTATCGTTAGGTCTTAGAAGATAGGAAATTCTGGCGCTTTATTTTTGGAAAATAGGAAGGAGCTTAGAAGTTTAGATGAGTAATCCAATCAAAAGTTTAACAAAAAAAGAATGGGGAGTATGGATTGGTTCCCTGCTAATCATTGTGATATCCAATGTTTCATCGGGAAGCTTTGATTTGCTGACATTAATTGCTGCGTGTATCGGTGTGACATCTCTGATATTTGCGGCAAAGGGAAATGTATGGTCGCAGATTTTAATGATTGTATTCAGCATTTTATATGGCATTATTTCGTGGCAGTTCCGCTACTGGGGTGAAATGATTACCTATCTTGGAATGACGATGCCGATGGCTGTCTGGTCAACCATAACTTGGATAAGAAATCCGTCAGAAAGTGGGAAAGAGGTTGCTATCCAGAGATTAACAAAAAAGCATATAATTTTGTTAGTTGTGAGTGGGGTAATTGTTACCGCAATTTTTTACAAAATATTAGCTGCATTTAGTACACCGAACATTGTATTTAGCACGATATCGGTAACAACCAGTTTCTTTGCAGCTTCTTTGACTATGCTTCGGTCATCCTATTATGCCGTCGGATATGCCGCAAATGATGTTGTGTTGATTGTTCTCTGGATTTTGGCGTCCATTAAGGAGCCGCGTTATTTGTCCGTAACGGTTATTTTTGTTATTTTCTTTTTCTATGATTTATACGGCTTTATCAGCTGGAAGAAAAGGGAAAGGTGCTAGTGTAATTTTCGAAATATCAATCTTGCGAGCGGACCAACAAGAATAAGCTGCAACGGAAATGCCATAACAAAATTTTTGCAGTATGTCATGAGATAATCCGGTATGAAATTTTTGCAAGACTGCCGGATACGAAATAGGCAAGCATTTTTCCGATGGTGTGCCCACTGCTTCCGGTTTTTCTGCTAATTGTAATAACCATGTTTTTTCTTTTCCGACAACAAAAAAGACAATAAATACGCCCATCCGTCTGACAGTGGATAGGTGACATTTATTGTCGTATCGTTATCTTTTTTATTTAGCTTTTTGCAACGCTTGTATTTTAGCAGAAAAAATTAAATGAAGTCAAGTGTTTTTTTTGTCCGATTGCGATTGCAAGAAATTAAAAAAATGTGTAAGATAGTAGGAGATAGGTAGAACAGTTAGGGGCTGCAGCAAATACAAAGTTAAGTGAAACGGAAATGAAAAAGTTAGAAGAGGTTGCGGATGAACTAAATGTAAAGATACTGGGACCGGATATGTTCCGTTTCGCTGTCAGAAAGTAAGTATAGTAACGATGTGTTTTTTTGTATCAGGCAACCTCAATCGAAGTTGACCGAGCGGAAAGCGAGGGCGAAAAATGAAGGAAGAATATTATCAAATTGGTGAAGTTAGCAGAATTACAGGAATCTCAAAGGATACCTTGCATTTTTATACAAAAATGGGGTTGGTAACACCAGACTATATCAACCCTGAAAATCATTATCATTATTATTCCAGATGGAATATGTACCAGTTGGATATTATTACTACCTGCCGGAATTTAAAAATTCCGTTAGAAAAAGTAAAAGAAATTATATCATCCAGAGATAATGAAAAAGTCGTGAAACTTCTTATGGAATATCAGAGTGAAGCATTACGCCTCAGTCAGTATTACAGGCAGGTAGCAGATGACATCAGCTGGTATTACGAAGAAAATGAGCAAATTAAATTACATGCGTCTGACGATAAAGTACATATAGCATATCTTGAACCGGAAACAGTTATTGTGGGAAATCAGGAGCGGGAAGATTCATCTTACCATGCAAATCTTCAAGACGTTATAAATCAGGAATTTCAGACAACACATTTTGTTCGACGGAAATATGGATATTTTCTGGATACAGAAAGATTTTTTTCTAATCAACTCAGAAAATATAGAGAATATGTAAAACTGCCAGATGGTGATTACAGCTCCATAAGTCCTGAACATTTGTATACACTTCCCGGTGGAAATTATGCAGTGTGTACGATACCAATTGAAAATGAAACTGCCGATTTTTCCATGTTGATTGGCTGGCTGAATGAAAATCACTACAGAACAGATGCCGTTTTTGCAGAAGAAGTGGGATTCCAGCTGTTTAAATATATTTACCACTACTATTGCGAGATAAAAATCCATTTGATTTCTGAATAAACACTCTTGACCGTGGAGTTACTACATGGTTTAAAATACCTTTTGGAGAAAAATCAGGAGGTATTTATTTATGGATATGGAAAATAAATCAGTTTCCCAGTTACTTTTAAAAATGTCACCACCAGTCATGCTGGCACTTCTTATTCAATCCATATATAATATTGCAGACAGTTTTTTTGTTGCAAGATATTCGACAGAAGGACTTACGGCACTGTCTATCGTCTATCCAGTTCAACTTCTTATTACCGCACTGGCGACAGGAACAGGTGCAGGAGTTAATATATTGATTTCTAGACTGGATGGAAGAGGTGAAACAGAGGCACAACAGGATATCATAAAAAGTGGTCTGTTTTTAAATATGTTTCACTTTTTAGTTTTTGCTTTTGTTGGAAATATACTGGCGAATGCTTATTTTTCTCTTTCAACAGGAAGTGCTGTGGTAAAAGCACAGGGAATCTTATACAGCAGAATTGTTTTCAGCGGTTCTCTCGGTTTATTTACAGAATCTATTTGCACGAAAATTCTTCAGGCAAGAGGAAACATGGTGATTCCAATGATTGCTCAGGTTACAGGTTCTATTGTCAATATTGTATTAGATATAATCCTGATTTTTGGAACAGGACATATTCCTGCATTTGGCATCCGAGGAGCTGCTATTGCTACGGTGATTGGACAATGGGTGGCAATGGTAATTACATTGTTTGCTGTAATGAAAAAATATTCTTTAAGAGGAATGTTTAAACTGGAAGTCTGCAAGCAGATTTATGCAAATGGAATTGGCTCAATCGTTACGCAATCTTTATATACGATTTATATTGTCGGTCTGAATATGATTTTGAAGCTTTTTACAGAAGATGCCGTGACCGTATTAGGAATCTATTATAAAAGACAGTCATTCTTTTTCATTCCTTTGCTTGGATTCCAACAGGTATTATTACCGTTGTTCAGTTATCATTATGGAGCGGGTGACAGCTGCAGAAATAGAGAAATTTTAAAATGTTCTATGATATTTTCTGTCTGCATTATGGCTGTTGCAACGGGAATATTTTTTCTGTTTCCCGAAAAACTTGTGCATATGTTTTCAACAGAATCAGTAATCGTGGCGATTGGAAAATATGCATTTCCAGTGATTTCTATAAGCTTTGTTTTTGCAGGACTTACGATTGTGATAACATCCTATTTGCAGGGAATTGCACATATAAAAATAAGTCTTTTTATCATTGTGCTTCGTCAGATTGTTCTTCTTGTTCCGCTAGCGTGGGTATTTCATTTCATAGGTTTAAATGCAGTATGGTGGACGTTCCCTGTTACAGAGATTATTGCAAGTATGACGGGCATATTGATAATATCGATTTTGCATAAACAAGATAGCATGTTATTGATATAATAAGCAGATAATTACAAGAGTTGCTGTGTACATATATGGTCTGATGTACAATGTTGCATTTGTTCCAAAAGGTGGCACAAAATCTGCAATTTTCCTTGTTAATGTCAAGAGGTTGCAAAGAATTTAATAACAAGATATAATAGGTCTTAAATCTCTTAAAACAGATGAAATCTCAATCGAAATTTGTGGAGGAAAAGAGCATGAATAAGACAGAGATATATCACTATTTAAGTGAGCAGAAAATAGCGTATGAAGTGAATGAGCATAAAGCAGTTTTTACTATGGATGAACTAGATTCTGTTGAGCTGCCTTATCCGGAATGGGATGCTAAAAATCTTTTTATCCGCGATGATAAAAAGCAAAATTATTATTTAATAACGGTAAGAGGAAATAAAAGGGTTGATTTGAAAGGATTTCGCAGGCAGCATGGACTTCGTGCGCTTTCCTTTGCCTCGGCTGAAGATTTGTTATCCATTATGGAGCTGACACCGGGGGCTGTAACTCCTCTTGGTATTTTAAATGATATAGAATGCAGAGTTCATTTTTATCTGGATGAAGAATTTATTGGAAATAAAATTGGTGTCCATCCAAACGACAATACAGCAACCATTTGGATGCAGGCGGATGATTTGATGGGTTTGATTCAAAAACACGGGAATGAAGCAGAGTATGTAAAGATATAACGAAAGGAAAATATGTATTCTCTTCTTATATTTGATGTCGTACAAGCAGATGTAAAAATTTCAGATGAATTGAAACAAGAGATAGAAAGGGATGGTGTTACAATTTATGAAAAAACTTGAAAACTTTACAAATAGTCTGTCTATATTGGCAGAGGCGGATTTTAAACTTGCAGAAGAAAATGATATATATCGAACAGGGATTATTGGACAATTTAATCTAACTTTTGAACTTGCATGGAAAGCATTGCAGGAAATTATGAGAATGCATAGTGTAGAAGGTGCTACTACCGGATCGCCTCGTGAAATTTTGCAGTTTGGTTATAAAATTGGATTTATCAATGGTTCTGAGGTGTGGCTGCTTATGCTGAAAAAACGCAATACTTCTGTTCAGATATATAATGAAGATGAAATTGATGAAATGATTATGTTGATACGTGACAGTTTTATTCCGGCTTTTATTGTTCTTAAGGATATGCTGGTAAAGAAACTAGATGTAGTTGAAAGTGATTGGGTGTAAGATGAGTGGAGGATATTTAATCAATGGATAATAAATGGCAAGAATTATATGATGCAGCAAAACAGGTTTTAAAACCACGAGATATTTCTAAAATTATTGAGGCAGGCGGAGTGTCCGCAGCAATAGAATCTGTCTCAGGTAAAATTTATGTTGGAGTGTGTGTAGATACAGCATGTACATTAGGCGTATGTGCTGAGAGAAACGCAATTTTCAATATGATTACAAATGGTGAAGATTCGATTAAACGAGTAATTGCTATTGATAGCGATGGAAAAGCCAGTCCACCTTGTGGAGCTTGCAGAGAATTTATGACACAGTTAATGCCGGAAGAATACAGAGCGATTGAGATAATGATGGACTATGAAAATGAGCGGATAGTAACTCTTGGTGATTTAACACCAGACTGGTGGATATAATCATTTTATCAAATCGGTATTTATTTCGGAGAATGGATAAAATCTGTCATTCCGATAAACCTCATTGTACTGTTATTTCTGGTGCATGTGGTTTATATTGGAATCCGATGTTATGTGAAAGACTGGCAGGATGAACGTGGATATTATTAGTTATTGTTTCGGCATGAGATAAAAATTCTCTCGATATTGACTTGGTGAAAAACCAGTTTTTTCACGAAAACATTTTCCAAAGTGGCTGACATGATGAAATCCTACCTCAGAAGCGATATTTTCAATCAGCTTATCTGTATTTTTCAGTAAATCAGCCGCTTTGGACAAACGATACTCTATTAAATATTTATAAGGTGTTGTTTGAAGAGTAGTTTTAAAGCAGCGAAGACATTCTGATTTACTTACATTTGCACTTTTGGCGAGTGATTCCAGCGTAACATTTTCTGGGTAATGAAGTTCGATATATTGAAGAAAAATAGCCATTCGATTTGTAATCTGGC
>ERZ808240.3261-NODE-3261-length-16104-cov-24.285937_pt1 | contig 16104 bp, 10 predicted proteins | sample MGYA00521084_ERZ808240 | MGnify/ENA primary metagenome ERZ808240 (study PRJEB31516, sample SAMN03275571) | gut metagenome | biome: mammalia-associated habitat; material: feces | host: Papio cynocephalus | place: Kenya | collected 2012-08-06 ... | reverse complement strand
CAGGAATCTTCTTCGTTTCCTCCTCTCCTTCGTAAAGCATCTGAAGAATCACCGTATAGGTCTTGTTCCACTCGGCAATAGGCTGCTTGTTGTCGCCGTTTCTGTAGATCTGACCGTCACCTGCCGCAGCGTCTTCCGCCTGGTCATCGATGGCGAGGCAGAGGGAGTTCGCGCCGCAGAGCTTGTACTCGTCGTTGACGGTGATTCCGCTGCCGTTCTCGCCATAGACAACCTTGCCGACGGCGTTGATGCCGATGACACCGAGATTCCAGTTCCATGTCTGGTCCTGAGAATAAGGTCCGAAGGTCCTTTCCCCGTCGAAGTTCTCGTCCATAGGGTCGGCTCCGCCGTTGGCCGCGATGACATGGTCAAAGTTCCTCTTCACGGCAAGGTGTGCCTGCGCCGGGTAGAGAGTCAGCGTGTAGTTGCCCCCGTACTTGTTCTCGAACACGGCGGCGGATGCCTTGGTGGAGTACTTCACCTTGTTGAACGCGTCTCCCATTGAGAATGCCGGGGTGAGGTGTTCCTTGTCGAAGATGAAGGAATACCAGCTGTCGGCGGCGAGCTTGCCCGTGTAGCTGAAAGATCCGTCAGCGTTCTTCGTGAGAGGCTTCGCGTTTGCCGCGTCTTCGGTGCCGACCGCAGTGCCCACGATGTAGATCTGGAGCGCGGAGCCGAGGTCAACCGTGATGTCCGCCACCTTTCCCGCCGCGAGAGTGACGGTCTTCTTTGCCGAATATTTCGCACCTGTAGCCGCTCCCGTGAGTTCAATCTCAATTTCCTGCTCCTCGGACGGAACTGCGGCGAGAATCATCTGACCATAGGCGTTTGCCGTGACGGCAATCTTGTCGGACGAATTTTCAGTTTCCTTCCATGTGCCGGAGCCGTGCGCATAGACGAACTCTCCGGCGACTTTCTTCGCGAACTTCACCATCGCCTTCTCGATAGGCTCCGGAGCGTTGTTCACCTTAATCTCCGCATAGGCGGCGACATGAGCGAAATCAAGGGACTTCACGGATGCGATTCCGCCTGTGTAGGCAGTCTCGGCGAACATGAGCACAGCTGCGGCGTCACAGAACTTGACACCTGTCTTCTGCGATGTCGGAATTATGGCGTGAGCCTCGTCCGCATTGAGGGAAATCCATGAAGCCTCGCCGTCCTCGTCGTAAGGGGAAACGGCATAGAGCGTTCCATCCTGCTGTGTCGGGGCGAAGGTTGCCTTGAGCCCGAAGGTCTCGCCCTTCTCGGCGTTCACGACCACAACAGCTTCGCCGTTAGCGGAGAGCGCGACGGATTCCTTTCCTGTCCATCCCGCATTCTCGATGTTCCCGCTGATGGAAGCAGTGATGTCCGCATCTCCGCCCTCAAGCGCGGGGGACTTTTCGCACGAAATCATCGTGCACGCAGCCATGAGGCTGAAAATCATTGTTTTAGTAATTCTGTTCTTCATGATGTTTTATGTGATTATAAGGTATTATAAGTTTCTGTGTTTCCATGAAATTCGGTCGCCACGCAGGCGCTATTCATCCTCTTCCTCCGGGCCGAACGCCTCCATGAGCGCATCGTACTCCTCCTGATTTATCCTGACCATGCATCCGTGGCGGCTGTCCGGGATTGAAAGGTAGAACTTTTCCCAGCCATCTACTGCCATCTTCGAGTTGTCGAACCTCCAGTACTGCTTAGGGTAGTTCTCCGCGAATATGTACCAGCCCTTGCCGTCCGGAGCCGGGGCAATTGCCGGCGCCTCATGGTAGCGAGACTCTTTCTCGACCCCATCGGCAATCACCGACATCGGGGTTACGGGCGACTTGGGCTCAGTCCATGGCCCGGTGAGATTGTCCGACGTTGAAATCAGCACCGTCTTGCCTGTCGGGCACACCCGAGGGGACTGTCCGTCGGCGACAGGTGCGCGCTCGTCCTTGTATATCGCCCAGTATTTTCCGTCAATCTTGCGGATAATAGCGTCAATCGTCACGATGTCCCTGAACTCTTCGCTCTGGAAGTCGAAGAGGAACTCCGGCTTCGTGTATTTCTTGAAATCAGGCGTGAGCACATAGAGCGTCTTCATCTTTGTGAAATCCTGCTCCGTGCCGTGTGTGGCGTGCCATGTGATTATGTACTGGTCGGAATCCTCGTCATAGAAGAGCTTCGGCGCTCCGAAGTAGGTCGGGTCGGCGGTGTAACCGCTTTTGGCGTTGAACACCTGCGCGGCCGTGATGGTGGTTTGGACTTTCCAGCTTATCAGGTCGTCCGACACGAAGAGGCAGGCTCCGGTCTTTCCGGAAATCCGGCCGCTTATCATGTAGTAGCGGCCGTCACCGCCCTTGATGATGTCCGGGTGTCCCCGGTAGGTTCTGTGGACTTTCTGATTGTCGTTCAACGGCGTCCAGACGGCGCCGTCGCGGCTGATGTAGTAGTAGAGGCTTCCGTAGTCGGCGTCCTTCATGTGGGCAAAGAGCAGGCCGCCGTCCTTGTATTTTCCGTAAGGGGCGGTCGTCTCTCCTTTCTCGCTGTCGTTGAAGTCCTTCTGTACGGAGTCTATGTCGCGGTTTATCTTCTCCGGCGTGCATGAGAGCAGGCCGAGCGCGACTGCAAGCGCTGATAGCATAATTCTTTTCATCGTTTCTTTATATGTGGTTCTCTTTTCCTGTCTATTGTCATGCAGGGCTTCATTGATGTCCGTGCCATGCTGTTAAAGGCGGTGTCTCAGTGGGCGCTGTTGGCCTTCGCGAGGTCGTCTGCCCATCCCGGTCGGCTCCATTCCTGCTCTATCTCCTTGTCGTATGCCCTTGCCTGCTCCACGAAGAAGTTCGGAAGAGGGAGGTACTGGTGGGTCGGGGTGAAGCCCTTGACCTTGGCGGTTCTCTGCGCGTATTTGTTGAAGCGGATGAGGTCAATCTTGCGCATTCCCTCGAAGAGGAACTCCCGTCCTCGCTCGTCCAGAACGGCGTCGAGGAAGGCATCTGCGGAAGCCGTGGCTGACGCCGGAAGGGCGGCGAGCCCGGCACGCGAGCGCACCTCGTTCACATACCCGACCGTCTCGGCCGAAGGGGCGGCTCCGCTGCGGCGCACGTCAAGCTCCGCCTTCATCAGGAGAACGTCCGCCCATCTTGCGAGCGGCCAGTCATGCCCCTGATTCGCCGTGTCCGTCTCATAGGGCCACTTGGTTATGAGGTAGCCGTCCCAGCCCACTCCGATGGACGACGGATCCTGCTTTTTTGTCGGATTTCCTCCGGCAGCGGGCTTCACCCAGTACTCTGTCGTGACCGCAGCCTTCCGCAGGTCACCGGCCTCGTACTGATTGTAGAACGCCTGCGCCACATTGTAGTACTGCGCCCATCCCGTCTGCGTGAACGGAGTAGGATTGCCGTTGTTGTCAACGGCCGATATGTCAGCCGGCATAAACGCCTTCTGGTAGGGGAAGAAATTTCCCGCCTCGTAGGATGTGCCCCCGTTGGTCTCGTTGCTCACCGCCATGATGATTTCCCGGTTCCACTTGTTGTAGTAGCTGAAAACCTTCATGTACGGGTTCTCGCCTTCAGTGTAGAGCCCGTATCGTCCGGAGGCCGCCAGTTCTTCGTACATCTCCTCCGCCTTGTCGTACCATCCGTCCATGTCGGCTCCCTCGTTCAGACAGTGCTTCATGAGACAGAATCTTGCATAGTCGCGGGTGTAGCGTCCTTTTTCCGCCACTGTCTCGGGAAGGTTCTCCACGGCGAGAATCATGTCGTCATATATCCGGCGGCACATTTGCTCCCGCGTCGGACGGACGAGATTCTCCTGCACCTCCTCGTTTTCCACATCGTCCGGATTCACGATGACGGGCATCGGCCCATAGACATGATAGATGAAATACATCAGCATCGCCCTGCACAGCGCGACCTCGCCGACCAGCTGTTCCTTTTTTCCTGCAGTGAAGACCGCAGGGTCGGCTGTCTGCACCTTGCCGAGGACTTCGGTGAGACGGGTGACGTGGGACAGCTTCGTGATGTGGTTGAGATTGTCTCCGCTGCTGTTGCCGCGATAGTAATAGATGGCCTGTGAGAAATCAGCCCTCGAATTGCGCTTCCACTCGCTGTCCCATCCCTTCGATGTCCACGGAAACATCTCGTCCGTAGGCATATCGAACATCCTGATGACGCCGCCCTCGTATGTATAGACCGGATGGGTGTTGTAGCCCTCGCCGAGATAGTATTGCCATGTCGAGCCGAAGGGAATGTAGCATATCATGGCGTAGGATTCGTATTCCTCGGCCGTCGAAGGATAGTTCTCAGGATTCAGAGTCCCGTATATCTTTGCGTCAAAATTCTTTTCACATCCGGCGAACGTCAGCGCGGCGATGATGAAAAATATGGTTTTTCTCATATATCCAAAGATTGTCTGATGATTGTGAACATATATGTTTGTATCATTGACGATGTCCGTCAGAACGAAAGCCTCAGGCCGAGGGAATATGAACGCGTCGCCGGGTACTCGCCGGTGGATTTCCCGCCTTCTCCGCCTCCTCCCATATACATTTCGGGGTCGAATCCGTCATATTTCGTGAATGTCAGGGGATTCTGCGCGTCGAAGTAGAGATATATCGACTCTATCCATTTCGACGCGCCCTTGAGAATCTTCTCGTCAAAGGTGTAGCCGAAGGTTATGTTTCTCACTTTCAGAAACGAGGCATCCTGCATATTGATGTTCGTCCCGCAGGCTCCGGGCAGGGCACCTATGTCCCCGGCGGCGATTCCAGGACGTGTCCCCTCGGGGTTGGAGATGGAGTTCCAGATTTTGTAGGCTATCGCGCTGGAGTTCCTGGAGTTGTCCGACAGCCATGTTCCGCTGGTCGTGTTGAGGACGACATTGCTCTTGTAGAGGCCGAGCTGCCCGTACATATAGACATCCAGGGTGAAGTTCTTCCATGAGAATGTGTTGCCGAAACCGATGTAGCAGGCGGGTATGTTATTCTTCATGTAGATGTCGTCAATCGTAATCTTGCCGTCGCCGTTCTTGTCCTCTATAATCGGCGCTCCGGGCATCATCGCCCCTTCGGAGATGGTCTTCTGGGACTCCGGGACATTGGAGCGGTCGGCGTTGACTATCCCGATTACATTATAGTAGTACCATGCGTTCATCGGCTCCTTCTCGCGGATACGGTATTCATGATAGTAGTGGTTGTTCTCCCTTTCGAGCCAGATGCTGTTCACGCGGCTCAGCGCGAGGGAGCTCTCCCACCTGAAGGCGCGGTCGATGTTCACCGTGTTGAGGTTCATCTCCCAGCCTATGCGGTAGAAATGTCCGTAGTTGACCTTGCGGTTCTCGAACATGGCGAGAGGGGAGGACGGCTCGGTGCCGAGCAGGCGGGTGACGTCGTTGCGGAAGAAATCGAAGCTTCCGGAAATTCTCTTGCGTAGGAACCAGAAGTCGAGTCCGACATTCTTCATGTAGGTCTTCTGCCAGGACACCCACCATGAGTTGGCGCTGTTCAGCGTGTAAGGGGTGTATTGCGTCGTGTTGCCGTCGAAGGAGGCCCGGAATTCGCTTGCGCCGTAGTTCCCGTAGAGCGAGGAACCGAGGTTGTCGGCTCCGGTTACGCCCCAGCTGCCTCTGAGCTTCAGAAGGTTAATCCATGAGATGTCCTTCATGAAGCTTTCGTTTGAGAGTTTCCATGCGAATGAGACCGACGGGAACCAGTTATATTTCTGATTCGGAAAGAACTTGTCGGAGCCGTCCATGCGCACGGTGGCGGAAACTACATAGCGGTCGAGTATGTCCGCGGAGAGTTTGCCGAAGACCGAGCGGTGCTCATTGTAGCCTCGGTATGACCCCGGAAGTATGTTTCCTGTCGCCGAAGACAGGTCGTCCTCCTTAATCGCGTCCTGCGTGTCCTCGTATGAAACATAATAGCCGTACCAGTCCTGCTTGTACATTCCGGCTCCGAGGAGGGCGTCGACGTTTATCACATCCGCGAATCCCTGACTGTAGGAGAGCGTGCCCTCGAGTGTCTGGTAGCGTCGGCTCTGTGAGTGGACATTTCCCCTGGACTTCTTCATAAGGTTGAAATAGACTGTCGATGGGATGTAGGAGTTGCGCATGGTGTTCTCGTGGCTCATTCCGTAGAGAATCTTGGCCTTGAGGTAGTTCTTCCACAGGTTCGCGGTCGCCGAGACATTGAAGTTGTAGCCATTTTCCTTGGACTTGTCCTCGATGCTCCTCATCGAACTCGGATTCGGGATGTTTGAGAAAATTGTGTAGGAACCGTCCTCCTGCTTCTCGGGGATGTTCGGAGGCAGAATCAGCGCGGCGTACAGCGCGCTCGCCGCCAGCGCCCCGGCGTTCCCCGAGTCCGCGCCGACATTGGCGTTGCTGTAGTTGTTCTGGTTCACGTTCACGCTGCCGGCAATGTTGAGGAACTTGAAAACCTGCGCGTCTATGTTGGCGTGGATGGTCAACTTGTCCATTCCGGAGTTCACGACAGTTCCGTCCTGTCCGAAATACTGTCCGGAAAGATAGTACTTCACTTTTTCCGTACCTCCCGAGAGCGTGAGGTTATGGTTGTGTATGTAGCCGTTCTTCAGGACGAAATCCGTCCAGTCGGTGGTCTGCGAGTTCCTTATCTCCTTCGCGTCAAACGGAGCGGTCCATCCTCCGTCGTAGGCGAGTCCCCCGTATGGGTACATCTTGTTTGCGTAGAGGTAGGTCTCCTTGTTGAATACGTTGACCATGGTCATGTATTCCTGCGCGTTGAGAACCTGGAGGTATGGATAGTTGCGGACGAAGCTGTAGCTGCCGTCGTAGGTGACGCGAGGCTTGCCGGCCTTTCCCTTTTTCGTGGTTATGAGTATGACTCCGTCGGCCGAGCGCACGCCGTAGATTGATGCCGAGGCATCCTTGAGAATCTCTACGGACTCGATGTCCGCCGGGTTCAGCCCTCCGAGTCCCGAGCGGTTCACATTGGAAGGCATGGTCATTCCCTCGCCTCCGATGGAGATTGAGCCTGCGGGCATCACCACGCCGTCAACGACATAAATCGGAGTGCCGCCTCCGCAGATGGATATGTTCACCTTACCGTCGGGCTGCCCGCTGTTCTGCGTGGCCTGCAGCCCGGGAGCGCGCCCGAGGAGCAGCTGGTTGATGTTCGGATTGGCCGCCTTGGGCACTTCGTCGGTCTTGACCTGCGCGATTGCTGTGGTGAGGTTTTTCTTGTTCACCGTGCCGTAGCCCACGACGACGGACTCCTCAAGCACGTCGAGGTTTTCGTCAAGGCGTATGAGCATCCCCTCCGAGGCCGCCGTGAGCCGTACTGTCCCGTCCTTGTAGCCGAGACTTGAGACACGCAGTACGGAACCTGCCTGCACCTCCATCGAAAATGAGCCGTCGGCATCGGCGACGACCCCGTCATTTGTCCCCTCGACCATCACTGCGGCCCCGATGACCGGCTCGGACGTGCGTCTGTCTATTACCCGTCCGCTCGCCCTGACCCTGCCGGGGTTCTTTCCCGATGTCTGCCCCTGCGCGGCGCCGCGCAGGCTCAGCACAATCTGCTTCTTTTCTATCTTCCATTGAATCTGCGAGCCGTCGAAGAGCTTGTCTAAGAGCTGGCTCAGAGTCGCGTTGCTGATATTGATGCTGACCGTCTCCTTCTCATCAACCAGCTCGCTGCTATAGACGAACCAGTAGCCGCTTTCCTTCTCGATGCGCTCGATGACCTTGAGAATCGGCTCGTTCTCGACCCGCAGCGAGAACCGTTTTTGTGCGGCCGCCTCGAATCCGGTCTGAAACAGCAGCAGGCACAATAGAAGTATTCCTGAAATCTTTTTCATTTTGGTGTTATTGATTACGGAGGACGCATTTTTTCACATCCTGCATCAATGACACCCGAGGCGTTGGAAAGCGAAGTCCTTTTGAAGATTATTTTGAAGAAATCACGAATTTTTTTCTGCCTCCCTCTGCGGAGTCCCCCGAAACCCTCTCGCAGCGTATAGGGAGCACCTGCTCAAGAATGGACATTATGTCCTCGATCTTCTCGTCCGAGAAGGTGGCGCGGAGCTTCATTTCCGTAATGCTGAGGTCTCGCACCTCGATGCCTACGCTGAATATGTTGGAAAGGCGGTCGAAGACATAGCCCATGTCGTCTCCCCTGAACGCGAGTATGTCGTCCTTCCATGAAATCCACTTGAACACGTCCTGAACCTGTTCCGTCCGCACCGTCTCCCCCGTGCGTATCAGCTGGCATCCCTGTCCGAGCCTGTGGCGGCCGCCTCCGCAGCCTATGTCCAGTGTCCCTTCAACGAGGGTCACGCGCAGCCGTTCCGTGTCGTATGCGTCGATGTTGAAGGATGTCCCCGTCGCCGTCACCTCGCTTCCGTCCATGAGCTTCACAGTGAACGGATTGTTCTTGTCGGAGGTCACTTCAAACCACCCCTCCCCGTCTAGACCTACGATTCGCTCCCCTCGCGGGTAGCTGTCCCTGTAGGTGAGCCTAGAACCTGAATTGAGGCAGATTGAGGTCCCGTCGCCGAGCTTTGTCCTGACGACGGAGCCATAGGGAGCCGACACGGAGAGTTCGGCGGACTCCCTGTCCCCGGCCGAGCCAAGGCTGTGGGCGAGGTAGGCCGAGACTCCGAGCAGCGGAATCAGCAGTATGGCCGCCGCGTTCTTCCAGATACCGAGAATCCGCCTCCCGAAAGGCCTGCGTCCGGCTTCCATCTCCGTGAGCATCTTCCTGCGGGCCTTTTTGACATCTATCGCATCTTCCCTGAACGGCGCGTGCGCCGCCTCCCACAAGTTCCTGAACCTCAGGTACTCACGGCGGTTCTCTTCGGACGCGGAGACATATTCCTCCAGCATCCTTCTCTCATTTTCGGTGGCCCTGTCCTCAAGGTAGGCCCTCATCAGTTCAACTGCATTATCCATCATTGCAAAACATTTATCAAAATAAACACTGCTCCCAGGCCGTCACGTATCATTGCAAGCGCCTTTTTCAGCCGCAGTTCCACCGCTCTTTGAGTGATTGCGAGTCTTCCTGAGATGTCCCGTGTCCGCAGCCCGTCCTCCATAAACATGAGGAAGGTCTCGCGCAGTTTCTCGGGAAGAGCGTTCACGGCCTTCTCATAGTCACGCCTGAGGTCGCTGTAGAAGATGTAGTGCTCGACATCGTTGCTCTCAAGCACGCTTTCGGAAAGTACGCGGCTGCAATGTTCGTCCCTCACCCGGTGGTGACGCAGTTCGTTGAGAGCCCGGTTTCTGACGGCGGCGAGCAAGTAGGACTTCAGGGAGCGGTCGATGCTGAAGTTCCCGCGCGTCTCCCAGATGTGGAGAAAGACGGCGGCGACGATGTCCTCGCATGTGTGGAGGTTGCGTATGTATCCGCCGCAGAACATCACGAGGTTGAGATAATACTCTTCGAAGAAATCGGAAAAGACGCGCGTGTCGCCCTTTCTGATTCCCTCGAGATATTCTTTGTCATCGTGAACCGCTGCCATATCTTTCTGAAAAATCGCGGTAAAGATATGCAATGATTTCCATAAAATGAAATTATGAATTTTTTGTTCGTTTTCATCGTTTTCGGGTGTCATTACTATGGGGATATTATTTTGAATATATCCTAATTTTGCGGATAACGCAATGATTGATAATAAAATGCAGGCTGATAACAAAATATTGTAATATCAACAGAATGAAACAAATCTCATCCACACCACCGGCGATTCCGCTTGCCGCCTCATTTCTTGCGGCGGCCATTCTTTTCCCCTCCTGCGCGGGGCAGGTTTCTTCTGACGGTCGGCAGAACTTCAACGAAGGCTGGAAGTTCACCCTCTGCTCCGGCACGGCGCTTCTTGAGACCCAGGCCGCAGTCTTCGAGGAAGGTTCCTCCCTTGAGGTTCCCTACGGTTGCTGGCTTCCGGAATCCTCTGAGGGAGAGTCACTGCTCGCACGCAGCGTCGGCCCCGAGGATTCCGGCGACCTTGCCCTGCCCGGTTTCGACGACTCTGCATGGAGAATCCTTGAACTTCCGCACGACTGGGCCGTTGAGGGAGACTTTAACGCGGCGAACCCTTCAGGGACCGGCGGAGGTGCGCTTCCGGGCGGCATAGGATGGTACCGCAAGCATTTCAGGTTGGACGGGAAGCTTCGCGGGAAGGTCGTTCACATCGACTTTGACGGGGTGTATATGAACTCGACCGTGTGGCTGAACGGCGTTGAACTCGGGACGAGGCCCTACGGATATATTTCATTCTCATACGACTTGACTCCCTACATCAACTGGGACGGGGACAATGTCCTCGCGGTGCGGGTGAACAATTCCGACCAGCCCAACTCGCGGTGGTACAGCGGATGCGGGATTTACAGGAATGTCTGGCTTCGGATTCAGGAACCGCTGCACATCGCGCAGTGGGGCGTGTTCGCGCGAGCAGAGGACGGAAACCGGATTCGGGTCACGACGACGGCTGAGGCTCCCTCGGACTTTCATGCCGGTGCGGCGGAGGTTTTTGTTGAAATCTTTGATGCCGACGGCAGGCGAGTCGCGTCCGCGCGCTCGGAACTCGGGGCGGGGCTGAGCTGCGAGCAGATGCTGGAAGTGAAGAATCCGCGTCTGTGGAGCGTCGCCGACCCATATCTTTATCGTCTGAAAGTCAGCCTTACGAACGGCGGGAAGGTCTGTGACATTCATGAAGCCTCAACCGGATTCCGAACATTCGCCTTTGACGCGGAAAGGGGTTTTTCTCTGAACGGCGAACGGATGAAAATCAACGGGGTGTGCCTGCATCACGACCTCGGCGCTCTCGGCTCGGCGTTCAATGTGTCGGCGGCGGAGCGTCAGTTGAGACTGATGAAGGAGATGGGCGTGAATGCGGTGAGATGCTCGCACAATCCACCTGCTCCTGAACTTCTGGATTTGTGCGACAGAATGGGGCTGCTGGTGATGGACGAGCCGTTTGATATGTGGCGGCAGAGAAAGACAGAGAGGGATTACGCGAGGTTCTTTGACGAATGGCATGAGAGGGATCTGCGCGACCATGTGATGCGTGACAGGAATCATGCGTCCATTTTCATGTGGAGCATAGGCAACGAGGTACTGGAGCAGTGGCGCAACGCCAGCGCGGACACTCTCTCCCTCGCCGAAGCGAATTTCATACTGAACTTCGGACAGGACCGGAGCAAGCTGGCCGCGCTCGGGGAGACGAGCGTGAACTCTCTCCTTGCCTCGAAGCTTGCAGGGATTGTCCGTGAACTTGATCCGACACGCCCGATAACCTCCGGATGCAACGAGCCGGATCCGGGCAACCACATCTTCCGCTCCGGAGCGCTTGACGTGATTGGCTACAACTACCACGACGGTTGGTTCTCTTCCGTTCCTGCAGATTTCCCCGGCAAGCCCTTCGTCGTGAGCGAGAGCGTCTCCTCGCTGATGACCCGAGGCTGGTACAGGATGCCTTCGGATTCTGTGAGGGTCTGCCCGCCTCTGTGGGATGACCCGGCGCGTGAGCCGTCCTTCGCCTGCTCCTCCTACGACAACTATCATGTCCCTTGGGGCTGCACCCACGAAAAATCCCTCCACGATGTCCTGCACAATGACTTCATCAGCGGGCAGTTCGTCTGGACGGGCTTCGACTACATCGGTGAACCGATTCCATACGGCTGGCCCGCACGCAGCTCCTATTTCGGAATTGTGGATTTGGCCGGATTCCCGAAGGACATATATTATATGTATCAGTCCGTGTGGAGAACGGATGTCGATGTCCTGCACCTCTTTCCTCACTGGAACTGGAACGAGGGGGAGACTGTCGATGTCTGGGCCTACTACAATAACGCGGACTGCGTGGAACTTTTTCTGAACGGCCGGAGCCTCGGCGAGAGGAGAAAACTTACCTTTGAGGAGGCCGAGAGCGGACGATGTCCGGAAACTTGCGGCGAGTCTCATCCGTCGTCCGTTTTCGGGTCTCAGACAGCATGGCGTTCGATGTCCGGAGTCACTGACGGCTCCACGGAGTTTCATGTCCGCTGGAGGATTCCGTTCGAGCCGGGAGAACTGAAGGCCGTGGCCAAGAAGGATGGGCGTGCCGTGCGAGAAACTGTCGTGAGGACAGCAGGCGAGCCCGCTTCGTTGAGACTTATTCCTGACAGGACGTCCGTTTCTGCCGATGGCAGTGAACTGTGCTTTGTGAGCGTGGAGGTTCTGGATAAGGACGGAAGCCTGTGCCCTAAGGCGGATAACCTTATTCGTTTCGAGGTCTCCGGGCCGGCTGAGATTGCGGGAGTCGATAACGGCAGCCCGATTTCGCTGGAACGCTTCAAGTCGGACCGCCGTCACGCGATGTATGGAAAGGCTCTTGTCATCCTCAGACCGGCGGTCGGAAAGGCAGGCAAGGTGACTTTGCGAGCTGTTTCTGACAACGGCTCGGACAGGACCATGTCGGCTGAGACCATAATCAAAGTCAGATGACGTTTCGGTTTCTTTGCCGCCTGTCGAAACTATTTTGCAGTGGCATCCATTGAAATGGCCGTTCGGAGGCCGTCAGAGCTTGCGGTTCTTGTAGTTTTCGATGCAGGCGGGGATAATCGGGTGATAGGTCTCGGACTTGAAGAGCGGCGAGGCGATGATGAAGTCCGCCGTGCTGCGGTTCGTGGCGAAAGGGATATTGTAGAGCGAGGCGAGCCTTACGAGCCCCATGACGTCGTTCTGATGCCCCTGCATTATGAGGTTGTCACAGAAGAACACGAGCATATCCACCCGTCCCTCCGCAATCATCGACCCGATCTGCGCGTCTCCTCCCAGAGGACCGGACAGCAGGCAGGTAATCTCCGGGCATTCCTTCCCGAGTTCCTTCTCCAATGCTTCCCGCACAAGCCTTCCGGTAGTTCCCGTGCAGAAAAGCCTGCAGTCCTTCAGCGACCCGGCGTTGAACTTCACCCAGTCGATAAGCTCGACCTTTCTGGCGTCATGCGCCACAAGAGCGATATTCCGTATCATATATCAAGTTTTTCAAGATTTTCAGACATTCTGAATCCGGGCACTCATTCCCGGCTTTCAGCCGCACATACGCCCTCTCCGTCGCACAAAAAACAAGCCACCCCATCGTGTATTCTACGCAATGCATTTTTGGCACATTTCTGTATTTTGTAAAATACATTTTCGGCTCATTTGTGTATTTTGTAAAATACAGATAGGTCAAAAGATTTTTTGAATTTACTTTACATATATGTAAAGTTTTCCTATATTTGCTCCGTGAAAAAGAACACGACATTGGAATTGATTGAACAGTCGGATAAGGTAAGCCTGTATTCGATTAGCTTTGAAATGGATCATACGACTGAATTTGAGCGTTTTATGCATAAATTTGAGTCAGAAGCTACTCTGAATGAGGACTATCAGAGGATAATCTATGCTTTACAGCTGATATTGGAAAATGGAGTGTTGGAGAGATATTTTAGGCCAGAAGGTGCGGCGGAAGACAATTTGTGCGCTTTGCCAATTGAAAGTGGAAAGATTCGTTTATATTGTTTGAGAATATCTGACCAGATTCTTATAATTGGGAATGGAGGGATAAAGCGTACCCATACATATCAGGAGGATAAGAGTCTATATGGATATGTTCTTGACCTTCAGAAATTCGACAACCTTTTGAGAATATGTGTGGCCGACGGCTCAATATGCATTGAAGAGAAAACAATAAAGGGTGTTGATGATAAGGTATTTCGGATATGAAACACAATGCTTTGTTTCAGGAGCAGCTTTCAAAAGTTTCTCCTGAGGTAAAAAAAGAAATGGAATGGTCGGCCGAGTTGGTTGACGGCATCGATGCGCTTCTGAAAGCAAAAGGTATGACCAGAAGAGAACTTGCTGCGGCAATTGGCTGTAATGAGACCCAGATTGTGCGTTGGACCCGCGGTTTCCCGAATTATACACTGGCGACTCTGGCTAAGTTGTCAGTGGCATTGGGCGATGACCTTATTCGAATCTGTGGGCGGTCACAGTATGTTAATGGCTACCGTCAGAATTCACATTCTTCCTGCCAATACTTATCAGAATCCGAAAGCCCTTCTTATGGCGGAGCTGTTCAGATTCACGGCAACGAGGAATCTTAACTACTTCTGCCGGATGAAAATCTGGAGGGGGCAGCCGGTGAAGTCGAAGTTGTCGCGGAGGCGGTTTTCGAGGAAGCGCCTGTAGGGCTCGCGGATGTACTGCGGGAGGTTGCAGAAGAACGCGAAGGACGGGCTGCGGGTCGGTAGCTGGGTGATGTACTTGATTTTGACATACTTGCCCTTCCATGCCGGCGGCGGATAGTTCTCGATTTCCGGGAGCATGACCTCGTTCAGCCTTGACGTTGGAATCTTTTTCGAGTAGTTGGCATAGACCTTCTCCGCCGCATCGAGCACATCCATGATTCTCTGCTTGTTGAGGACGGACGTGAAGATAATCGGGACATCGTTGTTCGGGGCTATTCGCTCCCTGATGGCCTCGGTGTATTTCTTCATCGTGTTGCTGTCCTTCTCGACCGCGTCCCACTTGTTCACGACGATGACGCAGCCCTTGCGGTTGCGCTGGATTAGGTTGAAGATGCTCATGTCCTGGGCTTCGATTCCGTTCTGCGCATCCACCATGAGGATGCAGACGTCAGAGTGCTCGATGGCACGGATTGAGCGCATCACCGAGTAGAACTCAAGGTCTTCGTGAACCTTGCTCTTGCGGCGCATTCCGGCCGTGTCGACCAGCATGAACTCGTGGCCGAACTTGTTGAAGAGGGTGGCTATGGAGTCGCGGGTCGTGCCGGCAATCGGAGTGACGATGTTCCTCTCCTTTCCGAGCAGCGCGTTGGTGAGCGACGACTTGCCCACATTCGGGCGGCCCACAATCGCGAAATGCGGCAGTTCCGGATGGTCGTCATTATCCGCGGCCGCGTCTGAAGGCAGTCTGCGGACGATTTCGTCCAGAAGGTCTCCGGTGCCTCCCCCGTTCGCGGACGAGATGCTCCAGACTTCCCCGAGCCCAAGAGAATAGAACTGGAATGTGTCATAGACCTTTTCTCCGGAATCGACCTTGTTGACCGCGAGCACCACGGGCTTTCCGCTGCGGCGCAGCATCTGTGCAATCTCCGCGTCGTAGTCGGTGATTCCCGCAGCCGCCTCGACCATAAACAGCACAAGGTCGGACTCCTCCACGGCGAGCACCACCTGCTTGCGTATCTCCTCCTCGAAGATGTCGTCGGAGTTGGACGTGTATCCGCCCGTATCGACAATCGAGAACTCCGTCCCGCACCATTCACATTTCCCGTAGTGACGATCCCTCGTGACTCCGGCGGTCTCATCGACAATCGCCTGACGCATCCCCACCAGACGGTTGAAGAGCGTCGATTTGCCGACATTCGGCCTTCCTACAATAGCTACCAAACTCATAGTCGTTATCCGTTTATAGCCCCGTCACGGGGCAATTCATAAGCTTATTTTCATGTGGAGATTGACCCCAAAGTGTTTTGCCTCCCACCTTCGGGGCTTCGGGGTTCCCCTTCTCCGTCATTCATTCTTTGACCTTCGGGTGGAGCTCGCATCCCGCGCACGCGCTGCATCCCAAATCCTCGTAGCTGCCGGCCGCGCGTTTCTTGTCACCCCACATCTTCATTTCCTCTTCCTTCGCGCACTTGATTCCCAGCTTCTTCATATTCCTGTTGCTGGATATCTCCGTCTCCGGAAATTTCCCGTTCTTACGGAATATGATGTTGAATCCCAGCCCGACAAAGCAGAATGCGACGAGAATCAATGCTGCAAGAAATATTTTCATATCCTAATAAATAAATCCTGTGCTGATAGGTTCATTATTATATACTTTTTCTATGACTGACGCGAAGATTCCCGTCATCGAGCATACGGTAATCTTGCTCTTGTCGTCCTCAGGCTTAGTGCTGAGCGGAATGGTGTCCGACACAATCACCTCTTCAAGCGCACTGTCCGCTATCTTCTGATATGCGTTCCCCGAGAACACCGGATGCGTTGCGCAGGCACGCACGCTCTTCGCGCCCATCTCCTTGAGCACGTTGGCCGCCTTCGTGAGGGTTCCGGCCGTGTCAATCATGTCATCGACGATAATCACGTTCTTGCCCTCCACATCCCCGATTG
>ERZ808240.3260-NODE-3260-length-16107-cov-12.588712_pt1 | contig 16107 bp, 9 predicted proteins | sample MGYA00521084_ERZ808240 | MGnify/ENA primary metagenome ERZ808240 (study PRJEB31516, sample SAMN03275571) | gut metagenome | biome: mammalia-associated habitat; material: feces | host: Papio cynocephalus | place: Kenya | collected 2012-08-06 ... | reverse complement strand
GGGGTCCCTGACTTAGATTTTTCCGGCCTCGAAGTATTGTGTTTCGAATGGCGGCCCTCCGGCCCGGCGCAGCGAGGCAAGTATTCCTGCGGGCGGGCCCTCCGGCCTCCGACGCAGTGAACAGGCAGCAACATGGGCGGCTCTCCGGCCCTGGCGCAGCTCTCAAAACGAGTTTCCGTATTGTACAAAAAAATGCAGCGCGGATGTGCTATCATAGAAGCATCAAAGAAGGACAGGTGGCGAACATGAGTCTACGCTTTATATTCGGCGCAAGTGGCGCTGGTAAAACCGAATACCTCCTCCAGTATTTTCTGAAGCATGCGCCGGAAAATTTTCGAAAAAACTGGTTTCTGATCGTGCCGGAGCAGGATACACTGGCGATGCAGAAGAAAATTCTGGCACATCCTGAAAATAAGGGGAATGGGATTCTCAATATCGATGTCCTGAGCTTCGATCGGCTGGCCTATCGTGTATTCGAGGAGCTGCGGCTCCAGGCCATGACCATCATTGACGATACCGGAAAGATCATGATTCTTCGCTCGGTGACGGAGAAGATCAAGGCAAAGCTCTGCCTTTACCAGCGGGAGCTGAATAAGCCGGGCTTCCTCGACAGTCTGAAATCACAGATCTCTGAATTTTACCAGTATCACATCACGCCGGAGATGCTGGATCTTGCGGCGGAGCATGCCGAGGCACAGTACACTCGGAGCAAGCTCCGGGATCTCGCCCTCATCTATGAGCATTTTCAGCGCTACATGGAGGCGCATGGCTACCATACCCAGGAGGAGGTACTGGATCAGCTGTACGCGCATCTGCCGGAGTCCACACTCCTTCAGGATGCGGTTGTGGCCTTTGACGGCTTTACAGGCTTCACACCGATTCAGCTTCGGATTCTGGAGGAAATCCTTCCAGTTACCTCCGAAACCCTGGTGAGCTGTGAGGTCAGTTCGGATGCGCGGGATTCGATTTACGATGTGCGTGGACCGGAGGACCTCTTTTATCTTTCACGACAGACAGTAGAGAAACTGACGAAGATGGCCGAAACGCTGAAGGTGCCGATGGAAGCGGCCATCGATGTGAATCGCTATGATGCGCGGACCGGAGAGGAGCGTCCGGCGGGCGCACCGCTTCCGCGTTTTGTCAAGGCACCGGCGCTTTCTACCCTGGAGCATTTCCTTTATCGCTTCGATACGGTAAAGAAAAAGACCGCCCCGGATTCGTCCCTTACGATCTGGGAGGCCATGGACCTTCGACAGGAGGTCGAAGCCATGGCAACCTGCATTGAGGAGGCTGTACGGAAGGATGGACTCCGCTACCAGGACATTGGCATCATCCTGACAAACCCGGAGAGCTATCGGGACATTGTCTACAAGATTTTTTCCGAGGCGCAGATTCCCTATTTCTTCGATGATCCAGGCAGCCTTCTGGACTCGCCGTATGCGGAGCTGATGCGTGCGGCACTGGAGGCCGTGGACCGGAATTTCACCTTTGATGCGGTGATGCGGTTTCTTCGCGCGCTGCCGATGGTATCAGAGGAGAGGGAGCAGCACATTGATGCACTGGACAATGAGCTTCGCGCGACGGGGCTTCGGGGAGCGGCGAAATATGATACGGTCTGGCTGGAGGAGGATGGGAGTACAGGTGCACGGGAGGCGCTTCGGCAGGAGCTGATTCTGCCGCTCCTTCATCTTCGAAGCCATACCAGTGAGCGTGCGGCCACGGTGGCTGTGCGGGTCGAGGCACTGGAAAACCTGATGACGGAGATGCATGCGGCGGAGGCCATGGAGGCGCTCGTGGCGTCGCTGCGCGCGGAGGGAGAGCTGAATCGTGCGGAGAGCCTCGAGGAGAGTGTGACGGCGATTGAAACGGTGCTTACACAGCTTCGCACACTGCTGGGAGAAACCCGGATGTCCCGGACCGAATTTCGGGATGTGCTCGATTCCGGGCTGCGGCAGGCCTCGGTGCGGGTCATTCCGGCGACTCTGGACCAGGTCGTGATCGGAGATCTCACCCGTTCCAGGTTTTCAAATCCCCGGCTGTTTTTCGTTGCCGGGCTGACCGCAAATGAGGTACCGAAGGCGGAGGCGGATACGAAGCTTCTCACGGACCGTGACCGGCAGCTGTTTAAGGAACTGGAGCTGGAGCTGGCACCGGATCGGGTGGAAAATGCGCTCGTGCAGCGCTTTTATATCTACCGCGCGCTTCTGAATCCGTCGGAGCATCTGGTACTGAGCTATGCGCTGAAGGGACGAGATGGAAAGGGCTGTCGTCCATCGGGACTGATTCAGGAGATCCGACATATGTTTACGGAGCTTCCGGTGGAGAAACTGCGGTTTCGTGCACCTCGAGTGTATACACTGAAGGAGGCAGAGCGTTTTGTGTCCTCCGAGTTTCAAGATATGGAAGAATATCTGTCCAGTCTGTATACAGAAGAAACAGAAGAAACGGCGGAAAGCGCAGAAGGCGGAGATGCGGAGCTGGAGAGAAGCCACAGAAGGGAAAGAAAGGAGAAAGCGCAGATGGACAGCTTCCTTCGGTATCTTGCGATTCTTTCCCGGGATCCGACGCAGCAGGACAGAGCAGAGCAGCTCCTGAAGGCGTCCTTCACGAAGTATGAGGAGAGCCTGCTGTCGAAAGCGGTAGCCTCCGAGCTGTATGGCACACGGATTCTTGGCTCCATCACCCGTCTTGAAAACTACAGTCAGTGTGCCTACCAGCATTTTCTTCGTTATGGGCTTCGTCTTCAGGAGCGGGAGAGCTTTGATCTTCAGATGTATGACATTGGCAACCTCTATCATGGCGCACTGGAGCAGTCCTTCCGAAAAGCGAAGGAGGAGAAACGGCCGCTGGAAAAGATGGAGGAAGCGGAGCTTCGGACACTCGCAGCCGAGAGTGTTTCCGAGACGTCGGCCAGCTACAATCATGGGATTCTCATGGATACTGCACGGAACCAGTATCTCGTACGAAAGGCCACGGATATTACGAGCACGACGCTGTGGGCACTGGCGGAGCAGCTTCGGCGTGGGGATTTCCGCGTGGATGGGCTGGAGAAGAGCTTCGACTACCTGCGCGAGGATATGCGACTGACGGGGCGCATCGATCGTGTAGACATTGCCGAAGACGAGGGACACGTTTATGTGAAGGTGATTGATTATAAGTCCGGAAAGACGAGCTTCGACCTGACGCGGATTTATGATGGCATGCAGCTGCAGCTCACCACCTATCTCAATGTGGCGATGGCAGAAGCAGCCGAGCGCTATCCGGACAGGGAAATCGTGCCGGCAGCCATGTTCTACTATCATATCGAGGATCCGGTGCTGGATTATGATCCTGCGCGGACGGCCTCGGATACGGCGCATGAGCGGCTGAAAAAGCTGATGATGGATGGCCTTGTGAACACGGAGCTTTCCGTGGTGCAGAAGCTCGATCATGAGATTCAGCAGTCTTCCGATATTCTGCCGGTGACGATCAAGGCGGGCGTTGTGGATGCGTCGAAGAAGAATGTGGCGTCGACGAAGCGCTTTCAGGATCTTCGACACTTTGTGGACCGGAAAATGCAGGGATTTGCACGGGAGATCCGAAGCGGCGTGATCGGCGTGCACCCGATGCGTTTAAGCAGTGATACGACGGCCTGCAGCTGGTGCCCATATCACAGCATCTGCGGCTTTGATCCACGCATCGAGGGCTATCAGTACCGAAGCGGAACCCTGCTGAAGCCGGAAGATATTTGGAATGAAATTTCACCAGAGGAGAAGAGTCATGGAATGGACGACGGAACAGAAACAGGTCATTGAACATACAGCGGGGAATCTTCTGGTGGCTGCCGCGGCCGGATCGGGTAAGACCGCGGTACTGGTGCAGCATGTGATCGCGCGCATCATGGATCCGAAGGACCCGGTGAAGCTGTCAGAGATGGTCATCATGACCTTTACCGAGGCGGCTGCACAGGAGATGCGGGACCGTATTAAGACCGCGCTCGAGGAGAAGCTGCGGGCGCACCCGGACGATGCGGCGCTCATCCGGGAGGCCGGCAGCATTCAGAACGCGAGCATTTCCACCATTGATGCGTTCTGTAAGCATTTTATTACGGAAAACTATGCGGCCATCGATCTTGATCCGGGCTTCCGTATGGGCGATCCAGGTGAGCTGAAGCTGCTGCAGGGAGATCTGCTCGAGGATCTGCTCGAGGAGGAGTATGCGGCCGGCGACGCCGATTTTCTGTATTTTGTGGATACCTTTGGACGTGGAAAAACCGATGCGGGTATCAGCGAGCTGGTGCTGAAGCTTTATGAGAATGCCGCGTCTCATCCGTGGCCAGAGGAGTTCTTTGAGAGCTGTCTGGAGGAGCAGGAGGGACAGGGCCGTGCGTATCTCTGTCAGCAGCTGCGTACGACGCTCGAGGATGATGCGGAGCGAATGGGATATGCGCTTACGGTATGCACGGAGGAGGATGGACCCGCCAGCTATGTGGACACGATCGCAGGAGAGCAGCAGGCTCTGCAGCGGGCGGCGAGCACCGAGCACTTCGAGGAGCTGATTTCAAAGGTGAAAGAGATCCGTTTCGATCGTCTGAAGCCGACGAAATCCCCACGGAAGGGCTGGGTGACGACCATTCGGGACGAGGTAAAGAAGGATGTCAAAGCCATTGCAGGCATGCATGTGGGGCTCGATCCGGAGGAAGAAAAGAAGATGGCGGAGGGAATGAAGCGGAGCCTCCGGGGCTTAGTCACGCTGACGCAGAAGTTTCATGCACGCTATCAGGAGGAAAAGGAAAAGCGTCACATGCTGGATTTCAGTGACCTCGAGCATAAGGCGCTGGAGATCCTGTACACGACGGACGCCGACGGACATCGACACCCGTCCGCCCTTGCGGATGATGCTGCCCGTCGCTATCGTGAAATCCTGGTGGATGAGTACCAGGACTCGAACTTCGTACAGGAGGAGCTGCTGCGGGCGCTTTCGGCCGAACGCTTCGGACGCCCGGATGTCTTTCAGGTCGGCGATGTCAAGCAGTCCATCTACAGCTTTCGACAGGCACGCCCGGATCTCTTCCTTATGAAATATCAGGAGGAGAGCTATCCGAAAATTGAACTCAGTAAGAACTTCCGAAGCCGCAATGAGGTGGTGCGTGCGGTCAACCATGTGTTCCGGCGCATCATGCGCCCGTCCCTCGGAGGCATTGACTATAACGAGAAGGTTGCCCTGCATTATGGCTATCCGAAGGCGCCGGAAAGCGACGTCCTGGACCCACGCTATCATTCGGAGCTGCTCCTCATGGAGGCGTCGTCGAAGCAGTCGGAGACGCTGTTTGATGCGCAGATGTCAAAGGGCGAGGCCGAGGCCCACATGATTGCGCAGCGCATTCAGAGGCTGCATGCAGAGGGAGTACCATACCGGGACATGGTCATCCTTCTTCGCTCACTGGGCAGCTACGCCGATACCCTGGTGGAAATTCTGGGAGCAGATGGCGTGCCGGCCTACTGTACGAGCAATGAAGGCTACTTTTCAACGGTGGAGGTGGAAACGGTGCTGGCCCTTCTCCGTGTGATCGATAATCCGCAGCAGGACATCCCGCTCGCGGCAGTGCTGCATTCGCCGATCTATGGCTTTACGGATGAGGAGCTGGCCATGCTGGTTGCCGCCTTCGGCGCACTCCAGTCCATACTTCCACCGGCAGCAACGACGTCGAAGGACGGGACGCTGTCAGAAGATGCACCCCATGCTTCCGCCGTACAGTCCGACGACAGACCACAGGCACCCGACACCGAGGCTTCAGAAATCACTGATCCGATGGAGGAGTATCAGATAAAGATGGATACACTTCCAGCAGCACTTCGGGAAAAGCTTCTGCGTTTCATAGAGGATCTCCAGCATTACCGCCAGATGTCCCATTACCTGTCCATCCATGAGCTTCTCTATCGGATTTTCGATGAGACCGGCTATGATCGTTATGCGGCAGCGATGCCGGCAGGAAAACGGCGGAAGGCAAATCTCGATGCCATGATCGATATGGCCCTTGCCTTTGAAAAGACGTCCTATAAGGGCCTGTTTGACTACATTCGCTACATCGAAAAGCTGAAGAAGTACAACAGCGACCAGGGCGAGGCCACGATCTTTTCGGATCAGGATGATCTCGTGCGCATCATGTCGATTCACAAGTCGAAGGGACTGCAGTTCCCGGTGGTTTTTCTTTCCGGCTTAGGGCGAAAGTTCAATAAGCAGGATCTGAATGACGCCGTGCTGCTGGACAGTGAGATGGGCATTGGCTGTGATTATGTGGATCTTGAAAAAAAGGTGAAGATTCCGTCCATGCAGCGGGCAGCGATACGAAAGAAGCTTGCGATGGATCAGCTCGGAGAGGAGCTTCGTGTACTGTACGTGGCAATGACCCGTGCAGAAGAGAAGCTGATCATGACCGCAGCAGTGGATCGAATCGATCGCCTGCTGGACAAGTATCCAGATGATCTTAGTCCGCTTTTCGGTACGCAGCTTCAGAGTGCCGGCAGCTTTCTCGAATGGATTCTGATGGCCGAGGGAAGAGAGAAGCTCGAGCGGACAGGTGCAGACCGAAACGTCATCGAACTCACGGAATATACATTGGAAGACCTTCAGAGGACAGCAAAGGAGCATGCGCTTCATCGCGTAGCCCTGCAGGATGTGATGCGACAGGCCGTGGCTTCCGTTGATGACCGTACACCGGCCTATCAGGAGGCGGTACAGGCGCTTTCGTATGTCTATCCTCAGGAGGAGGCAACGCGCCTGTATCCGAAGCACTCTGTATCAGAAATAAAGGAAACAGAAATCGAGCAGTTTGAGGTGGCGCATGCATCTGCAGCGCAGAAGGGCTGGAAGCTTACGGTGGATACGAGCGAGTCGAATCCGACAGGGCTTCGCCCGGAGAGCGTGGCACAGTATCAGGAAAAGGCCGGAGCCGAGGTCGGCGATGCCTATCACCATGCACTGGAAAGCTATGACTATCAGGATGCACCGGAGCACTGTATGGAGCAGCTGAAGGAGAAGCTCCCGGAGGCGGAATGGAAGCTGATCAATCCGAAGCGCTTCCAGGCCTTCCTGAATTCGCCGCTGGCGGCACGCTTTCGAAAGGCGCAGGCCGCGGGTCAGCTTTATCGAGAGCAGCACTTCATGAAGCAGGTTCCAAATAGTTACCTCTTCCCGAACAGCGATACGACGGAGCCTGTGCTCCTGCAGGGCATCATCGATGCGTTCTTTATTGAAGACGAGGCTATCGTCCTCGTGGATTATAAGTCGGATCACGTCCGTTCGGAGGAAACGCTGATCGGCCGCTATCAGAAGCAGCTGGAGCTCTATGCCGAGGCGCTGGAAAGCATCACCGGACTTCCGGTAAAGGAAAAGCTGATCTACTCCATTATTCTGGAAAAGACGATTGCGCTCAATTGAGGGGATTCTGGCTGGGAGCTTCTTCATTTTCGTCCTTCTCCGCCAGGATAATTTCCTTTGCATATGGAAGAGACTCGATCCAGTGGCAGAAGGTATGCCACTCGTCGAGCTTATGATTTTTCCGCGCAAAGTAGATATTGATGAGCGTCTCATAGTCCAGACTGATGGTGCGCATCTGATGATAAGATTCCGGAAGCATCTCGATGAGATTGTACCAGTCGGCCTTTGGCTTTCCGTTTTCCATGTAGCGAAGCCGGATCTTTTCAATTTCGGCAATGTAGGCTTTCATGATCTCGAGCGCATCCTCCGTCAGATGATCATGGGAGAAATCGTCGAGCTCGATCGGCTTACTGTGAATCTTATGCATGGTGGAGGTAGAGTTTGCTACCGTTGCGACCTTATAGGTATCATACTCCTTCCACCAGTAGAGCGGTGCCGTGACATCACAGCAGACGAAAATCTGACGGACGAATTTTCGGTGATCCGACCCGGCAAGGCGAAGACGCTTCGCAAGCGACAGATCATTCGGTCCCAGCACATAGCTCCCATCCTCCGCATAGTAGCTGTCCGAACGCGCCCAGGAATTCATCGGGTTCCGCGCCCCACGCATCGCATTCTCCAGATTCATCACCGACGTTCTCTCAATTTTCAGCATAGCATTCCTCTTTCTTAATTTTAAACGATCTTTCGTTTTGCTCATTTTGGTGGTTCTATATTAACAGAAAATGGATGAAATGGTAGTGGAAAATGACACAGCGCGTGGTGCCCAGGCCAGAGGGGGTGGCTGTCAGAAGTCATATGAAGAGGCCGTTGAAAAGTCCAAATCCGACCTTTTGGAAGCACTTGAAGTAATTTTTCCTTAGCACCCTCTGACAACGGAGCGTTTTCATCAGGAAAACGCGACGATTGCAGAGGGTCTAGTGCTTCCTAAGGTCGGATTTGTGCCTTTTCCGGCCTCGAAGTACTGCACTTCTGACAGCCACCCCCCTCTGGCCTGAGCGCCACGTGTCAGTGAAAACCTCTCGTCTTCTTGCTCAAAGAATTGTAAATAATTTGTTAAAATTTTACCAAAATGAGCTGGAAGCATTGCTATTTTGTGAGCACAATGCTATAATGTCGAAAGAATGTTAAAGAAATAACAAGCTTCGGCGACCGAGTATACCGCGCGGCACGTGACGGGAGCTTGACAGCAAAGAAAGAAGGAATCAATTATGGCAAGATTTTGTTTACCGAGAGATCTCTATCATGGAAAGGGTGCACTGGCAGAGCTCAAGAACCTGAAGGGTAAGAAGGCGATGATCTGTGTCGGTGGCGGATCCATGAAGCGCTTCGGCTTCCTCCAGAAGGCAGAGGAGTACCTGAAGGAGGCTGGATTTGAGGTTCAGCTCTATGAGGGCATTGAGCCGGATCCATCCGTTGAGACCGTTATGAAGGGCGCCGCTGCGATGGAAGCATTCCAGCCAGACTGGATCATTGCCATGGGCGGTGGTTCTCCAATCGATGCAGCGAAGGCCATGTGGATCAAGTATGAGTATCCAGATTGCACCTTCGAGGATATGTGCAAGGTCTTCGGTATCCCAGAGCTTCGTCATAAGGCACACTTCTGCGCAATTTCTTCTACCTCTGGTACAGCAACCGAGGTAACGGCATTCTCCATCATCACGGATTATCAGAAGGGCACGAAGTACCCGATCGCAGATTTTGAGATCACACCGGATGTAGCCATTGTCGATCCTGCACTTGCAGAGACCATGCCGAAGAAGCTGGTTGCACATACCGGTATGGATGCCATGACCCATGCGATTGAGGCGTATGTCTCAACGGCAAACTGCAATTATACGGATGCACTTGCCATTCACGCCATCGAGCTCATCCAGGGCAATCTTGTAAAGTCCTATAATGAAGATATGGCAGCACGTGACACCATGCATGATGCACAGTGCCTTGCTGGTATGGCCTTCTCCAATGCATTACTGGGTATCGTTCACTCCATGGCACATAAGACCGGTGCCGTATTTGCAGATTATGGCGCACACATCATCCATGGCGCAGCAAACGCAATGTATCTTCCGAAGGTTATCGCCTTCAATGCAAAGGATGAGACCGCAAAGAAGAGATATGGCGTCATCGCAGATTACATGCATCTTGAGGGTGCTAATGATGATGAGAAGGTTGCAAGCCTCATCAAGTATCTTCGCGGCATGAACGATGAACTCAATATCCCACACTGCATCAAGAACTATGGCGCAGATTCCTATCCGACCGAGCAGGGCTTCGTTCCAGAGGATGTATTCCTCGAGAGACTGCCTGGTATTGCAGAGAGAGCCATCGGCGATGCATGCACCGGCTCGAATCCTCGTCAGCCGTCTCAGGAGGAGATGGAGAAGCTTCTGAAGGCATGCTACTATGATACAGAGGTAGATTTCTAATCGATTTTCAGACGTTTATAAAGCCAGACCTTTTCTCTTTCAGAAGGCGCTGCCCGGTATGGGCGGCGCCTTTCTGTTACAGTGGTATAAAAAATCCCCTCGCAGGTCTGCGAGAGGATGGCGCTTTTTCTTATTCCAGATATGGAAGGAACAGGCTTGCGAGTCCAAGGAAAATAAAGAATCCCAGAACATCCGTGGCGGTCGTTACAAAGATACTGGAGGCCAGGGCCGGGTCTGCATGCAGCTTCTCAAGCGTGAGTGGTACGAGGAAGCCGAAGATGCCGGAGACCACGAGGTTTCCAATCATCGCGAGGAAAATGATGATGCCGAGATAGACATTGCCATACAGGAGAGCCACGACGATACCGGTCACGAGGCCGGTTGCGGCACCGTCGACGACACCGAGGAAAATTTCCTTTATAAAGGGCTTCCAGTTTTCCTTCAGGTCGATCTCTCCATTTGCAAGCTCACGCACCATGACGGACATGGTCTGGGTGCCGGCATTGCCGCCCATTCCGGAAACGATGGTCATGGTGGCAGACAGAGCAACCACCTGTTCAATGGTCGATTCGAACAGCTTTACGGTGAACGAAGCGAGGAAGGCAGTCAAGAGATTAATGAGCAGCCAAGGAAGGCGCATACGGACCGATTCCCAGAGGGTCGTATCGAGATCTTCTTCCGCGGAGGTACCGCCTAAGTGGGCGATATCCTCATCGTGCTCTTCATTGATGACATCGATGATATCGTCGACGGTGATAATGCCGAGAATGGAACCCTTACTGGAAACCACCGGGATGGCCTGCAGATCGTACTTGGATACGACCTGTGCAACCTCCTCCTGATCGACCTCCGGCTCGACGGAAACGACCTGGTCGTCCATGATTTCAGAGAGCTTCGTGTTTCGCGGGGAACTCAGAAGGTCTCGGAGATCGACGGTGCCGACCAGCTTCTTCAGGCGTTCTTCATCGGTGACATAGATGGTTTCAATGACCTCGGTCTTCGGGCCAATGTCGCGAATCGTATCGAGGGCCTCCGCGCAGGTACGGTCTTCACGGAGGGCGATATACTCGGTCGTCATGATACCGCCGGCACTGTCGTCCGGATACTGCAGCAGCGTATGAATGATACGGCGGTCACCGGATTTCATACGATTCAGGAGACGCTTCTGATGCTTGATCTCCATTTCGCCGAGGATATCTACGATATCATCCTTCGACATGTCCTCAAACATGGCGAGAAGAGTATCATCATCGAGGTGCTCACTGATACGCTGACGGGTGTCATCGTCTGCTTCCTCCATGATCTCAGTCAGCTGTTCGGTATTTAAGAGCCGTGGGAGCTTTTCCAGATCCTCGTCGTCGAGGTCATCGACCTCTTCAACGAAGTCAGCCGGCTGCATTTCCTCGTAGTATTCGCTGAGTTCTTCCTTGTTTCCTTCGTCGATCAGCTCTTCGAGCTCATCCTCGCGCTCGGGCTCATCGACCTTATCCTCGTCGAAATCATCGGTGTCCGTATGAATCTGATTTCGGTCCTCATCCTCCGATTTTTTATCCTCATCTGGAATGGATTCGAAGAGATCCGTCAGATTCGGACGGGACTCCTCCGGAATCTCCGGCTCATCTTCCACCGGTATTCTGGGACGGGGGTCGACCGCAGCTGCAGGACGTTCGGGTACGGTCATTCCCTGCTTCAGCTTCGTATTCATCTCTGGCTGCTTCAGCTCATCCATGGCGCACCTCCTGCAATATGCGGCTGTCTCCGCACAGTATTTTTCAACTTTCATTTTAAAAATTCAGCCCGCAGATGGCAACCCCTTTTTGCGCATGCACGCAGGATGACAGTGAAGATCAACAAAAAAGATTGTTAAAAAACCCACATGATTGTGAAACATTTGTTGAGATTCCATGGAGAAATGATATAATGAAGGTATTGTGATTCGGACACAGAAGTCGCTCTGTGTCAGGTGAATCTCAGAGTTCGAAGAACATGGAGGAGATCATGTACGAAATAACCAAAGTTGAGCACCTTGTGGACAAGGACTGGCTCATGGTCATCAAGGCGCCATTTGTGGCCAAGAAGTGTGAACCAGGTCAGTTTATGATTGCGAAGCTCGGTGAGCTGGGAGAGAGAATCCCATTTACCATCGCAGATTATGACCGTGAGGCCGAGACCATCACCATCGTTTTCCAGGTGGTGGGTGCTTCGACCGAGAAGATGAGTCACCTGAAGGCAGGCGACAGCTTCACGGACATCGTGGGACCACTGGGCAGACCATCTGAGCTGATTGATACCCCGATCGCGGATCTGAAGAAGGAATCCATTATCTTTATTGCCGGTGGTGTGGGTGCTGCACCTGTGTACCCGCAGGTCAAGTGGCTGCATGCGCATGGCATTGCCGCAGATGTCATCCTGGGTGCCAGAAATAAGGACCTTCTTATTATGGAAGAAGATCTTCGCAAGGTGGCTGCACATGTCTATGTATGTACAGATGATGGCTCCTATGGTGAGAAGGGCGTAGTTACAGACATCCTGAAGAAGCTGGTCCAGGAAGACGGTCGGAAGTACACGAAGTGTATCGCCATTGGTCCGGTCATCATGATGAAGTTTGCCTGCCTCACCACAAAGGATCTCGACATCCCGACCATCGTTTCCATGAACCCGATTATGATCGATGGCACCGGTATGTGTGGAGCCTGCCGTCTCATTGTCGGCGACAAGGTGAAGTTTGCCTGTGTGGATGGTCCGGAGTTTGATGGACATCTCGTTGACTTTGACCTCGCCATGAAGCGTCAGAGACAGTACAAGGACGAAGAGGGCAGAGCGATGCTCGCATTGCAGGAGGGTGCTACACACTCCGGCGGCTGTGCTGCAGATAGATAATCAGGAGGCAGAGAATGGATGTGAAGAAAAGAATTCCTGTTCGTGAGCAGGAAGCGAAGGTAAGAGCTACAAACTTCGATGAGGTTTGCCTCGGTTATAATGATGAGGAAGCACAGCTTGAGGCAACACGCTGCCTCGACTGTAAGAATCCACTGTGCGTGAAGGGATGCCCTGTATCCATTAACATTCCGGGCTTCATTCATCACGTGAAGGAAGGCGATATCAAGGGTGCAGCCGATGTGATCGCACTTTCATCTGCACTCCCGGCAGTATGCGGACGTGTGTGCCCGCAGGAAACACAGTGTGAGGGCAAGTGTGTCCGTGGCATCAAGGGAGAGGCCATCTCCATCGGTAAGCTGGAGCGCTATGTAGCAGACTGGTCCAGAGAGCACGGCTATGTCGCAGCGAAGCCTGGAACACCAAACGGCAAGAAGGTTGCCGTCATTGGATCAGGACCTTCGGGTCTTACCTGCGCAGGTGACCTTGCAAAGCTCGGCTATGATGTCACTATCTTTGAGGCCTTCCATCAGCCAGGCGGCGTTCTCGTGTATGGTATTCCGGAATTCCGTCTTCCGAAGGACCGTGTTGTAAAGCCGGAAATTGAAAACGTAAAGAAGCTTGGTGTCAAGATTGATACCAATGTCATCGTCGGTCGTTCACTGACCATCGACGATCTTCTGACAGAGGAAGGCTTTGATGCAGTATTCATCGGCTCCGGTGCAGGACTTCCTCGCTTTATGAATATTCCGGGTGAGTCAGCGAATGGCGTATATTCCGCAAATGAGTTCCTGACACGAAATAACCTCATGAAGGCCTACCGTGATGATTCCGATACCCCGATCAAGGTCGGCAAGAAGGTTGTCGTTGTCGGTGGTGGTAACGTGGCCATGGATGCAGCGAGAACAGCACTTCGTCTGGGGGCAGAGGTCCACATCGTATACCGTCGTTCCGAGGAAGAGCTTCCGGCTCGTCGTGAGGAGGTTCATCACGCGAAGGAAGAGGGAATCATCTTTGATCTCCTTGAGAACCCGATTCAGATCTATACGGATGAAAATGACTGGGTAAAGGGCGTACAGATTCAGCGCATGCAGCTCGGAGAGCCGGATGCCTCCGGTCGTCGCAGACCAGAGCCGATTCCAGGAGATGTTTATGACATGGATTGTGATATGGTCATCATGTCACTTGGTACTTCACCGAACCCGCTGATCAAGGATACCACGGCCGGTCTTGAGACCAATGCACATGGCTGCATCATTGCGAAGGAGGAAAATGGACAGACCTCCAAGACCGCAGTCTATGCAGGCGGTGATGCCGTAACTGGTGCGGCAACCGTTATTCTTGCAATGGGCGCAGGAAAGGCTGCGGCGAAGGGCATCGATGACTACCTGAGCGGTCGGAGCGCAGAGTGAGCGAAGCATAAGCCGACAGAACGTACTGAAAAATGAGCTTTTCGAAAGGACCTGGGAGAAATCCCGGGTCCTTTTTAAAAAGAATTCTGTATACATCTTGTATTGACTTGAATACATGACAACTTTGTGAGAAAATAGACAAAGTTTCGAAGCAGGAGTTTTGAAGCTTTGGAGTTTGAATTTTGCGTCATTCACGTTTTATGAATTTACGCGGATTGTTGAAAGGAGATTCATATGACCTATACAAATGAGGTTGAGAACATGTGCCCAATCGCACAGGGTGTTCATCATGGTGCTGCTCCTATTCCGGAAGAGGGTAAATGGGTACAGTCGAAGGAAGTAAAGGATATTTCCGGATTCACACACGGTGTCGGCTGGTGTGCACCACAGCAGGGTGCCTGCAAGCTTTCACTGAATATTAAGGAAGGTATCATCCAGGAGGCACTTGTAGAGACCGTTGGCTGTTCTGGTATGACCCATTCCGCAGCGATGGCTGCAGAGATTCTTCCAGGACTGACCGTTCTCGAAGCTCTGAACACAGACCTCGTATGTGATGCCATTAACACAGCCATGAGAGAGCTGTTCCTTCAGATCGCTTATGGTCGTTCTCAGTCTGCATTCTCCGATGATGGTCTGGCTGTTGGTGCTGGCCTTGAGGACCTTGGTAAGGGTCTTCGTTCTCAGGTTGGTACCATGTACGGTACACTGAAGAAGGGTCCTCGTTACCTTGAAATGGCCGAGGGCTATGTGACAGAGCTTGCACTCGATAAGGATGATCAGATCATCGGTTACAAGTATGTCAACCTTGGAAAGATGACAGATTTCATCAAGAAGGGTGACGATGCAAACACGGCATGGGAGAAGGCCAAGGGTCAGTATGGCCGTATCGATGATGCTGTGAAGTTCATCGATCCACGTAAGCAGTAATCAGGTCAGAAGGAGGAAATTAAGATGGCATTATTTGAGGGATACGAGAGACGTATCAAGCAGATCAATGAAGCTTTAAACAAGTATGGTATCACAGATATCGAAGAAGCGCGGAAGATCACAGAAGACGCTGGCCTGGATGTATACAACATGGTAAAGGGCGTTCAGACCATTTGCTTCGAGAATGCCTGCTGGGCATATATCGTAGGTGCCGCAATCGCAATCAAGAAGGACTGCAGAAACGCAGCAGATGCTGCCGCAGCCATCGGTGAGGGACTTCAGTCCTTCTGTATTCCGGGCTCTGTAGCCGACAACCGTAAGGTGGGTCTCGGCCATGGCAACCTGGGCAAGATGCTCCTTTCAGAGGATACCGAGTGCTTCTGCTTCCTTGCAGGACATGAGTCCTTCGCTGCAGCAGAGGGCGCAATCGGTATCGCAAACAATGCAAACAAGGTACGTGTAAAGCCGCTTCGTGTTATCCTGAATGGTCTTGGAAAGGATGCTGCAAAGATCATTTCCAGAATCAACGGCTTCACCTTCGTAGAGACCGATTATGATCCATATACCAACACCGTAAAGGAAATCGAGCGCATCTCCTACTCCGATGGTCCAAGAGCAAAGGTAAACTGCTATGGCGCAAACTCTGTTCCAGAGGGTGTAGCCATCATGTGGAAGGAGAATGTAGACGTTTCCATCACTGGTAACTCTACGAACCCAACGAGATTCCAGCATCCAGTAGCAGGCACCTACAAGAAGGAGCGTCTCGAAGCTGGCAAGAAGTACTTCTCCGTAGCTTCCGGCGGTGGAACGGGACGTACACTTCACCCAGATAACATGGCAGCAGGCCCTGCTTCCTATGGTATGACGGATACCCTTGGCCGTATGCACAGTGATGCACAGTTCGCTGGTTCATCCTCTGTACCTGCACACGTAGAGATGATGGGTCTCATCGGTATGGGCAACAACCCAATGGTTGGCGCTACTGTATCCGTTGCAGTTGCTGTAGCTGAGGCTGCAAAGGCTGGCAAGTTCTAAGGAATTTC
>ERZ808240.3258-NODE-3258-length-16112-cov-4.204397_pt1 | contig 16112 bp, 16 predicted proteins | sample MGYA00521084_ERZ808240 | MGnify/ENA primary metagenome ERZ808240 (study PRJEB31516, sample SAMN03275571) | gut metagenome | biome: mammalia-associated habitat; material: feces | host: Papio cynocephalus | place: Kenya | collected 2012-08-06 ... | reverse complement strand
CCGGCATCGGTTTTCCCGTAGACGACGATACCGGAGGTGTTGCGGTCCAAGCGATGGGCCGGAGAAGGGATGAAGCTGTTGTCCTCGGGGTCGAATTCGCCTTCGTAATAAAGGTAATCGAGCACCGCGTTCCCCAAGGTTTCCCTCACGCCGGTTTTGTCGCCATAGACCAAAAGGCCTTTCGGTTTGGAGACGATCAAAACATTGGGGTCTTCGTAAAGGATTGGATAAGGGAAGGGCTTTTTCTGCGCTGGACGCGGCTTTTTGAAGTCTTCCAGCTGCGCATCGGTCACGTAGATGCGGAGCACATCCCCGCTTTGCAGGATGTAATCCTTTTTGATCCAATGGCCGTTGGCCTTGATGTCTTTTTTCCGGAAGGCTTTGTATATGAAGCCCAAAGGCGCCTCCGGGAGGTATTTCTTCACGAATTTCTCGGCTTTTTGCCCGGCGTTGCTGCCGTTGATCACTACTTCTTTCATCGCAGGGAATTATAGAGGAAAATCGGGGCCGTTATTGTTGGGAAGAGCTTTCTTCGATCTCTTTTTCCCTTTTTTCCATGATTTTTGGGAACGTGATGATGAAAGTGACCGTCGTCACGGCCCCGGCGAGGAAATCGGCGATCCCCTCGGAAAGGTAAACGCCATAGCAACCAAGGAAATGCCCTAAAAGGAAGCAAAGGGGGATCAATACGATGACTTTCCGGAAAACGGCCAAAAACAGGGAACTCTTCGCCTGACCCAATGCCACATTGACGTTTTGAAGGGTCATTTGGACGAAAAACATGATCGACCCCATCAAAAAGAAGGGGGCATAGGCCTTCACCAAAGCGGCTACCTCCGGGCTGGCGGAAAAGATGACCGCGTAGATTTGCGGGAAAAGGAGGGAAAGCGACCACGTGAGCAGAACGTAGCAGAAGGCAAGGATCGTCACGTCACGAATGCCTTCTTTCAGCCTTTTCGCGTTCCCCTTCCCATAATTATAGCTGACGAAGGGCTGCATGCCATAGCCCATGCCGTTGAGTGGCAAAGAAATCAGCTGCAGGGCGCTCAGCATGATGGTCATGGCGGCGGTGTAATCCTTGTTGCCCCCGCTGGCCCAATTCAAATTTACGTTGAATACGATTTGGATCAGACATTCCGTGGCCGTCATGATGAACGGGGAAAGACCCAAGGAAAAGATGCTGCCGATCGCCTTCCCGTTGGGAGCCATGTCTTTAAAGGAAAAGCGGAACTGGCTGCTTTTGCGGAAGAAGGTCGAAACGATCCAGACGAAGGAGACGAATTGGGAAATTACCGTGGCCCAAGCCGCCCCGGCGACGCCTAGATTCAATACGTAGATGAACAAAGGGTCCAGGCCGATGTTCAAAACCGCTCCGATCAGAATCGAGATCATCGCGAGGAAGGATTTCCCTTGGGCGGTGATGAAGGAATTGAGCCCTTGCCCCACCATCATGAACAAAATCCCGGCGGAATAGGCTTTCAAATAGGACGCGGCAAGTTCAACGGAAGCCTCCGGGCAACCGAAGGCAATCACGAAGGGGCGAGCCAAAAAGAAGCACAAAGCCGCCAAAGCGACCCCGAATATCAAAAGAAGCACGAAAGCGTTATTGAAAATCCGATTGGCTTCTTCCTTCTTCGACTCGCCCAGCTTCATACTGGCCCGAGGGGCTCCGCCCAATCCGACGAGGTTGGCGAAAGCCTGGAGGACGATGGCGATCGGCAAAACGATCCCCAAAGCGGCCAATGCCTCCATCCCGACTTCGGGGATATTGGACACGAAGACGCGGTCAACCGCGTTATAGAGAAAGGAAATCAGCTGAGCCACCACGGCTGGGACGATCAGTTTGAATACAAGGGGCCAAACCTTTCCTTCTTCCAGCTGTCGAGTCGAGTCGGTTTTCATCGATGGCATTATAGTTCCGGTGAGGGCAAGACGCTTCCATTTCCCAAAGAAAAGCCCGCAAGATGATCGAAGAGGCGGCTCGAAGCGACGAAGGAAGCGCCCTTTTCGCTGAAACGTCTGCGAAAGAAAAAAGGAATTGAAAAAGGATAGAAGCCCCTCTATAATCCTTCTTGCCGCATTTCAATCAATGTGGAGGAATACCCAAGTGGTCGAAGGGGCGGGCTTGGAAAGCTCGTAGTCTCTTAACCGGGAGCTAGGGTTCGAATCCCTATTCCTCCGCCATGTGGCAATCTGCCAAGCCGGAAGGCTTGGCTTTTTTCATGGTCGGACGGGTCGGAAAGAAAAAAGCGGGCCCCCGCCCGCTTCGCTTCTATCGTCGTTATTTGCTTTGGCTTTCGTCTTGAGAAATGCCCAAACGCTGGGCGCGACGCATCGCGCGCTCAACGTCGCGGTCGCCTTCACGGGCGAAGAGGCTGAGGCAAATCACCGCAAGCAAAGCCGCGGCGAGGATGAGGATGATCCCCCAATAGCGGTAGCCAAGCGGCGACCAGTTGGTGAGCCATGCCTTCTCGGAAAGGAGGATGCCGTTCTCACTGGAGAGGACGGGGAGGTGTTCTCCCACGATCCCCAGGACGAGGAAGACCAATCCGACCAAGCCGAAGAAGGCGGCGATGCAATACCAAACCGTCTCTTTGATGCTAAGCTTTGTGGTCTTTTTCTCTTTCATACTCAGGCTTTCTTCTCTTCTTGGGCCTTGGCCTCTTCCTGACGTTTGGCATCATCGGCCTTCACCTGTTCGATGAGGGCGTTGATGGTCGGAACGTAGAGAGAGCGGAAGGTCGCTTCGGTGTCACGGACGTAGAGGTTGATAGTCTCGATGGTCTCGCGCATGACATCCGGGAACTTTTTGCCGATCGGCAAATCGCGGCGACCGGTCATGTTCTCCATCAACTCGACGATCTTGTCTTCCATGTTCTTATAGACGGCGTTGGTGATCTTGGCGTTGCCGCGGACGAAATTGATGTTCTGGATGACCGCGGAGATGTCGTTGCCGATGAATTTGGAAGCCGGGGTTTCTGCGCCTTTGGCCTCGTTGCGAGCTTGGTTATACTCATTGAACAGGCGGCAGAGGTCGTTGACCAAAGCCATATAGGCGACGCCGCGATACATCGCTTCGTCGGCGTTATGGAGCTTCTCCACGTCGGCGACGTCGAGGTTGTTCTGGTGGGCGTTCTGCAAAACGCCGAGGATCATGTTGTTGACGTTTTCGTGGATTGGCAGGACGTGGCGATAAATGGCCATGTGCTGGTTGTGGTCGACCCGGAGGCCGTCATCGGCGAGCTTGAGGATCGTGGATTCATCGCCATAGACGTCGGCGTAGAAATCGCGGATCGCTTTTTCGAGCTTCTCTCCGTTCTCGCCGGAGTGATCGATGATGTCCTTCAAAGGAGTATGCTGATCGACCTCGATCAAAATGGACCGCTTCTTCTCCTGATAAAGCTTGGGATCGTACTTTTCCTTGACGATGCAATACTCAAGGGTGTCCCTGACGGCCACGTTGTAGTGTTCAAGCGTGGTAACGACTTCGCTGACTTGATTCATGTCTTCTCAAATTTCCTTTCGGGGCGTGCTACCCTCCGATGGGTATAGCACTTTTTCCAAATCGCTCACCCTTGCGATGACATGGGCGGCGTGGGTTTTGACGGATGTGGGGCTATGATCCATGCAGTAGCTATTCGCGTGGAACGCATCGAACATGGGAATGTCATTGCCGGAATCGCCAACAACCATGACATTATCCTTAGGAATCGCGCATTTTGCAAGATAGAAGGCTACGCCTTCGGCTTTCGTGCATCCTTTTGGGGCCACTTCGATGAACTGCTCGACCCAGGAAAAGTTGAAATCGGGGTATTCCTCATTGAGTTTGGCGGTCAGGCGTTCAGCGAAGAGTTTCTTCGTTTTGGTGGCTCCGACGAAGAACATCATCTTGAACCCCTCCCCTTTCTCGATCTCGTCATAGAAAACATGGTCGTCGCAGACGGTCTTCTCGCGGTAGACCCCTTGGACCGCTTCATAGAACCAATAGAAAAAGCGGGCGAAAAGTCCAGTGAAGCTCTTCGTCATCACCGTCCCCCTTTGGGAGGTGTTTAGCAGGAAAAGGCTGGGGTTGTAACGGCTTCTGAGGTCATCGACGAGCGATTTGAACTTCTTGGGATCGAAGGGCTGCCGCTTTTCGATCTTCCCATCGACGGAGACGATCGCCCCATTGCAGCAAATAAAATCACAGGGGGCGCCGAGCATCTTCGGGATTTTGTGCATGAAAGGCAAGCCGCGGGAGGTGACCACGACGAGCCTTCCCCCGTCTTCGATGAAGCGGCGCAGAAAGCGTTTGTTGTCGCGAGTGAACATCGAAAAGATGCGCTTGGGGTAGAAAAGGGTCCCGTCCAAATCCGTTGCAATCACTCGCTTGGAAAAATCCATGGGGCAATTCTAGCCTTTTCCGCTTCGCAGGTCACTTTTAAGTTGAAAAAACCCCTTTGGCGAAGGGGCTTTGATTCGGCATTGAAGGATTTTCAGGCGAGTTTGTTTTCGGCCTCGATGACGCCATAGCCGCCCTCATCGCGTTTATAGGCGACGCAAAGCCGGTTGTCGTCTTCGTCGAAATAGAGGAAGAAAGAATGGCCGAGGGCCTCCATGCGGGTGATGGCTTCCTCCATCGGCATCGGCTCGAGGTAGATGGATTTGGTGCGGACGACTTCCTCCGCCTCCTCCTGCTCTTGCTCCTCTTCGATGTTCTCCAGGGCAATGGCTTTGCCCAAAGAGGCGGTTTCCTTAGTCCGGTCCATGCGCGTCTTGAGCTTCCTCATCTGACCTTCGAGCTTATCGATGGCCAAATCGACGGCGGCGTAGAGATCGGGGTTCCGGACTTCGGTGCGGAAAGTCATCTCCTTGGTGAAGATGGTGATCTCGACTTTTGCCCCAACGTGATAGGAACGGACGACCGCGCGGCAAAGGACCGAATCATCGATCACGAAATATTTGTTCATCCTTGAGAGCTTTTTCTCGATTTCGGCCCGAATGGAATCGGTGACCTCGATGTTTTTCCCGACAATCTGAAACTTCATAGATTTCTTCCCCCTCCTAAAGGGTTTTTACGATTTTATTGTAGGCGAAAAACAGAAGTTTGAAAGCCCTTACAACAAAGTTTTTAAAAAGTGTTTTTCCACGCAGAAAACCACTTTTTTGTCAAGAAATATCCCAACGTTTCACTTTTGAAAGAGAAAGGCCTTCAGCTCATCGACTTTGTCGAGCCTCTCCCAAGGCAAATCGAGGTCGGGGCGGCCATAGCAGCCGTAATTGGAGATGTCGCGGTAACGGAAATTGGGCTTCGTCATGCCGAACTGAGCAATGATGGCCCCGGGGCGGGCGTCGAAGAACCTGCGGACCGCTTCGAGGATCTTCCCATCCTCCACGTGCTTGGTGCCGAAAGTGGAAAGGCCGACGGAAATCGGCTCGGGAACGCCAATGGCATAGCTAAGCTGGATTTCAAGGCGGTCGGCGGCGCCGGCGGCGACGAGGTTCTTGGCGATGTAGCGGGCATAATAGGAAGCGGACCGATCGACTTTGGAGGGGTCCTTCCCCGAGAAAGCTCCCCCGCCGTGGCGGGCGCTTCCCCCATAGGTGTCGACGATGAGCTTCCTCCCGGTCAGGCCCGTATCCCCCGCGGGGCCGCCGGTGACGAAGCGGCCGGTCGGATTGATGAGCGTGCGGAAATCGGAGTTCAGCCCAAAGCTTTCCGCGACCGGGACCATGATCCGATCGTGGACGAAGGCTTTGAAGGCGTCCATGTCGGCATCCTCATCATGCTGGATGGACATAAGGACCGTGTCGATCCGTGGCGCGTCGGGATCTGTGTAGTCGATGGTGACTTGGCTTTTCATGTCCGGCCGGGCATGGGGGAACTTCCCTTCCTTGCGCAGCGAGGTCGCGACGCGGACGAGCTTATGCGCGATGGAGATCGGAAGGGGCATGTATCCCGCGGTTTCATTGGTCGCATAGCCGAACATGATGCCTTGATCCCCAGCCCCTTGCTGCAAAGGATCGCCGCGGTCGACGCCCATTTCAATATCGGGGGATTGGGTGTTGACCAGGACTTTGATTTGACAAGAATCGCAGCCGATTCCCAGCTTGGCATCGGTATAACCGATGTCCTTCAGAACGCCGCGAGCGATTTGAGCGTAATCGACTTTGGCCTTTGTGGTGATTTCCCCTCCGATGAGGATGAATTCCTTCGTCGCAAAGACCTCGCAGGCGACGTGGGAGCGGCTATCCTGGGCAAGGCAAGCGTCAAGGATGGCGTCGGCGATTTGGTCGCAGACTTTGTCAGGGTGTCCTTCGGACACCGATTCGCTGGTGAAGAGGATTTTTTCTTCCATGTTTTTTCTCCTTTTTTCCTCCGGGCAAGAAAAGGGCCTCCCACTTGCGGAAGGCAACCGAGGCGTTGGTCTGCATTTCCTCCAAGCATCGTTCCCTTGTGGGCAAGGGCTGCAGCGAGCACTTACCTCTATAGAGGAGTTGCTAGCGCCCTGGCTACGCTGCGGAAGGCGCTTCTTGATGTTTGGCTTTTTGCCGTGACGAAACTATAGGCTCATGGGAAGGGCAATGCAAGGAAAAGGCCGTTGAACAGCGATCGGCTTTCAACGGCCCCTTTTCCTTTTAGGCGTTCGTTTTTTGGATTTCCCGTAAGGCTTGGGCGAGCTGATCCGGGCAGGAAGTGGGCTTCTCCCGGCAACGGATCCCCTCTAGCAGGGGGATGAGCTCGGAGATCTTCCTTCCTTTGACCAAGGCGGCGATGCCCTGCAGATTTCCCGGGCATCCTCCGATGACCCGCAAAGAGATCAAGGTATCCCCGTCATAGACGATTTCCATCTGGCGGGAACAAACCCCTTTAGGAGAGAAGAGAAAAGTCTTTTCCATGCTTATTTGGAAACGATTTCCCCGTAGATCACCCCAGCGCCGCAGCAGGCATTGGATTCATCGGTATCGATGTGCATTGCGAGGGCGTATTTGCTCGAAACGCGGATGACGGTGTCCATGAAGACGACCGCGCGGCCTTTCCCGGAGTCGACTTTGACGCCGACGATTTGGCCGTTTTCGACGCCGAAATGCTTCGCGTCTTCGGGGGTCATGTGGATATGGCGCTTCGCGGCGATCACGCCTTCGGCCAAATCCACTTCGCCCGCCGGGCCGCGGAGGGTGCATTTCCCGCTTCCCTTGATGTCGCCGCTCTCGCGGACGGGGGCTTCGACGCCGAGCTTCCTGGCTTCGGTGAGGGAGACCTCGACTTGGTTATGGTCGCGGACCGGCCCGAGGATGGAGAATTTCATCGAGGGGCGAGGGAGCTTGCCTTCGGGATCTTTCCTGGGATCGTTGTAGCCAAGGACCTCAACTTTGTCGGTGGAGGCAAATTGCCCCGGCTGGGAAAGCATCTTCTTCGGGGTGAGCTGATGGCCCGCGCCGAAAAGGATTTCCAAAGTCTCTTGGGTCACGTGGACGTGCCTGGCGCTGGTTTCAACGAGAATCTTATCGGATTCGTTCATAGGTTTTCCTCCTTGCTTAAAATCGCGGGCACATTATAAACCAGCGGAGCAAGGACGGAACTAGAAAAGGCTCACGCCCCTTCAAGAAAGAACGTAGCAAGGAACAAGCCCGGAAGGGAGAAACATCTTTCCGATGACAAGCAGAAGGAAAAGCATCGCGTCGGAAAGGGCCCGGGCGCCCCACCAAGAAAGCCCGGCGCGAACTAAGCCATAGCAGATGCCAAAGCAAGCCAAAGAAAGAAAGGCGAACGCGAAGAAGTCCACGACCATTTTCTTGAAGCGGGGCTTGATAAAGAAAACCACGCAGTGCATCAATAGCTCATAGACAAAGAAAACAAGGAAAGACGCGCAAAAGCCGGACATCAAGGGGCCTAATTTAAAAGAAGAAAGGGGCTCCATGTAAAGATAATGGAAAAAGACGCCGTCAAGAACCCCTAGCAAAACCCCCGCAAGAAGATAGGCGATCGGGAAATAGGCGATGCGCATGGAATCGCGAAAAACCCGGTAATGGGTGGAGGCGTTGTCGCTGAGGTAAATCGTCTGGATGGGAACCTCAATGACTTTCTCTTCCCGCGCAACGCTGGCCAAAAAGCCCATCTCGAACTCATATCGGTTCCCGGGGCAGGCCATGAAGGAAGAAAAAAGTCGTTTAGGGATCCCGCGGAGGCCCGTTTGGGTGTCTTCCATATCCGCTCCGGTCATCATCTTGAAATACAGCGACGACCACCACGACCCCGTTTTGCTGTGAGGGGGCATGTCTTTTCTTTGCCGACAACCTAGAACCAAAGACGTCGGATGTTCTTCCATGGTTTTCTTGACGCGGAGGATATCCTCGTAGGTATGCTGCCCATCGCCATCCGCCGTGACGAAGCCATCCAAATCCGGAAAGGACTTCTTCAAATAGGATAAGGCCGCTTTCATCGCCCTGCCTTTTCCTTTGTTTTTCTTTAGGCGGATCACGGTGAACAAGCCCAAGGACCGGACTTCCTCGAATTCCTTATCAAAGGCGTGCCCCGATCCGTCATCGACGATGATCATTTTCTCGAAATCGCCCGGGGCGAATTTCCTCAAAAAAGGCATGACGAATTCCGTGGGCTGATAGATTGGGACGACGAGCGCGATTTTCATGGCGATATGATTGCCCGTGAAGAGAAAAAAGTAAAGAAGAGGGGGGCCGAGCGAAAACGCTAACCGACGAAGCGAAAATCGTCTATCCTAACACGGAAGAAGGGAGGATCTGCACCATGGAAGAAGACAAGAACATCCATTCAATCGAAAACGAGGACTCCGACGATCCCGCCCCCAAAGACGAAAAACCAGAGGAGGACGACTCCGGCATCGACGTAGAAAAGACCTCGGAAGACGAGCTCTCCGCTTTAATTGACAATAAGGATAGAGCCGGCTTGACGAAAGTTTTCGAAAAAGTCCCGACCATCGACATCGCCGAAGCCGCCGACGATCTGCCCCCAGAAAAGCTGATATTCATATTCCGCAACCTCCCGAGTTCCCAGACCGCGGACTTCTTCGATGACTTCTCTTCCGACACGAAAGAGAAACTCATCAAAGCCTTGACCGACCGCGACTTGATCAAGATCATCAATTCGCAGTCTGCCGACGATGTGGCCGACACGGTCGGCGAATTGCCCGCAAATCTCGCTTCAAAAGTCCTGCGCGCCGCCGACAAGGACATGCGGGAAGACATCAATCAACTCCTTAAATACAAAGAGGATACCGCCGGGTCTTTGATGACGACGGAATACATCGAGCTACTCGACAACGTCACCGTCGCCGACGCCATCAAAGAGATCCGCGCAAAAGGCCGAGACGCCGAGACCGTCTACACCATCTTCGTCCGCGACAAGTACCGTCATTTCGAGGGAACCGTCGATTTGGACGATTTGATTTTCGCGAAGCCGGAAGAGAAGCTCAGCGACATCATGAACGAAGACGTGGTGTCCGTTTCCACCAGCACCGACCAAGAGGAAGTCGGTCAGATGTTCTCCCGTTATGACTTGAACGCCCTCGCCGTCCTGAATGAGGACGATCGCCTCGTCGGCGTCATCACCATCGACGACGCCGTCGACGTCATCAAGGAAGAATCCAACGAGGACTTGGCCCGCATCACGAACATGGAGCCCGGCGACAAGCCCTATACCGAAACCTCAGTTTGGAGCAATGCGAAGAAATGCTTCCCATGGATCATCGCCCTGCTGATTTTGGGCACCTTCACGACGATGGTCCTGAACCGCTTGGAGTCGCAGCAGATCTTCACCTCCCTCCCGCTTCTCATTTCCTTCGTCCCGACCTTGATGGACACGGGCGGAAACTCCGGCGGCCAAACCACGGGGCTTATGATCCGCGGGCTGGCCATCCATGAATTCGGCCCCAAAGACACCCTAAAAATCATGTGGAAAGAGCTGCGTTCGGCTTTGATCGTCGCTTTGCTCGTTGCCGCCTTCTCCTTCTTTTGGATCACGATGGAAGAATATACGGGCATCGTGAACATGGGCGTGGTCACAGACACCTCCGGGAAGGTCTTCGATTTCACGGGAATGACCATATGGAACGGAAGCGCCTTCACCGGGAAATACGACGAAACTGGGGCCTTGCTTGTTTCCGGGGCCGACTTCGCGAGCCACTCCCTGATCTTCGCCTCTTTGGTCTCGGCCACGATGTTCTTGGCCATCACCCTTTCCAAAGGGATCGGCACCCTCCTCTGCATGGGAGCCGCCTCGATCAAAAAAGACCCCGCTTTGCTCGCTCAGCCCTTGTTGACTACCGTCATGGACGTCGCCACCCTGCTCCTTTACTTCGCGATGGCCTGCGCTTTCTTCCCCAAATTCGCCTAAAAACCGTATTGCCAACGAAAATTATTCTATCTATAATTCATCTCGCTGCGGGAGTGGCGGAATTGGTAGACGCGTACGTTTGAGGGGCGTACGGGGCAACCCGTGTGAGTTCAAATCTCATCCCCCGCACCATTGAAAACGAAGCGCTTGGCGGATCGCCAAGCGTTTTTTTCGCCTCCGCGGATAAGCCCTTTCCCAAATCAAACCTCGCCCCACTGTGCTATAGTTTCCCGGCTATGGCTTTATTGGAACTGGACAACATCGAATTCAACTACGGTGACAAACCGCTTTACAAAGGGGCCTCCCTTAAGCTGAATTTGGGCGAACACGCCTGCCTCGTCGGCGTCAACGGCTGCGGAAAAACGACCCTTCTCTCCCTCATCGTGGGCGACCAACGGCCCGACAAAGGAACGGTTGTTTGGGAACCCAGGACCACATACGCCTATTTGGACCAGCAATTGAAAGTGAAGCAGGACATGCCGGTCTCCCAATATCTTTACGGCGTCTACCAAGACCTTTTCCAAAAAGAAGAAGAAATGGAAGCCCTCTACGTCAAAGCCGCTTCCGGGGAAGAGGGGTACGAGAAATTGCTCAACCGGGCGGAGAGGATCGGCGATGAGCTGAACCAAAAGGGATTTTATTCGCTTCAAGAAAAAGTGGGCCGCTTGACCGATGGCCTGGGTTTCGACAAAGCGGATTTAGCCAAACCCCTCCATCTCCTTTCCTCCGGCCAAAGGGAAAAAGCGTATTTGGCCAAAATGCTTTTGGAGGAAAAAGATGTCCTCATCATGGATGAGCCCACGAACTTCTTGGACCAAACCCAAGTCGCTTGGCTCTCCTCCTATCTCAGGAACTACCCAAAGGCGTTTTTGGTCGTTTCCCACGATCAGGCTTTCCTCCGAGAGATCGCCGACGTCGTCTTTGTTTTGGAGAATCAGACGATCACCCGTTACAAAATGGATTTCGACTCCTATTTGATCCAGCACGAGCTCGACAAAGAACAATATCAGAAGAATTACGAAGCCCAGCAACGCTACATTAAAAAAGAGGAGGTCTTCATTGCGAAGCACATCGTTCGCGCCACGTCTTCCAAAGCCGCCAAAAGCCATCGGGCTCGATTGAACCATCTTGAAGTGATGGAAGCCCCGGGAAAAGAGGAGGGGCGTGTGCATTTTTCTTTCCCTTTTTCCTGCGATGTCGGCGAAAAGTCCTTGATCGTGAACTCTTTGTCGATCGGATACGGAACCCCTTTGCTGGCTCCGATCTCCTTCTTGCTTAAAAAAGGAGAGAAAATCGCGATCTTAGGGCAAAACGGGGTCGGGAAAACAACTTTCCTGAAAACGATTCTCGGCCTCATCCCCTCCATGGGAGGCGATTACCAATGGTTGGAGGGAACCACGGTCAATTACTATTCCCAAGATGAGAAAATCGATCTCTCCCTAACCCCGTTCGAGTTCATCCACGAAGCCCATCCTGAGCTCGACAACACGAAAATCCGCACTTGCTTAGCTCAAGTCGGCGTAAAAAAAGAGTTGGCGATGCGAAGAATGAGCGAACTTTCCGGAGGAGAGGTCACGAAGGCCCGCTTCGCTTTGATGACGCTCAAAAAGAGCAACTTCCTCGTTTTGGACGAGCCCACGAACCATTTGGACCAGAAAGCGAAGGATTCCCTCTTCGATGCGATTGAGCGCTTCCCGGGGGCGGTCATCATCGTTTCCCACGAAAAGGATTTCTACGACGGCTTAGTCGATTACGAATTGATGTTCTGATCAGCTTAGAAGGGTTTTCTTCCGGAAGCCCAGCAAATAAAGGAGCCACGAAAAACCAGGAATCGAAATCCAATAGTTGAAAGCGCCGACGTCGGCGTTATAAACCGCGGAGGATTGACGGTAATTCGCGTCGAGGTCGTGCAAGGTGGAGACATAAGCTTTTTTCTCCGCCAAAGAACCCCGCAAATCGGATTCCTCAGAAAGAAATCCGAGGCGCATTTGCGCGCTTTTCAACAAATTCAAGGAAGCAATCCACTCCTCCGGACTAGGCTTATCCAAATTGATGTTTTTCAAGGAGGAAAGAAGGGCTTTGTCTTCTTCCGAAAGGGCGATTTTCTCATGGGCAAAAAGGCCGAACCAAGCCAAAAGGATCTCCTGCTTTTCCGATACCAAAACCATCAACGCGGAGGCTCTTTTGCGAAGCTTCCTGCGAAAGCCGATGGAGTTGGAGATAATGAGCAAAAAAGCGCTGACGTAGAGGAACAAGAGCAGCAAGATGACGAGGATGATGATCTGGTAGGGCTCCATAGCCTCTATATTTTAACAGCCTTATCCGCTTTGTTAAAACGGCAGAAAGCGCCTCATTTGACGATGGGAAGGCCGGCTATTATCATATTTTCGTCAAAAGAGGTCTGAAAATGAGCAAAAAGCCAATTGCCGCAATTCTCTATGATTTCGACTCCACCCTCGCGGTGACGGATATGCAGAACTTCGGTTTCATCCCCGCGATGGGGATGGACCCCGCCGAATTTTGGGGCAGGGTCCGGGAATTCACGGAAGAAACAGGAAGCGATAAAATTCTCGGCTATCTTTACATGATGATGAAAATCTCGCGGGAAAAAGGGATCAAGATGACCCGCGAATTCTTAAACGAGATGGGCAAGAACATCAAGTTCTTTCCCGGCGTTTCGACTTGGTTCAAACGCATCAACGATTTCGGGGCCGAGCACGGAATTCAAGTGGAGCATTACATCATCTCTTCCGGGAACAAAGAGATCATCGACGGCTGTCAAATCGCGAAGGAATTCAAAATGGTCTACGGATGCGAATTCATCTACGATTCGGTTTCCGGAGAAGCCATTTGGCCGAAGATGGCGGTGAATTACACCCAAAAAACGCAATATTTTTACCGAATCTCAAAAGGGGTCATCGACGTGACCGACGATAAGACCATCAACGAGAAGACTTCCTCCAAACGAATTCCAACCTCCAATATGATTTACATCGGGGACGGAATGACCGATGTCCCGGCGATGATCGTCGTCAAAAACTCCGGGGGGAAATCGATCGCCGTCTACCCAAAAGGGAATGAGGAAAAATCCGCGGAACTCGTCGAAGACGGGCGCGTCAATTACTCTTGCGTCGCTGATTACACTTCCGGGCGCGACCTAGAACGGATCCTGCATTTGATCATCGAGGGAATCTCGATCAACGAATCCCTGCGCCACCGGGAAGAGAAGAACGTGGGCATCAACTAACTGGTTTCTTTCTCACGCCCGCGTGCATGGTAAAATAGCCCCGTTATGGTTTCTGAGCGCATTGCCATCTTGCTAATTGGAGGAAGCGGAACCCGGTTCGGCGGCAAAACGCCAAAGCAGCTTTTTCCCATTCTCGGCAAGCCGTTGTTTTGCTATGCGTTGGAAACCTTGAATCGCTCTTCCTCCGTAGACGCCATTTATCTAGTGGTGAAGGAAGGAACCCTTGGCGATGTGAAAGAAAGCGCGCAAGCTTACGAAAAAATCCAAGGATACATCCTTGGAGGAGGGTCCCGCGAAGATTCCGTGGACAACGCGATTTCGTTTTTGGAAAAAGAGGGCGCTAGCGGCAATGCCTTGGTTTTGATCCAAGATGGGGATCGCCCCAATTTGACGGAGCGGATGATCGAAGAGAATTTCCAAAAGGCGTCCGTCTGCGGGGCTGCGGTAACCGCTATGCCATGCTCGGACTCCGTCTTTTGCTCAGAGGACGGGGAGACGGTTTCCCGCTATCTGAATAGGAACGAAATCTATCAAGCCCAAACCCCGCAAACTTTCCGCTTTTCTTTGCTGAAGAAGGCGCTTCGTTCCGCAACCGGAGCAACCGACGACGCCAGCAGAGCCCTCCTTTTTGGGGCAAAGCCCGCCATCGTGAGGGGCGAATCGCAGAACTACAAAATCAACACGGAAGAAGATATGGAACGTTTCCGCAAGGAGGTATCGTCATGACATTGCCAAAAGTTGGGGACGTCGCGGAGGGAGTGGTCGTCAAAGTCTATCCTCGGTACGCGATTTTGCTATTTGAGGATGGATGGACCGGTTTGCTTCACATCAGTGAATTGGCCAATTCCTTCATCCACCACTTCTCCGGATACGTTTCGACGGGGAACATTTACAACGTAAAAGTAATCGCGGTTAATCCGGAAAGTGATAATATCCGTGTGTCGCTGAAGCAGATGACTTCGGCCGACCGGAAAAAAGCTTTTCGCAGGAAGAAGATCAATCTGAACGAAATCGACTTCAAAGCGCTTGAAGAGAAGTTGCCGGAATGGGTGAAAAGCGAGAACGAAAAGGAGATCAATCATGATTAAAGTCGAAACGAAAGGGTCCATTTTGCCCATAGACTTCGACGCCTACGCGGAGAAGATCAAAGCAATCAACGAGGCCATCGACAACAAGACTGGTGAGGGAAGCGATTTCCTGGGTTGGGCAAACTACCCCGAAACTTACGATAAAGAGGAATTCTCTCGAATCGAAAAAGCTGGGGAATTCATCCGTGAAAACTGCCAAGCTTTGGTCGTTTGCGGAATCGGAGGCTCTTACTTGGGGGCTCGCGCCGCGATCGAGGCGCTCAACGGCCTTCTTCCCGACGAAAAGGTGAAAATTCTCTTCTTCGGGAATACCTTCGACCCGGATTACGGCAGCCAGATCCTCGACTATTTGAAAGGGAAGAAGTTCGCGATCAACGTCATTTCCAAGTCTGGCACCACCACCGAAACCTCGGTCGGATTCCGTTTGGTCCGCGAGCTTTTGGAGCAGCAAGTCGGAAAAGAAGAAGCCTCCAAATACATCTTCGCCACCACCGACAAGGAAAAAGGCGCCTTGATTGAACTTGCTAAGAAATACGGATATGAGCGTTTCGTCCTCCCCGATGACATCGGCGGACGATACAGCGTCTTCACCGCCGTAGGCTTGCTCCCGATGGCGGCCGCGGGCATCGACATCAAAGCCTTCATGGCCGGCGCCGCGGAAGGAATGAAAGAATACGACACCCCCACTTTGAACGAGGCTTATAAATACGCGGTTGCCCGCCGTGAGCTTTACGTTTCCGGGAAGGCGGCCGAAATGTTCGTGACTTACAAGCTTCAGCTCGTCCAATTGGGCGAGTGGTGGAAACAGCTTTTCGGGGAAAGCGAGGGGAAAGACGGAAAAGGCCTCCTGCCCGACTCCGCGACCTTCACTACCGACCTCCATTCCTTGGGGCAATTCGTTCAGGATGGATCCAAAATCCTCTTTGAGACGGTCCTCAACGTCGAAGAGCCTTCCCGCGATGTCCTCATCCCCCACGACGACGACAACCTCGATGGGCTGAATTACCTAGAGGGCAAAGGCATGGACTACGTCAACAAAAAAGCTTTTGAAGGAACCTTGGATGCCCACATCAACTCCGGGAAGGTCCCCAACCTGGTCATCACCATTTCCAAGATGGACGCTTTCCATCTCGGGCAGCTCATGTATTTCTTCATGAGGGCCTGCGCGATGAGCGCTTATCTCAACGGCGTGAACCCGTTCAACCAGCCGGGCGTGGAAATTTATAAGAAGAACATGTTCCACCTTCTTGGGAAACCGGGATTCTGACGTCGCCATCGAAAGAATTTAACCCCTGAAAGGGGGTTTTCTTTTCCGTTGCACTCTCTTTTTGTGGGTGGTATTATACGTAGGCGCGTTTTGAAGCGCCCCGCGGATGCTTAGCTCAGCGGGAGAGCATCGCCCTTACAAGGCGGGGGTCGCAGGTTC
>ERZ808240.3256-NODE-3256-length-16119-cov-8.612052_pt1 | contig 16119 bp, 10 predicted proteins | sample MGYA00521084_ERZ808240 | MGnify/ENA primary metagenome ERZ808240 (study PRJEB31516, sample SAMN03275571) | gut metagenome | biome: mammalia-associated habitat; material: feces | host: Papio cynocephalus | place: Kenya | collected 2012-08-06 ... | reverse complement strand
TTGATGCCGATGACCTGCCCGTAGCAGTTGATGAGCGGCCCGCCGGAGTTGCCGTTATTGAGCGCGGCGTTGGTCTGGATCAGGTTCATCGTGCGGTCGTTGACCGTCAGATCGCGGTTGATGGCGGAGATGATGCCGTCGGTCATCGTGCCGCGCAGCGTCACGCCCAGCGGGTCGCCGATGGCGACGACGCTGTCGCCGACCTGCAGCACGGACGAATCGCCGAACTCGGCCGCCTGCAGCCCGCTGGCCTCAATCCTGAGGACGGCCAGGTCGCTCGTCTCGTCGCTGCCGACGATCGAGGCGGTATATTCCCTGTCATCGTTCGTCAGGACGCTGACGGCCTGCGCGTTTTCGATCACATGGTGGTTCGTGATGATATAGCCGTCGGCCGACATGATGATGCCGGTGCCGGTGTCCTTGCCGGACTGGGTCACGCTGATGATGGACACGACGCTCCCGCTGCAGCGGCGGTAGATCTCCTGCAGGCTGAGCGCCCCCTCGTCCTCCGACGTGCTCGTCGGCACGCCCGCGGGCGAGGACGAGATCTCCAGCTGCGGCAGCTCCGCCTGGGCCTGTGCCGGCGCCTGCTGGGCTGCCGTGGGTTCCTCTGCGGCGGCTGTCTGCTCCTGCGCGGCGGGCTGGGGATCCGCCGTCTGCACATCCGTGCTCTCGGCGGGCTGCTCCCGGCCGATGGTCAGCAGGAAGCCGCTGTCTGAGCGGTTGAGCGTCACGCCCACGTCCCGCACCAGATGCACCGTCCCGACGCCGGTCAGCACCAGCAGCGCAAGGATCACGATCGCCGTGATCCAGCGGCCGGTGTGCCTGCGCCGCCGGTCTTCCATCGGCGTCGGCTGCGGCTGCCAGTTCTTTGTGGAATTGTCGTCATAGAAGCTGTTATTGTCAAAGCTCATATCAGACACCTTCTTGCTTGAAAAACGGAACGCTTCATTCCGACTCTCCTGTTTTCTTATAGTATATCCGTAGTATAGCCCCGGAATTTGAACAAACGCTGAACAGTCTGTAAACCTTCCGCGCCGTTACCGGACGGCGGGCAGGGTGAAGTTGAACTGCGTCACGCCGTTTTCGCTCGTGGCCCAGATGTCGCCGCCGTGGGCGCCGACGATGGTCTTGGCAATGTACAAGCCGAGGCCCCAGCCCTCGCGGTCGGCGGAACGGGATTTATCCGCCTTGTGGAAGCGGTCAAAGAGCAGTGGAAGCTCGTCCTTGTCGATGGTGGGGCCGGTATTTTCGACCGACACGCGGGCCTTGCCGCCGTCCGACTGCACGCGCAGCGACAGCCGCCCGCCGTCGGGGCAGAATTTGATCGCGTTGTCGATGAGGTTATAGATGACCTGCGTGATGCTGTCGCGCTCGGCCCGGGTCCAGACGGGCTTGTCCGGCAGGTCGACGCGCACGTCGAGATGCTTGTTGTAGATCTTCTGCTCAAAGGTGATGAGCACGTCGCTCAGCTCCTCGCCGAGGTCGAAGCGGGTCTTGCGGCTGTCTTCGACGCCCATGGCCTGCAGCTTTGCGATATCGAGCATGTTGCGCACGAGCCGCGAGAGCCTGCGCACCTCGCCGGAGACGATCTGCATGTAATGCTGCTGCTTTTCCGGCGGGATCGTCCCGTCGAGCATGCCGTCGATGTAGCCGCCGATGGTGGTCATCGGCGTTTTGAGTTCATGCGAGACGTTCGCCACGAATTCCTGCCGCCGCTGCTCGGATTTTTCAAGCGAGTCGGCCATGGTGTTGAAGGCGTTGGCTAGATCGACGATCTCCTCGCCGCAGCTCTTCGGCACCTCGACGCGGGTATCGAGCTCGCCGCGGCCGAAGCGGCGGGCAGCCTCCGCGACCTTGTTGAGCGGCTGCACCTGCTGGTGCGACAGGAACGTCGCCGCGGCCATCGACAGCACGAGCACGATGATCGCGCTGTAGAAAAACAGCGCCGAGCTGCGCTGCATGAAGTCCGTGATCTGCGACATGTCGGAGGAGATGATCACGTAGCCGATCGTCTGCTCCGTAGCGTCGGAGACGATCGGGCGGCCGGCGATATAGCGGCGGCCGTCATGGATGCCGGTGAGCGTGCCGATGCGGAACGTCTCGCCGTTCATGTCGATCTCGGTGATGAGGTCGGCGTCGATCTGGCGGCCAAGATGCTCGCAGTTGAATTCGTCACACGAGCACAGAACGACGAAGCCGTTCTCATCGCAGACCTGCGCCTCGGCCTCGCCCACGTCGGAAAACAGGGACAGGCTCAGGCGGAAGTCCCAGTTCTCCTCCAGCTCGCCCGTGGAGTCATACGCCTCGGCCAGCGAAGCGACCGCCTGCGCGTCGGCGCTGAGCGTCTCTTTTTTGTCGTTTTTCAGATACCGCAGCATCAGAAACCGGAACGAGACGCCCGTAAAGAGCATACAGACCAGCAGCAGCGCCGCGATGAGGGCAAACTGCCGGCTGAACGTTGTTTTCATGCTTACAGGACCTCGAATTTATACCCGACGCCCCAGACCGTCTTGAGGCTCCACTTGTCCGACACGCCCTCGAGCTTTTCGCGCAGGCGCTTGACGTGGACGTCGACGGTGCGGCTGTCGCCGAAATAGTCAAAGCCCCAGACCTCGTCGAGCAGCTGGTTGCGCGTGAAGACGCGGTTCGGGCTGGAGGCCAGATGGTACAGCAGCTCCATCTCCTTGGGCGGCGTCTCGATGCGCTTGCCGTCGACGATGAGCTCGAAGGAATCGAGGTCAATGACCAGCTTGTCAAAGACCAGCCGGCGCGGCTTGACCTTCTCCTCTTCCCCGCCCGCACGGCGGAGGACCGCCTCGACTCTGGCCAGCAGCTCCTTCATCTCGAAGGGCTTCGTCAGATAATCGTCGGCGCCCTGCCTGAGGCCCTGCACCTTGTCGTTCGTCTCGCCCTTGGCGGTGAGCATGATGACGGGGGTCTGGCTGTCCTGCCGGATGGTGCGCAGCACGCTCCAGCCGTCCATCACGGGCAGCATGATATCGAGCAGCACCAGATCCGGCCGCACCTGCCGGAACAGGGCCACGCCCTGGCCGCCGTCGGCGGCGATCTTTGTATGATATCCTTCCTTTTCCAGATACATCTGGACCAGTTCGGAGATATTGGGGTCGTCTTCCACGATGAGGATCGTTTTTGCCATAAAACTCTCTCCCTCCTATACCATTTAGGACTATTATACTGCCAGTGCGTACATTTGCGTGAACATTTTGTAAAATCCCGCGGCGGGCATATTTATGGTTTCCGTTTGCGCGAAACTATGATATGATATGATTACTAAGATACACCGACTTTGACAACCGAACAGGAGATCTCAGACATGGATATCACACTCAGAATGAGCGATCATGCGCTCACCGCCCGCGCGGCCGCGGCGGCCGGTATCGTGCTGCTCAAAAATACCGCCGGGACGCTCCCGCTGCTGCCCGCGGAGGATGGTGCGCCCCTGCCCGTCGCCGTTTTCGGCATCCGGCAGCTGCTCACGCCCGCATATGACCGGGCGATGACGCCCTGGCGCGCGATCGGCGTGCTCGACGGACTGATGGCCAGCGACGCCGTCCGGCCGGACGGGCTGCTCGCCCGCAAATACCGCACCTGGGCCATGGAGCACCCGGACGGCAGCGAGCTGCCGCTGACCAATGTGGACTTCGGCGCGCTGCGGCATGACTGCGAAGCGGCGATCGTCGTCATTGGCCGCACGCCGGAGCAGTATCACACCCGCCTGACGAGCGAGGAGACCGCCATGCTCACGCGCGTCACGTCCGTATTTGACCGGACCATCCTCGTGCTGGCCGCGCCGGGGTACATCGAGCTGAATGAGGCCGCGCTTGCCTGCGGCGCGATCGTCTTCCTCGGCCTTGCCGGGCAGGAGGCGGGCGGCGCGCTGGCCGACGTGCTGACGGCGAAGGTCCTGCCGTCCGGCCATCTCTCCTTCACGTGGCCGGAGAATGCGGAGGCCTTTGACGAGGCCTGCGCCGTCGTCGACCAGTTTACCGGCTACCGGTATTTTGATTCCTTCGGCACGCCGGTGCGGTATCCGTTCGGCTACGGCCTCGGCTATGGGAAGATCGAATTCGGAAGCGTCTCTGCAGGGCTTGACGGCTGCGACGTGACCGTGAGCGCCGAGCTCGTCAACACCGGCGAGACGCACGCGGCGAGCGAGCTCATGCAGGTCTACGTGACCCGGCCGGGCGACGATCTGACCCGGCCCGTCAGCTTCCTGCAGGCGTTCAGCAAGAGCCGTCTGCTCGCCACCGGCGAGAGCCAGACGATCCGCCTGCGCTTCCCCATCACCGACCTTGCCGTCTACCGCGAGAGCGCGCACGCGTTCGTGCTGGACGCGGGCTACTATGATATCCGCATCGGCACGAGCAGCCGCGCCTGCTATCTCACAGGCTCCATCCGGCTGACCCGCAGCGCCGTCGTGCAGGCGGCCGAGCCGCTCAGTCTGCCGTCCGTGCCGGAGCGCAGGCGCCCGGAGGGCGTCTGCTTCCAGTACCCCGAGGAGCTGGCGGAGATCGAGCAGGCGCACAAGCACGCCATCCGCTTCTCTGACCGCGCCCTGCCCCGCCGCAGCCGCAAAAAGGGCCGCCCCTTCACCGGCTGCCGCCCGGACGGCGAGGCGCATACGCTCGCGGACGTGCGCGAGGGCCGGTGCAGCGTGTTCCATCTCGTGGCCGGGATGGATACGGAAAATCTGGAGAAGCTGGTCTGCGGCTTCGGCGAAGAGGCCTCCGCGGTCCCCGGTGCGCTCGGCGCGTCGGCAGCCATCGAGCGCTATGGCATCCCCGCCCTGCAGCTGGTCGGCGGCGCGCAGGGGCTGCGCCTGCTGCGTGAGATCCCTGATGAGGAGACCGGCGAGACTGTCCGCCGGCAGAATATGACCGTCTTCCCCGCCCCGGCGCTGCTCGCGTGCTCGTTCGATCCGGACGTGGTCCGGGCCGTCGGCCGGGCCGTCGGACTGGAGATGGCGGAGTTCGGCGTGCAGCTGTGGCTCGGGCCGGACGCGAACGTCATGCGCGCGCCGCAGGAGAAGGGCTGCGCCGAACAGTGGTCGGAGGATCCGGTCGTCTGCGGCACGATGACCGCCGCGCTGGCCGCGGGCGCGTGGCCCTACGGCGCGGTCGTGCTGCACGCGGGCCGGCTGCCGGAGAACGCTGCCGTCTCGCAGGCGGCGCTGCGCGAGGTCTACGGACGGCCGTTTGCGCTGGCGGCAGGTGCCTGCCGCGCGGCCCGGCTGCCCGGGACCAAGATCTCCGGCCGGACGCTCACGGAAAACAGCCCGCTGCTGCGCGCGTGGCTGCTCGACTGCGACTACGGCGGCATGCTCTGGGGCGACGGGACGCTCGCGGGTGACCGGATCGGCCTGGAAAAGGCGGCGCTGCGCATCCTCCGGCTCATCCTGCAGCTGAAAAAAGCGTGAGATCCGCATCAAAAACCAAGAAACGGCATTGCAATCGTTTCAAATTGATGCTATAATCGGAATTACCCCCTCTGGGGGCATTCTGACGCCGGGGTGCGGCCTTCGCGGTCCGGCGTGGAATATCATTACGAAAGAGGTAGATTTTCAAATGAAGAAGTATCTTGCACTGCTTCTGGTCCTGGTCATGGTCCTGAGCCTGGCTGCCTGCGCATCCAAGACGGAGCCCGAGACCACCACCGAACCGGAAACCACCACCGAAACCGCTCCCGAGACCACGGAAGAACCCGCAACTGAGGAGCCCGCAGCTGAAGAAGAGACCCCGGCCGAAGAGCCCGCTGCCGACGCTGCTTACTCCGTCGCCATGATCACCGACTACGGCGATATTACCGACCAGTCCTTCAACCAGACCACCTACGAGGCCTGCAAGGAGTTCTGCGAGGCCAACGGCGTGAAGTTCAACTATTTCAAGCCCGCCGGTGACTCCGACGCCGAGCGTGTCGCCATGATCGAGTCCGCGATCGACGAGGGTTACAACGTTATTGTGATGCCCGGCTACGCTTTCGCAGGCGCCATCAAGGAAACTGCTGACATCTATCCCGAGGTCACCTTCATTGCGCTGGACGTCGGTGCCGGCGATCTGGGCGATGACTACACCCTGCCCTCCAACCTCTACTGCGCTGTCTATCAGGAAGAGCTGTGCGGCTACATGGCCGGTTACGCAGCTGTGAAGCTCGGCTACACCAAGCTCGGCTTCCTGGGCGGCATGGCTGTCCCGGCAGTCGTCCGTTACGGCTACGGCTACGTCCAGGGTATTGACGCTGCTGCCAAGGAGCTTGGCATCACGGTCGACCTCAAGTATGCTTACGGCAACCAGTTCGTTGGCGACGCTGACATCACCGCAGCCATGGACACCTGGTATCAGGGCGGCACGGAAGTCGTCTTTGCCTGCGGCGGCGGCATCTATACCTCCGCGGCTGAGGCTGCTGCCAAGGTCGGCGCAAAGGTCATCGGCGTTGACGTTGACCAGAAGGGCATCATCGACGGCGACTACGGCGAAGGCATGACCGTTACCTCCGCAATGAAGGGCCTTGCTCCCACTGTCAAGCATCTGCTCTCCGAGGTTCTGGCCGGCAACTTTGCCAACTACGGCGGCAAGATCGACACTCTGGGCCTCGTTTCCGCTGATCCGGAAGAGAACTATGTCCAGCTCCCGACCGCTTCCACGCAGTTCGAAGACGGCAAGTTCACCCAGGCTGACTACGAAGCGCTCGTCGCTGCCATGTTCGCCGGTGAGATCACCGTCTCCAACGACATCACGGCTATGCCCGCTGTCACCAACGTCACCGTTGAGGACTTCGGCAACCTGAAGTAATCTACATCCCCAAAGTGTGCAGGCTCCGGCCTGCACACTTTTTTTGTGCGCTTTTCCGGAAAAAGCGGGAAAACCGAAAAACTTTTTGCTTTATCCGCACAAATATAGTATAATGGATAAAATGGTTTCCGTCCTCGCAAGCGCGGGCCATAAAAACGGAAGGAGGGCGAAAAAACTTGGAAACGCAGTACACGATTGAGATGCTCAACATCACAAAACGTTTCCCCGGTATCATCGCCAACGACAACATCACCCTGAAGCTCAAAAAGGGGGAGATCCACGCCCTGCTCGGTGAAAACGGCGCAGGCAAATCGACGCTCATGAGCGTCCTCTTCGGCCTTTACCAGCCGGAGGAAGGCGAGATCCACAAGGACGGCCGCAAGGTCGAGATCCGCGACCCGAACGACGCCAACGCGCTCGGCATCGGCATGGTCCACCAGCACTTCAAGCTGGTCGAATGCTTCTCCGTCCTCGACAACATCATCCTCGGCGTCGAGCCGAACAAAATGGGCTTCCTGCAGAAGCAGGAGGCGCGGAAAAAGGTCATCGACCTGTCTGAAAAATACGGCCTGCACGTCGACCCCGACGCCATCATCGAGGATATCACCGTCGGCATGCAGCAGCGCACCGAGATCCTCAAGATGCTCTACCGCGACAACGAGATCCTCATCTTCGACGAGCCGACGGCGGTCCTGACCCCGCAGGAGATCGAAGAGCTCATGCAGATCATGAAAAGCCTCGCGGCCGAGGGCAAGAGCATCCTCTTCATCTCCCATAAGCTCAACGAGATCATGGAGGTCTCTGACCGCGTCACGGTCCTGCGCAAGGGCAAATGCATCGGCACCGTCGAGACCGTGCACACCACCGCGGAGGAGCTTTCGGCCATGATGGTCGGCCGCAATGTCAATTTCCACGTGGAAAAGGGCCCGCTGCATGCCGGCAGTGAGGTTTTGTCCGTCGAGCATCTGACGGTCGCCTCCAAGGTCCATAAAAACAACGCCGTCAAGGACGTCTCCTTCAAGGTCCGCGCGGGCGAGATCGTCTGCATCGCGGGCATCGACGGCAACGGCCAGACCGAGCTCGTCTACGCTCTGACCGGTCTGGAGCCCGCCGCAGGCGGCAGGATCACGCTCGAGGGCAAAGACATCACCCACGCCACCATCCGCCAGCGCAGTCTCATGGGCATGAGCCACATCCCCGAGGACCGGCACAAGCACGGTCTCGTGCTCGACTATACGCTCGAGGACAACATGGTCCTGCAGCGCTATTTTGAGCCGGAATTCACCGACAAGGCGGGTTTCCTCCGCCGCAAGAACATCCGGGCCTACGCCGACCGCCTCATCGAGCAGTACGACGTGCGCTCCGGCCAGGGCGCCGTTACCCCGGCGCGCAGCATGTCCGGCGGCAACCAGCAGAAAGCCATCGTCGCCCGCGAGATCGACAAAAACCCGGAGCTGCTCGTCGCCGTGCAGCCGACCCGCGGTCTTGACGTCGGCGCCATCGAATACATCCACAAGCAGCTCGTCGCCCAGCGCGACGCCGGCAAGGCCGTGCTGCTCGTGTCTCTGGAGCTCGACGAGGTCATGGACGTGCCGGACCGCATTCTCGTCATGTACGAGGGCGAGATCGTCGGCGAGCTCGACCCCAAAACCACCACGCAGGAAGAGCTTGGCCTCTACATGGCTGGCGCCAAGAGAGATGAGGTGAAAGCATGAAACAGAACAAAAACATTCTCAAAAACCCGGGGGTCCAGTCGCTGCTGACGTCGCTGCTGTGCATCCTGCTCGGTCTTTTCATCGGCTATCTTGTTTTGCTTCTCATCAACCCCATGGGCGCCTGGGGCGCCATCACCAACGTCATGAAGAACTTCCTGACGTACTCCTCGGCCAAGGCCCAGCTCAAATACCTCGGCAACACCCTCGTGCGGACCGCGCCGCTGCTCATGTGCTCGCTGAGCGTGCTGTTCGTGTATAAGGTCGGCCTGTTCAACATCGGCGCGGCCGGCCAGTATGTCGCGGGCGCCTGCGCCTGTTTGTATGCGGCTTTGTATCTGCACTGGCACTGGCTGCCGTGCATGCTGCTGGCCATCGCGGCGGGCGCGCTGCTCGGCGTGATCTCGGGCCTGCTCAAAAGCTCGTTCAATGTCAGCGAGGTCATCTCCGGCATCATGCTCAACTGGATCGCGCTCTACACCACCAACATGCTCCTGACCAACGTCAAGGAGGCCACCAGCCCCTACACCTACCAGCTGAAGGCCGAAGGCGCGCAGGCCATCCTGCCGCAGATCAGCCTTTCGAAGCTCCTCAGCGGCAACCAGTACGTGACCATCGCCATCCCCATCGCCATCGTCTGCGCCGTCGTCATCTGGGTCGTTCTGTCCAAGACGCTCTTCGGCTATGAGCTCAAGGCCACCGGCAACAACCCCAACGCCGCGAAATACTGCGGCATGGCAGAAAAGCGCAACATCATCCTCACGCTCGCCATCGGCGGCGCGCTGGCGGGCCTGGGCGCTTCGCTTCTGTACCAGACGGGCTATGAGCAGTGGCAGTGCACCTACTCCTCCGTCCCCTCGATGGGCTTCAACGGCATCGCCGCCGCCTTCCTCGGCGGCCTCAGCCCGATCGGCTCCATCTTCGCCTCGTTCTTCATCCAGCATATCACCGCCGGCGGCGCATACGTCGACAAATCCCTCTACTGCTCGCAGATCTCCGATCTGATCTCCGCGATCATCATCTACCTGTGCAGCTTCGTGCTGTTCTTCAAGACGGTCCTGAACAGCTGGATCGCGCGGCATGAGGAAAAGAAAGCGCGCAAGGCGGCCCAGGCCGCCGGGAAAGGAGGCGAGCAGGCATGATCCTTCTTCTGCAATATACGCTCCTGTTCGCGTCGGTCCTGCTGCTCGTGGCATTGGGCGGCTGCTTCTCGGAGCATTCCGGCGTCATCAACCTCGGTCTTGAGGGCATCATGGTCATCGGCGCGCTGGGCGGCGCGCTCACCATGCGGTATCTGCCGGCGGGCACGTCCAGCTTTGTGATGGTGCTGCTGGTCATCCTGGCGAGCATCGCGGGCGGCATGCTCTATTCCGTGCTGCTGGCCGTCTCCGCCATCAACTGCAAGGCGGACCAGACCATCGTCGGCACCGCCATGAACATCCTCGGCACCGCCGCGGCGACGGTCATCGTCAAGGCCATCAATACCGCGGCCAACCCCAACGACGTCTCCTCCACCATCCAGTACGTCGAGCCGAAGAAGGCGTTCCTCGTGAACATCGGCTCGTTCGAGTTCAACTGGTTCATGGTCGTCGCGGTGATCGCGCTCGTGATCTGCTACATCACGCTCTACAAGACGCGCTTCGGCCTGCGCCTGATGGCCTGCGGCGAGCATCCGCAGGCGGCGGCCAGCGTCGGCATCAACGTCTACAAGATGCGCTGGGCGGGCGTGCTGATCTCGGGTCTGCTCGGCGGCCTGGGCGGCATCGTGTACATCACGTGCGGCGTCAGCGAGTGGAAATTTGAATACGGCGTGGCGGGGTTCGGCTTCCTGTCTCTCGCCGTTATGATCTTCGGCCAGTGGAAGCCGACGCGCATCGCGCTGGCGGCTCTGCTGTTCGGTCTGTTCCGCGCGCTGTCCAACGTCTATTTCGGCTTCAGCTTCCTGGTCAGCCTCAATATCCCCAGCGGCGTGTACAACATGCTGCCCTACGTCATCTCGCTGATCGTCCTTGCCTTTACGTCGAAAAACTCCCGCGCCCCGAAGGCCGAGGGTATCCCCTACGACAAGGGCCAGCGGTAACCGTGTTCTTTGTCTCCGGCAGGTTCTCCCGGACCTGCCGGAGCCTTCCCATTTCACGTTTTTTCAGCAGGAGGTTTTTTCATCCATGCGAATGGTCGATCTCATTGAAACCAAGCGCGACGGCGGCGTCCTGACCGACGACGAGATCCGCTTCATCATCCGGGGCTTTACGGACGGCTCCATTCCCGACTATCAGATGTCCGCCTTCGCCATGACCGTCTTCTACAAGGGCATGACCGACCACGAGACGGCTGTGCTCACCGACGCCATGATGCATTCCGGCGACACCGTCGACCTCAGCCGCTTCGGCGACAAGTCCGTCGACAAGCACTCCACCGGCGGCGTCGGCGACAAGACGACGCTGATCGTCGCGCCCATCGTCTCCTCGCTCGGCGGCAAGATGGCCAAGATGTCCGGCCGCGGGCTCGGCCATACGGGCGGCACGGTCGACAAGCTCGAATCCATCCCCGGCTACCAGACCACGCTTTCGGCGGACGCTTTCATGCGGCAGGTCGAGCAGGTCGGCGTGGCCGTCATCGGCCAGTCCGGCAATCTCACGCCCGCCGACAAAAAGCTCTACGCCCTGCGCGACGTGACGGCGACGATCGACTCGCTGCCGCTCATCACGTCCTCCATCATGTCCAAAAAGCTGGCGGCCGGCGCGCATTCGATCGTGCTGGACGTCAAGATCGGCTCCGGCGCATTCATGAAGACGCTCGAAGACGGCCGGAAGCTCGCCGAGAGCATGGTCCGCATCGGCCGGGCCTGCGGGCGGAACGTCGTGGCCGTCATGTCCAACATGGATATCCCGCTCGGCTTCTACATCGGCAACGCGCTCGAGGTGCGCGAGGCTGTCGAGGTCCTGCAGGGCCATGGCTGCCCGGATCTGACGGGCGTGTGCATCACGCTGGCGGCCAATATGCTCCACCTGTGCAACGGCTGGCCCATCGAGGAGGCCACGAAGCAGGCGCAGGAGGCCATTTCCTCCGGCCGCGCCTTCGAGCAGATGAAGCGCTGGATCGCCGCCCAGGGCGGCGACGCAGCTGTGCTGGACAACGTCGATCTGCTGCCGCAGGCGTCGGTCCAATACGAGCTCAAGGCGCCGCAGGCCGGCTACATCCACCACATGGACGCGCAGAAGATCGGCGAAAGCTCCGCGATCCTCGGCGCCGGCCGCAAGACGAAGGACGACGTGATCGACCCCGCCGCCGGTATCGTCCTGAAGGAAAAGACCGGCGCGAAGGTCGAGCAGGGCCAGACGCTCGCCGTTCTGCACACGAACCGGCCAGAGACACTCGCCGACGCCGAGCGCGTCTTCCTGGAGGCCATTCGCTGGGGCGTGGACGCGCCCGCGGCGCAGCCGCTCATCTACGGGATCGTAACGGAATAAAAGAGGAGACAGAGATATGTCAGATGTGATCGTCATTGGGGTCGCCGGCGGGACCGGCAGCGGAAAAACGACGCTCGTCAAAGCGCTCGTGAATCGCTTCGGCGATAATATCAGCGTGCTCAGCCACGACAATTACTACAAGCGTCACGACGAAATGAGCTATGAGGAGCGGACGCATCTCAACTACGACTGCCCGGACGCGTTCGATACCGACATGATGATCGACCATCTGCGCATGCTCAAAAACGGGCAGGCCATCGACTGCCCGACCTACGACTATACCATCCACAACCGGGCGGAGGAGGTCCTGCACATCGAGCCGCGGCGGGTCATCGTGGTCGAGGGCATCATGATCTTCGTCAACAAGACGCTCAGCGACGAGATGAACATCCGTATCTTCGTCGACGCCGACGCCGACGTGCGCCTGTGCCGCCGGATCCGGCGGGACGTCAAGAAGCGCGGGCGGAGCATCGACTCCGTCATCGACCAGTATCTGACCACCGTCAAGCCCATGCACGAGCTCTACGTGGAACCCAGCAAGAAAAACGCGCACATCATCGTCCCCGAGGGCGGCAAGAACCTCATCGCACTGGAAATGATCATCAACCGCATCCAGCGCCACATCGGCGCTTCTGTGGACTGACCCCGCAAAGCAAACGGCCCCGGCTTTCCGAATGGAAAGCCGGGGCTGTTTATGCTTCAGATACCGCCGGAGACGTAGTGCTTGCGCTTGTTTTCCTCCACGCGGTCCTCGATGGCGTGGGCGGCCTTGTAGTAACCGCGTTTGATCTCCCGGACCGCGAGCCTTACCAGCACGATCGTCAGGCACACGGCCGGCATGAGGCCGAAGAGCGTGCCGAGGATCAGCAGCAGCGCCGCGTAGCTCTCAGCCATCCGGGCGGCGTTTTCCCAGTAGGGATAGATGACGCCGTTCGTCGTCATAACACGCTTGCCGAATTTCCCGATCACCGACAGAAGGCCGGAGAGCGAGAACCTGCCGGTATTCTGCACGATCACGCCTTCGCCCACAGGGAATTTCTCCGTCATGAGCTTCTTGGCGAAGCCCGAGACGGGGTCGGGCAGGACGATCTCATAGCAGTCGATGGGCAGCTCCGCCATGGCGTTCAGCGCGGCGTAGCTCATGTAGATCATGGCCTTGGAGGCCGACTGGACGCCCGTGGGGTCGGACGATGCCTCGGCGCCGGCGTCCAGCGCGGCGGCCGTGGCGAAATCGTCCTCACTTTTGACCACGCCCGCGATAGGGAAGGTCTTGCCGTTGATCGTCACTTCCATCCCGGCCACGTCGCTGCTGCCGAAAAGGTTGAAGGCCGTCTGCGCGTCGAGCACGACGCGGTCGGCCATGTAATCCTCATCCGACACGTAGCCGCCGGACAGCAGCTGCAGCGGGTGGAACAGGAAATAGTCTCCTCCCACGCCGATGGCCGTGACCGTCACGCTGCCGGGCGACTTGCCGGAGACGGACAGCTGGGTGCTGCCGCTGTAGGCGTCGGCGTAGAGGCGCGCGGAGGTGGTGTCAGCACTGGCGTCCTGCGCGTCGGGTTCCGGCGCGAAGATGGAGTTCTGGACGAATTCGTCCTCCAGCGTCACGCGGAACGAGCGGATGGTATCCAGGTCGATCATGCCGTTCACCGGCAGGAAGGCCGAGACCTGCGCAAAGCGCTCGCCGCTGCCGCCGCGCCAGACGTCAGCGGCAGACTGGGTGATGAGCGCGCCGGTCACCTTCCCCAGCATGGCGAAGCTGAACACAGACAGCGCCGTCTGGATCAGGCAGGCAATGAGGAGGGCAAGCTTCCCTCCGTGCAGCCGCGGCAGCCTGCGATGCCGCTCAAACCGCCCGCGCCGGATCATCCGTTATCGGCCAGCCGGACCTGCTTGCCGGCTTCGACGGGCTTGTTGCTGGTGGTGATGATGAAATCGCCGGCGCTGATGCCGGAGACGGCGGCAGACTTATCGTCGCGCGCGAGCTCCTGCACGGTGACGCGGGTGGCGATGTAGCGGCTGCCGAGCGGCGAGCTTTTCGACTCGAGCACGTAGACGAACTTGCCGTTCGAATCCTCGCGCAGGCCGGAGAGCGGAATGAGCGCGTCGTAGTTCGCGCTCTTCTGCCCGATGGAGAGCGTCACGTTCTGCCCGGCCTGGATATCGCCCGTGAGGGTGAAGACGAGGGTGCGATTGCCCGAAGTCTGGGAGCTTGTGATCTGGTCGAGCGTGGCGACGGCGTCGCCGCCCCAGAAGTTGACGAGCTCGGCGGTGTCGCCGGTCTTGACCTTCTTGGCCTGGTCGTTGGTGACGTCGATCTTGACGGTGAAGCCGCGGTCGGTCACATTGATGGTGGCCAGCGGCTGCTCCTCGCCGCCGATGGACTTGCCGGCCGAAGCGTTGATGGACGCAATGGTGCCGGACACGCTGGCCTTGACCTCCAGCTCATCCGCATTCTCGCGCAGCTTGTCGACCTCCGCCTGCTTGCGCTCGATGGCCTTTCTGGCCGCCTCCATATCGATGGAGGACGAATCACCGAGATTCTGCTTGAAAATGAGGTCTTCGAGGGCCTTTTTCGTGGACTTGACCGTCTCCGCAGCGGACGACGCGCTGGACAGCTTGTCGACCTCGGTCTGCTGGTCGTTGATCTGGCTGTCAAGCGAATCGCTCTGCTTCGTCAGATCGTCGATGGAACGTTCATAGTTGCCGACGATGGTCTGGGCGGTGCTCATCTCGCTGTTTGCTTCTTTAATCTTATCATTGAAGGTTGCGATCTGCAGAAGCTCCTGCAGTTTATACAAACCGATTGGAACACTGCCGCCACCAAGATAGCAGTTTGCAAGGTTTTCATAGGCAGCTCGATAAGTTGCCGCAAGATCATCGGAGTAAGCATAAGTTTGAATATTTTGCTGATCTTCCGAACCAGTCGTCGAGCGGCCGCTTCCAATCCTTGCGGCCATAGCCGCATCACTTTTATAGCACTCGTCCATGATTTCCTTGCTCTTATCGCACATATTATAAAAATCATTGAATGCACTATCGTATTGCGCAAGCTGTGCTACAAAATCTTTTTTCAGATCTTTGATGCTACTCTCATAGTCATCCTTTGAATAGATGGCCTCTGAAAGTTTTGCATACAGTAGCGTGTCTTTCAGTTTTTCCTTCTCTTCCTCTAACGACTTTACCGTCGCCTCATGCTCCGTTACAGTTGCCTGTGCGTCCGTGTAATCTTTTTCGCCTTTCAGCTTGGTCAGCTGGTTGTCGATCGTTGTTTTGGCGGTCTGCAGCTCTTTGAGCTTGGCGTCGGCCGCGGCCTTCTGGGTGGCGAGCTGCGAAGCGTCCATCGTGCTGTACTGCCGGTAGATGGCCAGCGCCTCGTTATAGGCGTCGCGCGCGTTCTGCACGTCATAATTCTCCTGCGCGGCGGTGTTGCCCGCCTCGATCAGGCTCTTGTCGTAGTTCTGCTGGAGCGTCTCGAGGTCCGTCTCCGCCTGCTTGAGCTCGTCCGAGTCCTCCGCCTCCAGCACAAAGAGGGTATCCCCCACGTTGATCTCCTGGCCGGTCTTGACCAGGACGCTGGCGACCTTGCGGGTCTGCTTGATGGTGACGTTATAGACTTCGCTGGCCTCGACGGTGCCGCTGCCGCGGATACGGGCGTTGATGGCGCCGGAGGCGGCCTGCTGCGCCGCGACCTCGGGCAGGGAGGCGTTCATGATCGTCTTGGAAAAGAAGGTCAGCACCAGCAGGACCGCCAGAAAAATGATGGCCGCGGTCTTGACCCATTCGCGTTTTCTTACACTGTTTTCCATGTCTCTTTCCTTATCCTTTCACAGAGCCAGAATGTGCGATGCCTTCCACCAGATACGCCTCGCCGTGCAGAAACAGCAGCAGACCGGGGATCATATAGATGACGGCGGCGGCAAAGGCGATGCCGATCTCGCCGGCGTTGATGCTGGACAGGAACATCGACAGCGGCTGCTTCTCCACGTCGTTGAGCAGGATCAGCGGCTGTTCGACCATGTTCCAGTTGTCGATGAACACCAGGATCGCAATGGAATAGAGGGCGCTCCGGCACTGCGGCAGGCAGATGTTCCAGAAGATGTGCCACTCGTTCGCGCCGTCGAT